>Ga0255429_1077_pt1 | contig 20919 bp, 20 predicted proteins | sample ANMaggSeSYBR02H9_FD_182636 | JGI IMG/M metagenome (GOLD analysis project Ga0255429, IMG submission 182636) | Sediment cell enrichment communities from methane seep in Santa Monica Basin, California, United Staets - ANME aggregate JGI... | ecosystem: Environmental > Aquatic > Marine > Cold seeps >... | reverse complement strand
TACCTTCAATATTCAATCGACAATTTTCAATGGATGTATCCTGTATCGTGAATAAGGTTTAAAATTCATATCTCTTCTTTGTGCTGAACTGTTACAAAATTTCTTAGATGCTGTATTGCATTTTCCATTTTTTCAATAAGCGGCATTAAAGTTGATTTGTTAATAGCCGATATGGGGGTTCCATCAAGGTCAATGCTGAGCCTGTTAATAGTTTCCCTGTCAACGAGATCCTGTTTGTTCAGAACACGAATTAATGGGATATTGTGCAGATTTAAGTCTGATAGTATTCTTTCGACGGATTTGATCTGATCTTTAAAACGCGGACTGCTTATATCTATCACATGCAGCAGCAGGTCGGCACTTTCAAGTTCTTCAAGAGTTGCGCGAAAAGCAACCATAATGTCTTTTGGCAGATCTTTAATGAATCCTACCGTGTCTGTAATTATGACTTCAGTATCCCTGGGAAATTTAAGGCGCCTGCTGGAAGGATCCAGGGTGGCAAAAAGTCGGCGTTCGGCTAAAACATTGCTTTTTGTAAGTGTGTTTAACAGGGTTGATTTCCCGGAATTGGTGTAGCCTATAATCGAAATAACAGGCACTCCTTTTTTGCTGCGCTTTGCCTTTTGATGCTTACGCTGTTTTTTTACATTTAATAAAGCCTTCTCAAGCCGCGCTATATTGTCGCGCGCACGCCTTCTGTTTATTTCCAGCTTGGTCTCGCCGGGACCACGGCCACCAATACCTCCGGTCAAACGTGACATGGCGGTATTTTTTGTAACAAGTCTTGGAAGCAGATATTTAAGTTGAGCAAGCTCAACCTGAATTTTTCCTTCTTTTGTTTGAGCTCGTTGAGCAAAAATATCCAGAATAAGCTGCGTCCTGTCTATGATCTTTAAATCTATATTATCTGTAATGGAGCGAATTTGCGACGGGTTCAATTCCTGATCGAAGATTAGAAGTGTTGCTCCCTTCTGAAGTGTTTGTATAGTAAGTTCCTGGAGTTTGCCTGGACCAAGGAGAAATCTTGAATCAGCCCTCTTGCGTTGTTGAAGCACAGTACCGGCTACTTCAATACCACTTGAGCCGGCAAGTTCTTTCAGCTCTTCGAGAGAGTCCATTGCTTTACGCCTGGGAGCAGTCGTCACACTTACGAGAAGGGCTCTTTCTTCGTCTTGATTTGCTTTATATAAGGATCCTGCATGGCTGAGTTCAGATTCAAGAGCCCGTATAAGTTCAACACATCCAATATCAAGTTGATTGAGATTAAGCGGTCCCAGCACCTGATAAGGCTTTCCATCTTTACTGGTCGGAAGAATATGGCTTGCATGAACTTGATTTGGAAGACCATCTTTAGTTATTGTAATTGCAGCCATAACATCCAGTCTTAAAAAGACCAAGTCGTTGAAATCATCGTTTGTTAAAGATTCTTTTTTTAGATGAGTGTGTATACATCTCAGGCCCCTCAGACGACCAGGAGCAGCCCTGTATTCACTTGTATCAGGTATGACTATTCTATGGTGGCTCCCTACAATTACAAAGGCTATCCTGCCTCGCCGATTGACAAGAAGACCTATCTGGCGGCGCATTTCATGGGAAAGCCTGCTGATATCGGCCGCAAGTTCGGGTGTAATGAGGAAGTTATCGGGGATACGGCGTCGGTAGAGATTTTCAAGGCTTTGGATTTGATTTGCCTTTAAGCCGGATGTATTTCCGAAAAGCCGTTTCATATTATTTTTTCGTAGGGGCGATCCTTGTGATCGCCCTGATTAGGGCGAATACAAGATTCGCCCCTACTGTTATCCTGTCAGATTTTTTTTCAAAAAGCGGCTACCAACATAAAGCGGGACACTTTCCGCCATTTTGTCCCTATAGCAATTCCGCAATCAAGAGTAGAGGCGGGTTTCAAACCCGCCTCTACTGGCTGGCGGGCTGTCCCGCCTTACGTTGGTAGCCCAAAAAGCTAAATTGTTACGCTATTTCTATTTTTCAAATGCAAGATTTTCAAAACGCGTATAGCTATCCAAAAAGGTCAATGTTGCCTCTCCGGTAGGGCCGTTTCTATTTTTTCTAATCAGAATATCAGCCGTACCTTTTTTGGGATTGTTTTCATCGCTATTGTATATTTCGTCTCTATATATAAAAGCCACTACATCTGCATCCTGTTCAAGAGCCCCGGATTCTCTCAGATCTGAGAGTCTTGGCTGCTTGTCATTTCGTTGCTCAAGCATTCTGTTAAGCTGAGATAAAGCCATTACCGGAACGTCAAGTTCTTTGGCCAAAGCTTTCAGAGATCTTGATATTTCGGAGATTTCAAGATCTCGACGTTCGGCAGACATACGGCCTTTCATAAGCTGGAGGTAATCGATAATGACAAGGCCTATATCTTTTTCCATTTTTAATCTGCGGGCTTTTGCTCGTATTTCCATACCTGAGATATCCGGAGTATCGTCAATAAAAATAGAAGTATCAGACAGCACCCCTGCGGCATCCGTCAGTTTGCGCCAGTCTTCCATGCTGAAAAAACCTCCTCTTAAACGAGATGAATCAATTCTCGCTTCAGAACAGAGCAAACGCATTGACAATTGTTCTTTTGACATTTCAAGGGAAAATATGGCTACGGGTACATTTGCATCAACCGCGGCGTTCCTGGCAATATTAAGGGCCAGGGCTGTTTTCCCCATACTTGGGCGTGCGGCAAGAATTATAAGCTCTGATTTCTGCAACCCTGATATAAGATTATCAAGGCGGGTAAACCCTGTTGGAATGCCGGTTACCAGGGCTTTATTGCCCTGTCTCTCTTCAAGTGTCTCAATATTGCCATCAATTATTTCGCTTATAGGATAGAATGCTTGTTTATGCTTATTTTTTGAAATTTCAAAAATTGAACTTTCAGCAAAGTCTATTATTTCGTCAACATTACCCCTGTCCTCAAAGCATTTTTTAGCGATTTCATTTGCTCTTTCTATAAGACGCCTTAATGATGCTTTGTCATAAACAATTTTAGCATAATGTTTTGCATTTACAGCAAGCGGAACGGTATCGACAAGCGTGGCGAGATATGTTGCCCCTCCAATCTCTTCTAAATTCCCCCTTTCTTTGAGAGCGTTGGTAAGAGTTACAAGGTCAACAGGTTCATTCTTTGAAAAGAGTTCAACAATACCGGAAAAAATCTTTTGATGGGCGGATCTATAGAAATCCTCTGGTGAAATAATATCGATAATATCGAGTAAGGTATTATTATCTATAAGGATTCCGCTGAGTAAAGATTCTTCGGCTTCAATACTTTGAGGAGGAATTTTATAAAGAGAGGGATCTTGTTTGTTTTGAAACTGTCTGTCTGCCATTTAAATATAATAACTTTATTCAGGGACTATTTCAACAGTTATTTCAGGCTCAACTCCTTTGTAAACTTGTATAGGAACTTTGAATGTACCTATTTTCTTTATGGGCTCACTAAGCAAAACCATTCTTTTTTCGACTTCTATATTCTGGCTTGCAAGTGCATCAATAATATTCTTCATAGAGATCGAGCCATACAGGCGATCTTCTTCACTAACCTTCGCAGCTATCTTGCAAACCACTCCTTCAAGTTTATTAGCCATTTCTTCAGCAAGGCCTTTTTCTTTAGCTATCTGGAGTTCAAATTTGACCTTTTCCTGTTTCAGCATTCTGCGATTTTGAGGTGTATCCGGTACAGCCTTATTCTGAGGCAAAAGATAATTGCGGGCATAACCTTTGGCAACATTAACTTCACTGCCGATAATGCCTAATGATTGTATAGTTTCTTTCAAAATTAATTTCATTATAACCTCCATAAACAACGTTAGAGCTGAGTTGCTGATATTGTAAGCCGGTGAACGGCTAACTAATATTTTAAGTTTAACTTTCTTTTTTTATGCCTAATTTCCTGAAATTAATCCACATGTCAAAGAAGCCAAGTCCTATAACAGAAAGCAGAACCAACTGCTGCAAAGCAAGGACGCTGTATAGGAAAATCCTGAATATACGGGGAACATTTTTTTTCTCAAAATAAAAGGACACAATTGCTATGCCTTGGAAAAAATATATTGTCATAAGGATAATCAGACCGTTTAATCCTAAAATTTTAAAAGAATTGTCCGGCAAAATAAGCATCACGCCGCATCCTATAAAAAGCCAAACCATGAATTCCGGCGCTTTCCATAATTTGAGAGAGTCAAAATCAGGGAAAAAAATATTTTTAGCTTTAAGCAAGGGCTTTGCGATTAACAGATTGGTCCATGACACAAATAAGGTTAAAGATATAAGCATAGCAGGAATAATTCGTATAAGTACGTAGTGGATCTTTTCCATTGAATTCGAGATAACGTGTATGCTTTCTTCCGAAACCCCCATACTCTCATACATCGCCATAGTCAGCTCGAGATTTCGTGATATATATTCAGATGCCAGGGTGTAAATTCCAGTGTTTGATAAATTGCTGTAAAAGAACAAGATAACAATTCCCGTTATCAGAACGGAGGCGCACGCATAACTAATTGTCTTTTCAATCGATAAACGCATCTCAAATAGTTCACTAAGGACAAAACCCAGCAGCAGCAACTCAGCAAAGAAAAAAAAATCTAATGATATACTGCCTGTCATTACAATCATTATTATGATTGATAAGATATAGACTATAATTCCTGTTGTTCTCCCGAGTTTTGAGCGATAAAAGAGAATTGGCAGAGGGATAAACAAGGAAAAGAAAAATCCTATGATCGGCAGATATGTTGAAGCTGTAAATATAAGACCTATTATTGCTACGCCACTTATTATATCCTTTGATATATTTCCTTGAACGGTTTGAGACACTATTTTCTTCTCTCCTGAGACACAACACACGTTAAACCTAAGTTGAGCGATTTTTTGCGAAGATATGTGCTGAGATCTTGATGCATAAGGATTTGCAAAAACCGCAGGCATACCCACGGATATGTCGAGGATTTTTGCGAAGCATTTATGCGCAAGAGATCGGCGCAGATCGAGTAAAAAATCGCTCAATTTAGGTTAAATATAGTCAATAGTCCCCACGTAAGGCAGAAGTGCAATTGTTCGGGCTCGCTTTATGGCATGTGTCAGAGCGCGTTGGTGTTTAGCGCATGTTCCAGATATACGTCTTGGGATAATTTTGCCTCGTTCAGTAATAAAATATTTGAGTGCTTTAGGGTCCTTATAATTTATTGCGAGACTTGTATCTGCGCAGAAACGGCATATTTTTCGGCGATGATATATTCTTTTTTTACCTGGAGTTCTTGTTCTTGAATTTCTTTTTGAATTTGAAGGAACAGCCATTTTTTTCTCCTGTTTATTCGCTTTCCGTTGTTTTTGTTGTTTTACCCTCAGCCGTTTCAGAATCATTAATATCAGGGCTATCAGGAGCGCTCAGTTCGACATCGGATTCATTTTGATCGGGCTCGGTTTCTTTAGCTTCAGCTTTGGCTATTTCTTCTTTAATAAGTTCTATATCAGCATATTTGTCAAGCAAGACCGTCATATACTTCATGACCCGGTCATCAATTCGGAAAAAACGTTCCATTTCATCAACGAATTTTCCTGTTCCGCAATAGTCTAAACGAACATAATACCCACGGGATTTTTTCTTGATTTCATATGCAAGCCTTCTGCCCCCCCATTCATCGAGCGTTACCAGAAGGCATTCCTCTTGTTTGATTAAGTCTTTTACTTTTTCGAAAATAGGGCTCCGTTCTTCATCTGAAAGATCAGGATCAATAATTATAAATGTTTCGTACCTTCGCATTAAACCTCCTCTTGGCTGTTAAGCCCTGAAATAATAATAATTCAGAGCAAGGAATGAATTTTAATAAATGAAAGAATTAAAAATTTGTTTAAATAACAAACCAGCTCATAGCTGTCAAGATTTTCCTTAGGATTTTTCTTTATAAGCGTTCTTTACAATGATGCAAGGCAGTGCTATAGTTGAGCTGTTGAGCTGTTGAGCTGTTGAGCTGTTGAGCTGTTGAGCTGTTGAGCTGTTGAGCTGTTGAGCTGTTGAGCTGTTGAGCTGTTGAGCTTATCAGCTTATCAGCTTATCAGCTAAGAGCTATGAACCATTATTGCAGACTGATGATTTCTAACCTAATTAATAAGATCGACTAAAAAATGGAAATTCCTATACTATTAAATTATGACAAATCATAAAAGAGGGTCGATTCTTTGCCCCAACTGCCGAAAACTGATAAGCGCCGATGAATCTCGGTGCCCGTACTGTGGTATATCAAAGCCAGGTGCATGGTGGAAAAATAATTTATTGACTCAAGGAGTCAGCAGTGCCGACCAGATCATCAAAGCAATAATCTATGCCAACATAGGCATGTACTTTATATCGCTTTTGTTTAATTCCCGTTTGCCGGGCCTTTCGTTTAATCCACTTTATATTCTGTCTCCTGAAAACAGAAGCCTTTTGTTACTGGGAGCAACAGGGACCATTCCAGTTGACAATATGCACGGATGGTGGACAATAGTCTCTGCCAATTACCTTCACGGAGGAATATTCCACATTCTTTTTAATATGTTTGCCTTCAGTCAGATAGCACCCCTGGTCAGTCGGGAATATGGTGTTTATCGGATGTTTATCATCTATACTCTAAGCGGAATTATCGGTTTCAGGATTTCTTATTTAGCCGGTGTTACATTCACCATAGGCGCTTCTGCCGCCATATGCGGTTTGATAGGGGCAGCGATTTACTATGGCAAAAGCCGCGGCGGAACATATGGGCAGGCTATTTACAGGCAAATCGGAGGATGGGCGCTTGGAATTATGCTGTTCGGTTTTGTTATGCCTGGCATAAATAACTGGGGGCACGGGGCTGGAATATTGGCAGGGGCTGCTCTTGGATTTTTTATGGGTTATAATGAAAGAACTAAAGAAAGCCTGCTTCACAAAATTCTTGCCGGAAGTTGTGCGATTATTACAGTAATAGTGTTGTGCTGGGCGGTTGGTTCCGGAATATTATCAATGTAAAACCTGTTGAAACAAAATTAAAGCTTTAGACTTTCAGATAATTAATTTCACAAGGCCAGAAGGAGGAAGGCGTATTAGTTATACGTCGACGACTGATAACACAGTGAAATTATTCGAGCTGTGCGGTTAGGATTGAGTTTTAAATAAGTTTTCCATTTGGGAATATACTGCCTGTAGGAGGGGTTTTAACCCCGACCATATATGAGTAAATTTACATTTGTTGGTGATCTGCATCAATAGGTCGCGGTTAAAACCGCTCCTACATTATTTCTGATTATAACAAATTTTGGAGAGATGACGATTGACAGCTAATGGCTAACCGCACAGGTTGAAATTATTTATCTGGAAATCTATAACAGAGGGAATTATGATTATAGCGGTAATGAGTGACAGCCATGACAACATATGGAATTTGCGCAAAGCTCTGGCAATTATCAAAGAAAAAAATGCCGGCATGATTATTCACTGCGGAGATTTTGTTGCCCCATTTATGCTAAAAGAGCTCAATAAAGCAGATATCCCTGTCCACGGAGTTTTGGGGAACAATGATGGAGACCAGTACCTTCTGACAAAGTTTTCTCTAACCAGTTTTACAAATATCAAGCTTTACGGCCTCGTCGGCGATATTAATATTAATGGATTTAATGTTGGATTTACACATCAGGATATAGTAGGACAAGGACTTGCATCAACCAATAAATACCAATTGGTCTGTTATGGTCATTCTCATAAGCACCATATAAAGAAAACCGGCCAAACCATACTCTTAAATCCAGGTGAGATTATGGGAAAAGACGGCTATCCGGGATTCTGTTTTGTTGATACCGATACCTCGGAGATACAAAGGGTAGAGTTAACCCGAAATTAGTAAAACTGGAATTTACAAACTCGTATAGCTTGTTAAAAATATATTCGCTTCAGGTATAATCAAATTTAAACCATGAAAAACTCACGCATAAGATATCGTAAAGAAAGAACTTGCCCTGAATGAAAATAGTAGTAATAGTTCAATAAGTACTTAATAAACAATGACAAGATCCAACGAGGTTCTTTCTTAACGATCTCTAATACGTTCAAACAGTTTCCTGTTTTAAATTCGATCACACCTGAAGCTCACGCGTAGATAGTTAATCTTACATAAAAATGAGTTTAGAAATTTCTGTAAAAGGAGTTTTAAAAATGAAGATTAAAAACCTGTTTTTCTTTTTTCTCTTATTTTTTCTTTTTTTAAATTTTAATACATCTATAATGGCCGAAGATAATGTTAATACATATCCTTCTGCCTATTTGCCTGTAGATAATTATGAGTTTGACACGGTTGTTGAAGGTAATGAAATAGACCATCAATTTATTATTCAAAACAAAGGAACCGCTCCTCTAAATATTGTAAAAGTCAAAACCGGCTGAGGGTGTACTGCGGTCTCTTTCCCGAGACTCATCCCTCCGGGCGGAGAGGGAAAAATCAATATTAAAGTCAATTCAAATGGATATGGTGGAAGAAAACTCAAGAAAAACATAGTTATCCATACTAATGACGAAAAGCATCCAAAATTAAATTTTGTTATCCAGGGCAAGGTTGATAAATTTGTAACTATTACACCTAAAAGTATAATTCTCAGGGGTTATATTGGAGAAGATATAAAGCAATTAATTAAGATAATTCCTGAAAAAAAATATCCTTTTAAAATACTTGGAGTAAAGGCCCAAAAAGGTAAAGACATAAGCTACAAAATAAAGAAAGTCATAACACCATCAAAAGAATCAGAATACTTATTGACCGTAACAAATCAGAAAAATGAAAAAAGCCGTTTTTTCGACACAATTTATTTGGAAACAGACAGCAAAATACGTCCGGAAATTAAAATAAGTGTTTACGGCAATATAAAGGAGAGGAAGTAGCGGTTAACGGTTACAAGGCAGCAATTCTAATAACGGAAATTTGAAAACTCAAAAGTATAAACTCAAGCCATAAAGTTCTATTTTTCTAAGTGATATTAATACTCTTTTTTCATTAGGCTCACTTATGCACGAGTTTCAGACGTTCTTAAATTTAACTGCCCGCTGCCTCTGTTTAATCTCATAATTGAGTTTTCAAATTTCTGAATAAGGTGTTTTCAATGGAACTATCAAGCAAAGCAAAAAATTTAGAAGGAATTCGTCGTGTTTGTCGGCCAGCGCCATTAGTTGGCAAAGAACTTGAGACTTTTTTTGTGGAAACCGATATGGCGCGCGATCCGCATCAAGAGACCAGGAAACGTCTAATTGAGGCGCTTAATAGCCGGGAAGATGCCAGGCTCTTATTCTATGGGCACAGGGGCTGTGGAAAATCGACTGAATTAAACAAACTTCTTGCAGAACATAAAGAACGATTTTTACCAGTAACATTTTCTGTGCATGACCAGATGAGTTCCGCAGCGATTTGTGCTGAAGATTTGATTTTAATCATTGCCGAGCGTGTCCTGAATGCAGCAAAAAACAATAACCTTGAAGTTGATGATGATCTTTTAAAACCGGTCCTCGATTATTTTAATGAGACTACCCGGACCACTGCAGAAAGCAGGGATTCCCATATAGAAGTTGGCGCCGGTGTTTCATCAAAGGCAGGTCTGCTTGGACCGTTGCTCAAGGTATTTGCGCGGTTAAGTGCACAGATTAAGCTGGAAGCCCACAGCAAAGAAACAACAGTTGCCTTGTTGCGAAAACGCCCGTCAGACCTCCTGGTTCAGGCAAATAGTGTTATTGAAGCTGTGAGAAAACCGCTTAAAAACCTGCAACTGCTGATAATAGTGCAAGATCTGGACAAACTGGAGCTTATGCAGGCTCGCGAGATGTACGTCAATCATGTAAACCTGCTGACAGGCATTACAGCCAATATTATTTATACCATACCTATATTTTTGTTTCATTCGCCGGACGTAAATGCATTCAAATATCACTTTGATGATGTTGTGGCGCTTCCAATGATCAAAGTTACTGATCCGGAAGGGCAACCTGCGCCGGGTTTTGATACTGTGAAAAAGATTATTATGCAGCGGATAGAGGATAACCTTATTAACGAAGATGCCCTCGACCGTTTGGTAACAATGACCGGCGGTGTGTTGCGTCATGCCTTTGATGTGCTTCATACCGCAGCTTTAATGGCTAATGCTCGTGTACCGCTGGAACAAGAGCATATTAACTATGGCCTCAATCAACTCCGCAAAGACTTCTGGCAGCAGATCACACTTCCCTTTCATCCTCTGCCGGATGGACCAGAATCAGTGGACGACCTTTATAACCGCCTTGCAGACTATGGTCGAAAGCAGCTAAAAGGTGAAAAACCGCGGCCTGTGTCGGATTCGATCAATCAACTCCTGCTTAAATCATGCGCTCTTGTAGAATATAACGGTGAAGGGTGGTTTGGCGTACATCCTCTTGTAATAGAAAACCTTAAGTATTTGGGACGATTGTCTTGACAGCCCAGCGCGAACATTTAGAGCTTCTTAAAAATGCCGTGCGCCAATCAGTAACAGCACTGACAGTCGTGGAAGTGGACACCGTTGCCCGGGCGCAGGAATTGGTCGATCTTCTAAAATTTGAGTTAGATAAGCGTCCTAATGCTCAGCTTTTTCTTACCGCTGTGCCTGGCGCGGCAACGCATCTGCTGGATGCTTCCCGCAAAATCACAGAAACATGGCATTCCGGCACCGGCGTTCTGTTTCTTGTCGATGATGGTCAAAAAAAAGATGAGGGAGCGCCGCGGTTTTGGGCTGATATGAATGCACAGCGTGAATCCTGGGACGCTCTTAACTACCACATTATTTTTTTTCTGCTTCCCTCTAACTATCGTTTATTACTCCAGAAAGCTGAGCATCTTGCAGACTGGATGCCACTTAAGCTTCATATCACAGGTCCGGCGGATGTTTTCCGCTACGAAGATAAAGGCCGCACGTCTTATCAAAGCGCTGTTTTGGGCGTCAGTAAACTTACTCCGAAAATAGCAAAACAACAACTGGCAATTCTGGAACAACAACTGGGTGTGGCTTTGCATGAAGGAATTCCGCGGGAAACACTGGCGCGCAGATACTACTTGCCGATGTTTGAAGCAGCTATGTCATTATCTGACCTGAACCGGGCACAAAGCCTCAGGCAAAAAGTTCCGGAAAAGGATTTGCAGGCAGGTGATATCATTAAGTGGTGGCATATGAATTTTGAACTCGACTATCTGCTGCATCGCCTGACCAGCGCCGAAAACTGGGCAGATAAGTTAAGTAAATGGGCGGATAAAACAGGTGATGAGTCATTAAAAGCCAAAGCATTGCATAAGCTCGGGTTGATCGCAGGAGAGCGCAGGGATTTTGAAGAAGCTGAAGGTTGGTACAAAAAATCACTCAAGATCTCTGAGAAGTTGGGAGACGAAGATGGCGCCGCAAGCACATATCATCAGCTCGGGAGAATCGCACAGGAACGCAGAGAATTTGAAAAAGCCGAAGGTTGGTACAAAAAATCACTCAAGATCTCTGAGCGGTTGGGAAACGAACATGGCGCCGCAATAACATACTGGCAGTTGGGACTTTTTGGTCTGTTGCAGGGTCGCGTGGAAGATTCGGGCAGATGGTCTGTCAAGAGCATAGCAGCCTTTTCTAAGACTCGCGATCCGGATAGAGCAAATCAGGTTATAAACAACTTTCGTATTGTCTATTATCAGCAGGCTTCACAGTCTGAGCAACGCAAGCTTAAACAATGTTGGGAGAACGCGGGTCTGGGTCCGTTGCCGGATGCCGCTGCCGGGGAATGAGAACGAGATTTATTGGTAACGGTTTACGGTTATCGATTTACAGTTAACAGTTTTATGTTTTGATCAACCATCAACCGTGAACCGTGAACAGTAAACCGTGGGTTAGGATCGGAAGTAGAAATTATTTATGAATAATATTAAAGTTGTCGCTTTTGACTGTGATGGAGTTATGTTTGATACTGTTAAGGCAAACACAGCCTATTATAATAATATTCTAAATCATTTCGGCAAACCCGATATGACTCCCGAGGAGTTTGCTTACTCATACATGCATACAGCAGACGAGGCCATTGCCAAACTATTTGAAGATAAGAAAAGCTTTGAAGAAGCACAAGTGTTTCGCAAACATATGAGCTATATACCATTTTTAAAATATATGGAAATGGAACCGCACCTGAAGCCTTTGCTTAAAAGGCTCAGGCCTGAATATAAGACAGCAGTTGCTACAAACCGGGCAGATACAATGAAAAGAGTGCTTATTGAACACGATCTTGAAGAATACTTTGATCTGGTAGTAAGTGCACTTGATGTGGAAAATCCCAAACCCAGCCCGGATCAGCTAATTAAAATACTGGAACATTTTAATATAGAACCCAGTCAATTAATTTATATAGGAGACTCAAAGCTGGACGAAATAGCAGCAAAAGCAGCAGGCATACCTCTGATAGCATATAAAAACAGATCTCTTGACGCCGACCTTTATATTAACAGCCTGAAAGAGCTTGAAAATATCCTTTTGGGCCAACCATGACAATAGACAAAGGAAAACCAATGGAATCCATCAAACTACAAAACCTGTCTCGCAAGAAGATAGGCATACGTCTTCTTTACACCGTCTTTTTTCTCATCGTCTTTGAGATCCTAAAGATTATTGTACAGGTAACCGTTTTATTTCAATATGTTTACCTTTTTATCACAAAAACCTACAGCAACCCTGTAAGGAGATTCTCCAACAAGGTCTCCTTTTACGCCTACAGGGTGATGCGATACGTCACCCTGAACGAAAACACGCTGCCTTTTCCTTTTGCTGATTTCCCGGAAGAACCAGATGCGCCTGAGTCAGAGGTCCGCTTCGAATAGATTGGGCGTTGATTCCGAACATGTCCACTTGTTGTCGAGAACCGGGAATACTTCTGTTGCAGATGACGTAACTACTCAGGTGTTTAGACTGAGGGCTATAGGCTGAAGGAAACAGATGATTGCTGAGAGTTATTCTCTATGTTTAGGACAAAATTTCCGGACGCTTTAAGAAAATATTGGTTTCTGGGAGTCTTTTCCCTAAAAGTCTTCAGTCTTCAGCCTAACCAACCTGAGTAGTTACCAGATGACTTAATAAGGGCTCCCGATTTAGTCAACATTGAGTATGATTGAAAATGAATTAAACAACACCCACGCCGTGTCGCCTTCCTTTAAGCCAAGGCGCCGCCTGCTTTCCTCTGTGACCACTGAACATAATTCAGTACCATCCGGAAGCAATACTATGTATTCGGTAGTGATTTTACCACGAATGACATTGGATACCGTTCCTTTAAGCCGATTTTCAGCACTGCTTTCAGGTTCTGTATCGCCTTTGCTCAAAATGACCCAGGGTGCCTTTATTTCCGCTACAATGAAAAAATTTGGTTTTAGTTGCAAACGTCTAAGACTTTCATTGGTGATCACAGTAAATAGTGAATATCCGCCAATGGTCATCATCTCAACTTCAGCCTGAATATCGCCCTTTCGTATATGCATGATCTTGCATAAAAATGTATTTCTTGCACTTGTTTTTCTTCGGCTCTCTTTATCCACATAATATTGGGTTATCTGTTGCATATCTTCGTTGGAAAATTTCAGAAGCGATCTCGTCAAGCCTGGAGTCGAAAGTCCGAGGATTTTCTGGACTACCATTGTTGGTATATTGCTCCGCAAAAGTTCAATAGATCTTGACCGCCTGATTGCATTCGGGTTGCCATACTCTTTGGGGAACCCGCATTCTTGAGCTCGCTCGTAAAACTTCCGCCTTACATGTCCAGGGTCAATTTTAAAAAAAGAGGATAGGAATCCGGAAAATTTCGGGTTGTTCAGGACTTCGTTAATTTCGCTTGTAAGATCTAACGGGATATGCACATCACGCAATTCTGTTTGTTGTCCGATTCGAACAAGATTATTCTTTACATCAATATCTTTTTGAACATTCAGGCTTAAAATCTCATTAAACCGCGCACCTGTATATCGTATCAACATAAAGATAAGAAAGATCCGCTTTCTTGAGATCCGCACATCGGAACGAATCGTCCTGTCGATCCATTGCCGAAAGGATTTTTCAAGGTTATCGAGTTGTGCCGTGTCCAGGCACTTGGCGTTTTCCGGAATGGTTAAGATGCTGGCGGGGTTTAAACGGGTGAGTCTTCTCATAGACAGGAGGTCACTTATCAGATCCTCCTTATTTTTTTCTCTGCTTTTTTTCATCACGTTTGCACTTAGAATTTCATATTATTTTCAACTATATTTATTCAATCAATATAATGCAATCATCTATTAAGTTTAGGAACGTGGACGAAATAACTTCCCCAACTATACATCACAGCTTCAGGCCGCCTTTGTACGGTCTCAAATCACAAAAATATTGAAATAGCACGCTATTCCTTCAACTTTTGTGATCTGAGATCGAACAAATTCGACCCAAATCTGTGCGCCTACTTGAGGAAGTTAATTCGTCCACGTTCCTTAGCGTAAAGAAAATAGTTGACAAGCATCAGGAAAATTTATTATTTTAGTGACACGATTTAATATATAGTCGTGTCACTAATCTAAATTGAAAGGAGGATTCTTATGTATTTTCCAACTGCCGGTATAGAGGTTGCTCCCTGGTTGCCGCCGATAGTGGCTTTTGGCATCTCATTCTTTACATCAATGGGTGGGGTATCGGGTGCATTTCTCATTTTGCCATTTCAGATGTCCTTTTTGGGCTTTACGAATCCATCTGTAAGTTCCACTAATCATCTTTTTAACATTGTGGCTATTCCGAGCGGCGTATATCGTTATATTCGGGAGGGTCGAATGGTGTGGCCGCTTACATGGGTCGTCATCATCGGCACTCTTCCAGGGGTGTTTATCGGCGCCTTTATCCGTGTTGCCTATCTCCCAAATCCAAAAAATTTTAAACTATTTGCCGCCATGGTACTTCTCTATATTGGAACCCGCATGATTCGAGATCTTCTGCGAAAACCACTTCCTGGTACGGACAAGGCCTCAAGTGAAAAGCGGTTTCAGGAACTCGTGCGTCAATATCGAAAAAAAGAGGAGCGGGTTAAAAGCGTTAAGGGCAAGGCATTGCCGGCAGTGCGTGTTACCCATTTCAATTTCAAACGGCTAGGGTATGAGTTCTACGGAGAAAGCTTTGATATATCCATCTGGACAATTTTAACTTTGAGTTTTGTTGTGGGCATCGTTGGAGGGGTATATGGCATTGGCGGGGGGTCCATTATCGCTCCTTTCTTTGTCTCATTTTGCGGCCTTCCCGTCTATACCGTGGCAGGAGCAGCGCTAATGGGAACATTTGTCACTTCCATTGCCGGGGTAATTTTTTACCAGGCGATTGCCCCGTTCTATCCTGATCTGTCAATTGCGCCGGACTGGCTGCTTGGAATACTTTTCGGCCTTGGAGGTATGTGCGGTATGTATTTTGGGGCAAGGTGCCAAAAATATGTTCCTGCAAAAGTCATTAAATGGATGCTCGGCGGCATCATTACCTTTACGGCCTTGAAATATATCCATGGCTTTTTTTCGTAACCACAGGACAAAGTTGAGGATGCTGCTAAGATATTGACATTTTCGAAGTATCAAAACGGCTAAAAAGGAACGATGATCCTTAATTTGTTCCTTATTGCTACCAGGTAGATAAACCAAAGCTTGATTTACGAACGTAACATATGCTATTATGTTTGAAAAATTAACATATATTTGAAAAATAACCTTGAATTTTGAACGTTATCTTGATAAGCTTTTATTTATGAAAAGGCTGATCGAAAAAAATCTGGAAGCATGGAAACAAAACAAACGGCGAAAGCCACTTTTGATTCGCGGTGCACGTCAGGTCGGAAAAACTTATATTATCAGACAGTTTGGGGGAAATTTCAAAAGTTTTGCAGAAATTAATTTTGAGCTGCTAAACGACGCTAAGGATATATTCAAAGCAAATCTGAAGCCGGACAGAATTATCCGGGATCTTTCTCTGCTGCTGCAAATAAAGATCATTCCCGGCGAGACAATACTTTTTCTGGACGAAATCCAGGAAGCCCCGGAAGCAATTAAGGCATTAAGATACTTTTATGAGTTAATGCCTGAGTTGCATGTAGTTGCGGCCGGTTCCCTGCTTGAATTTCAGATTGAGAAAATCGGGATTCCGGTTGGACGGGTTTCAGCTATGTATATGTATCCGCTCACTTTCCCGGAATTTTTAATGGCAGGGCATAATGATGATTATCTTTCTGTGATTGCAGACATTTTTAAAGAAAATAAAATAAACCAGGCATTCCATAATCGCCTGACAAGGCTTTTAGGAGAGTATATCGCTATTGGCGGGATGCCTGAAGCTGTCAATTGCTGGACAGAAACAAAGGATTATCAGGAATGCCACCAGATTCACAGAAGCCTGATCGAAACTTTCATGCAGGATTTTTTTAAGTATTCAAAAAAGCATCAGATTAAATATGTTGACAGGCTGTTTAATGAAATACCCAGCATGCTGGGAAGAAAATTTAAATTTTCCGCTATTTCAGGAGAATATCGCAAACGGGAACTGGACCCGGCCCTGGAACTTCTTCAAAAAGCAGGAGTTATACATAAAGTATATCATACATCCGGACAGGGCCTGCCGCTTGGGGCGGATATCAATTTTAACCGCTTTAAAATAGTTTTTCTGGATATTGCCCTCGTTCAGACAGTTTTAAATATGGCAACTACCTCATGGATACTAAACCCTCTGGAACAAATAACAAACAGAGGGGGTGTTGCAGAAGCGTTTGCCGGCCAGGAACTGATAGCCGGCTCCGGTATTGATATCAAACCGCAACTTTATTACTGGCATCGGGAGGCTCGCTCCTCAAATGCTGAGGTGGATTATCTAATAGTGAGTAATGACCGGATCATTCCAGTTGAAATAAAAAGCGGAAAAGAGGGCTCTCTGAAGAGCATGAAAATATTTTTAAAAGGGCATCCGCTATCTCCATATGGCATCCGGTTTTATGGCGGAATGCCCAACATTGTGGATAACATCCGCTCCTATCCGCTGTATTGCGTGGCAGGATTGTCAACTATGCCTCAATATTCTGTGGCGGACAAGGGTCTTGCATAATATATTGGATTTGTTTTGACAATCAACAGAGATAAATAGTGTAATAGTGGTAGTGTCCCACATTCTCTATTTAAAACAAAATGAGAAACGCATAAAATCATGGGCGTTATACATGAACATGCAGGCTGACTGTCGGCACTTCAAAACTGGTGTGTTCCGCCTTGCCTGCCCACTGCAATTGCGGATCAAGGTGGGGGTCATATTCATAGGTTTTCTTTTCCCCTGTATCCGGGTCGCTCTTCGGCGTCACCAAACCCACCGGCGGGTTATTCGCCCGCTTTTTGTTCGAGTGCTCGTACTGTTCAATCTGTTTTTCTGTCTTTTTTCTTTTTGCCATTTGTTTTCTCTCTTTGTTCGTTCACTTACCTTTTTTCGGTTTTTGACTGCAACGCGTGTCGATTGTAGTTGGGCGATGTGTTTTTTGCGGCCAGCTGGCTGTGCATGTTATATTTTATGATCTCTTTCTGATAGTATCAATGCCTAAGTATTTTGGAACTGAACTTTCTACTGACTTTGTAGAGGAAGATTTTTCGCTGTTGCACTCAGGGCATGTAAGTTGAAGGTTCATTAAGTCGTTTGTGCCACCTTGCGCCAAGGAAACTATATGATCAATGTTTTGCTGCCCTGATTCCAAAATAATACTTTTCTCACAAATTGCACAATTCCCACGGTCTCTTGCCTGAATGGCTCGCTCTACCCATTTTGGCCATTTTTCGCGTTTAATCCACTGCGCCGGTTTTTCATCTGTATGATTAGTGCCATACGTTCCCCAACCATATCTAGAAAATTGCAATTGCCTTGATATATATTCACACATTTCTCTATCATGAAAAACGCGTTCAGCAAATCTACTAGCGTATTCATACTTTAAATCAGCCAAACTAGATGAATTCTTTTCCAATAAGTACTTGAGTTTTCGAAAAATAAATTCCACAAAATTCATGGATTTGGCATGATTTTTGTTCGTTAAATTAATGTTCCTATATATTCCAAGTGGTTACAGTAAAATTGGGGGAATTATTATTGAAAATCTTAAATTTTTAAAAAAAGTTCGAGACATTTAAAAAAGAATGTGAGACGATAGATTGGCATACTATTGGATTAAAATAAGAATGTGGAGAACTTATATGAAGGTTCCATGTGCCGAACGTCTCCCATTTGTTGTTTCCGGACTCGCATTTCTTCAGCCGGCTCTGACGAATAGTCAATTTTACAATCTGACTTTGATCGCAACAGCTTTAGTGCTTGGCTCAAAGTTTTGTCTGTCAGAAATTAACCGTATGTGGTTAGAAGAAAAATGCGTAAGCACTTTATCACATTTTATGTCCCATGCGAAGTTTTCAACGGCTGAAATGCAGCATCTTTATGCTCTGCAAGTAATGCACTTGTACAAAATCAAAAGTGGATATTTTATAATAGACGATACAATGCGGCATCATACCAATTATTGCAAGTGGATTCATGGGGTATTTGTTCTTTTTGATCATGCCCTTAAAACCAACCTGAAGGCTATTTGCATAGTTGTGCTTTATTATAGCGATGGGGAGTCAATCAAATTTCCTATTAAACACGAAATCTACTATAAAGATACGGATAACATGCCTTGGCAGCAGGGTAAGCAGTCTGTTTGCATATCCAAATATGATCTTGCTGTTAAGATGTTGGAGTGGGCTATAAACAATGGGTTCCCCAACTGTATTGTTCTGGCTGATTCATGGTTTGGAATCGGGCCATTTATAAAAAAACTCAAACGGTTAAAATTAGGTTATGTTCTTGAAATAAAAGATACTTACACGATAAGAACTCCATGCAAGAAACCGAAACTTACCCCTAAAGGCAGGTTGGCAAAGAATCAATACGATTTGATAACGTTGCCGAATGTTTTTAAAACTATCTTAACGTTTACCAAATGTGGATTTGCTGCCGACAAAGAAAAAGGTAAAGAAGAGAAAACCATCTATCATACAAAGATTATCACAGGCCGGTTAAATTCCATAGCAGGAAAACACCGGATTATTCAAAGCATAGATCCAACCAAACAAACCACCAAATATCTCCTCACCAATCAACTCACATGGGAAGCTACCAAGATTATCTCTGTTTACAGCCATCGATGGGTAATTGAGGAATTCTTCAGGAATGCGAAGCAGTTAACCGATATGGAGGGAGCCACTATCAGGAGCGAACAAGGCGTAACACTAGCGTTATGCCTGGTGTCCTGGATTGACTTCCTCCTCCATTTCGAGAATAACAAGCAAATCACTGCTGGAGAATTATCAAAGGAATCACTGACGATTCCTTCAATAGTCCGTCAGGCACAATACGAGAACATGGAAGCTTTTGTTGATATAGTTCAAAACAATGAGGATTTCCTTAAGAAATGGTTTGAGGTTGAAAAGAAAAACATTATTAGAAAACGCAAGAAACGTAAGGAACTAATTATTATAGAAAAAGCCGTTGAAGAACAATTGGATCTGGCAGCATGAAGCAATAAAAGTGCCAAAACTCTATTTGTCAAAGAACTATTTTTCGAAAACTCAAGTATATATAGATATAATAAAATTCAATTGAGCCCAAAATACCATATATGACAATGATGTAAAAAATCATCTGACATTTTTTTTGGCTTTAATATTATTATGTGAGATTGTGGCTATGACTTGCTGATTTCAGCATATCGGTGGGCTTTCTATGTCTCTTGGTTGTATAGAATTCGTAATATTTACAATAGTTTTTAATGCGAATATAACAAGACGGGTAAATGAGGAGTTTCTTTGGGGACGCCAGGAAAATTTAAAAGACATCCCCTGCTTCTTTTCGCCCGCTTTTAGTTAAAAAGGTTTTTCCTATAAATTCAGCAAGGTCTTCATCATTCATAGGGTTCTCTTTCTGTTTTTCCTCAAGATTGACGATAAGGTCTGCGTCATGAACTATCTTGAAATTCTGGCTTGAATCGGGTCCGGGGTGATGGTGACGGCCCATGATATCGCATACCTCGTCAATCAGCTCTTTTTTTGCCCCAAGCTCAGTCATTATAGATCTTGCAACAGACAGACCCGCTTTTTCATGGTTTTCAGCAGCGCTTGCCTTTGCCCGTGCTGCTTCATGAATTCCAATATCATGCAGATATGCGGCAGCCAGAATTACAGCCAGGTCGCCGCCTTCGTTTTTTCCGATTTTTTCGGCATAGCGCGCCACTTGCATGGCATGACCGATTCGTTTAAAATCCTTCTTGAAATATTTTTTCATTTCAACTGCGATCCGCTCCTTAAGCGTATCTTCCATCTGGGCATTGTATTCTTCGGGAAGGTCGCCTACGCACTGTGCCGCATACTGGCAGTAAGCGGCACAGCCAAAGTCCAGTTTAGGATTTATAAACTTATGCCCGCAATTGCGGCATTTTCGCGTTGTGTCATCCTTGAAAAATTCAACATCTTTGCCGCACTTAGGGCATTTAACATCAAAAACAGCCCCTGGTTTCCAGTACCTTATGTCCTGTCCCGGGCATTTCATTATAATTCCTCCGTAAAGTTAAGATGATTCAATGTTCCTTCATTTTGTTCATGCTTAATTAATGTAAACCTTATCTTAACAAAAGTCAAAAAAGGTGAGGCGCAATTTGCAAAAACGTAACCAGGTGTGCAAGATTCGTAATTGAAAAAGTCACGAATCCATTGTGAATTTATTGAATAACCAACATTCCACAAGTTAGCTTTTTAGCACATATGTTGCTTTGTATATAACTCCCAATAAACTTAATTCTAACCACTTAATAATGTAGCAATATTATCATTATCCACG
>Ga0255429_1076_pt1 | contig 21016 bp, 22 predicted proteins | sample ANMaggSeSYBR02H9_FD_182636 | JGI IMG/M metagenome (GOLD analysis project Ga0255429, IMG submission 182636) | Sediment cell enrichment communities from methane seep in Santa Monica Basin, California, United Staets - ANME aggregate JGI... | ecosystem: Environmental > Aquatic > Marine > Cold seeps >... | reverse complement strand
AACAGGCAATCTGGTCAAACAGTTACCTCTGCAATTTGCCCGGAACCTACTGTAATAAAGTCTTCATCTGGTTCCAGATAGAGCTCAATAGCTTCTTTGATATTCTCCAAAGTTTCTTCGATTGTTTTTCCCTGGGAAATGCACCCTGGAAGAGAGGGGACTTCAACTACATACCATCCGTCTTCGCCTTCCCTGATAACAACTTCGAATTTCATAGTTATGACCTGCAATTTCTATTAAAGGGCTTCATGCTAATATACTCTACTTGTTACAATCTCTACTTCCATTTTGATTGCCAGGTGGCCAATCCAGTTTTAAGGTGGCACCGCAGGCGAGCGGAGGCGGCGGGTGGGTACAGCAGGAACGGAGGCATGGATTGATTAGAAGCCGTAGTGAGTTGGCTTATTTCACCGCACTACGGGGTGTGGGAGTTAATATTTTAAAATACAGATCAACACTGATTTAAGTGACTTGATAATTTCTTTGTGAAGATTTGAAAGTCTTTTTAATTTATTCTGATCTTTTGAACAATAAAGAACCGCAGATACACATAGTTGAACGCAGATTTCACATGCAGTATCAGCATTTATCAGCAGTTAACAGAACTGATCAATAAGTGTAACCAGAATAAATTAAAAAGTCTCAGATTTGATTTCCATAGGCTATTATAAGGCGCATCATGTTTAATCAAAATTATAACTTAAATAAAACCGTATACTTATTATATAATTACATTAAGTTATAGGCATAAATGAAATCAATATCACTTTTAGTTGAGGTGTGCATATAGCAAGCAATAATAACGAAATTGAAAAACGCTTATGGGAAGCTGCAGACGAGCTCCGTGCCAATTCCAAACTAAAATCATCCGAATATTCAACACCCGTATTGGGTCTGATCTTTCTCCGCTACGCTGACCATAAATTCACCATAGCCAAACAGGAATTTGAGGGGAAGAGCACCGGCCGCCGCAAAATCGGCAAAGCCGATTACCAGGCACGAGGTGTCCTGTCCCTGCCAGAAGCTGCCCGGTTCTCGACTTTGCTCCATCTGCCTGAAGGTGAAGATATCGGCAAAGCCATCAACGATGCCATGCGTGCTATCGAAGCTGATAATGAGGAACTAAAGGGCACACTACCCAAGACCTACAACCATCTGGAAAATGACACATTATTCACGTTATTGAAGACCTTCAACTCCATAGTTATGGACATTGAAGGTGATGTTTTTGGCAAGATCTACGAATATTTCTTAGGCAAATTTGCCATGAGTGAGGGGCAGAAAGGCGGTGAATTCTTCACCCCTACATCTGTTGTGAAACTTATAGTTGAGGTCATTGAACCTTTCCACGGGCGTATCTTTGACCCGGCCTGCGGTTCAGGTGGTATGTTCGTACAGAGTGCCCGCTTTGTGGAAAACCACAAGGCAAACCCAAACTCTGAGATCAGTATTTATGGTGAGGAAAAAACAGCAGAGACTGTCCGGCTCTGTAAGATGAACCTGGCTGTTCACGGCCTTTCAGGTGATATCCGTGAGGGGAACTCATATTATGAAGATATCCACAACACTGTGGGAAAGTTCGATTTTGTGATGTCTAATCCTCCTTTTAATGTGAATAAAATTGATAAGGAGCGGATAAAGGATGACCCCCGCTTCCCATTTGGTATGCCTACGCCTGATAATGGGAATTATATCTGGATCCAGATATTCTACAGTGCATTAAATCAAGGAGGTCGGGCTGGTTTTGTGATGGCAAACTCTGCCAGTGATGCCAGGGGTACTGAACTGGAGATCAGGAAGAAGATCATAGAAGCGGGAGAGGTAGATGTGATGGTAGCAGTGGGCTCCAATTTCTTCAGTACGGTTACGCTGCCATGTACTCTCTGGTTCTTTGACAAGGGAAAAAAGGATACTGAAAGGCAGGATACGGTGCTGTTCCTTGATGCTCGGCATATTTTTAAACAGGTTGATCGTGCCCATCGTGAATTCACACCTGAACAAATTCAGTATCTGGCATATATAGTCCGGCTTTACCGTGATGAAAATGTGGAAGATTTTATCCATTATATTGATTCAGCTATCGATTATTTGAGAAATTACGAGACATCAGATGAACAAAAAGCGAGGGAGATCTTAGAGAGGCTTTCCATTGCTGAAGCACTTAGATTACAGTGGAAGGAGCAATTTGAAGGAAACAGGTATCAGGATATTCCAGGTCTGTGTAGAGTAGCTACACTTTCAGACATCGAGGTACAGGGATGGAGTTTGAATCCAGGGCGGTATGTGGGTGTGGCTGAGCGTGAGGAGGATGATTTTGATTTTTATGAGCGGCTTGAGGAGTTGAATGAGGAGCTGGAAGTGCTGAATGTTGAGGCGAGGGGGCTGGAAGATAGGATTGCTGATAATGTTGAGAATCTGTTGAAAGGAGAGAACTGATGAACGAACTGGTTTTGGATGAATATGTGGTACTTCTTGGTGAGATTAAACAGCATATTCGCTCTGCCCAATACGAAGCACTAAAGGCGGTCAATAAGGAACTAATCTCGCTATACTGGGACATTGGGAAGTTGATAGTAGAGCGACAGGAAGGGGAGACATGGGGAAAGTCTGTAGTTAAAAGGCTTGCTGAAGATTTGCAAAAAGAATTCCCAGGAATTGGTGGCTTTTCATCACAGAATCTCTGGAAGATGAAACAATTTTACCAGACATATTCCCAGAATGTAAAACTCTCACCATTGGTGAGAGAAATTGGGTGGACTCATAATCATATAATTCTTACGAAATGTAAGGATGATCTAGAGCGCGAATTCTATATCCGTATGACCCGGAAATTGGGCTGGAGCAAGAACGTCCTGATCCACCAGATAGAGAACCAGACCTATGAAAAAACCCTGCTCAACCAGACTAATTTTGAACAGACTTTACCTGTTGAAATAAGCAGCCAGGCCAAAATTGCGATCAAGGATGAGTATACCTTTGACTTTCTGGAACTTGGTGATGAACACAGCGAGCATCAGTTAGAACAGGCGATTCTTTCTAAGATCGAGCCTTTCCTGCACGAAATGGGCGGGTTGTTTTCTTTTATTGGCAGCCAGTACCGTCTGGAGGTCAGCGATAAGGAATATTTCATTGACCTTTTGCTGTACCATCGTCATTTGAAGTGCCTGATAGCACTTGAACTGAAGATTGGGGAGTTTATCCCTGAGTATGTGGGTAAGATGCAGTTTTACCTGGCTGCGCTGGATGATACTGTCAGGATGGAAGATGAAAAGCCCTCTATTGGTATTATCCTGTGCAAATCCAGGGATAAAACCATTGTTGAGTATGCACTGAGGGAGTCGAATAAGCCTATGGGTGTGGGTGCTTATCGGATGGTTTCTACTCTGCCAAAGGAACTGGAAGGGGAACTTCCTGCACCTGAGCAGATTGCAAAGCTGTTGGAGGGGGTGAAGAAATGACCACGATGAACGCTAATGAATGGTGTTTAACGAAATTGCGAAAAATCACAACAAAAATCGGGAGTGGCGCGACTCCTAGGGGTGGAAAGAAGTCATATAAAAAGGATGGTATTACTTTAATACGTAGTCTGAATGTTTATGATTTTAATTTTGAATATGATGGACTGGCATTTATCGATGAAGACCAGGCTGAAAAATTATCTAATGTTGAGATACATTCAAACGATATCTTGCTAAATATCACTGGCGCTTCGGTTACGAGATGTTGCATGGTTCCTGCCAAGCTATTACCTGCCAGAGTTAACCAGCATGTAGCAATAGTACGTGTTAACCCAACAATTGCTGATTCTGGTTTCATATTATATTGTATTAATAGTCCACAGTATAAGCATCATCTGCTTACCTTGGCGCAAGGTGGAGCGACAAGAGAAGCACTTACCAAAGATACTATTGGTGATTTTGAGATAGCACTTCCTCCTCTCACCACTCAACGTAAAATCGCCGCCATCCTCTCTGCCTACGACGACCTCATCGAGAACAACACGCGGCGCATCAAAATTCTGGAAGAGATGGCGCAGGCGCTCTACCGCGAGTGGTTTGTGAAGTTCAGGTTTCCGGGGCATGAGAAAGTGAAGATGGTGGAGTCGGAGATGGGGATGGTGCCGGAGGGGTGGGAAGTTGGAACATTGAAGGATGCATTAATTCTTCAAAGAGGATTTGATTTGCCTACGAAGAAACGCGAACAAGGAAATATTCCGATTTATGCAGCTACTGGAGTAGTTGGAACTCATAATGAAGCTAAAGTCAAAGGTCCATGTGTAGTTACTGGAAGGAGTGGTTCAATTGGAACAGTGATTTATGTTGATGAAGATTTTTGGCCATTGAATACGACACTCTGGGTAAAAGAATTTCGTCGAGCTACTCCCATTTATGCTTATTATTTATTAAAAAGATTAGAATTAAGTTCTTTTAATTCTGGTGCAGCTGTTCCGACACTCAATCGAAATGATATTCATGGTTTGTTTGTAATTCTCCCATCTTATGAGTTACTTGAGTGCTTTAATCAATATATTATTCCGATATTTTCAGAGAATAAAATCTTAAATGAAAAAAATGCCAACCTCCGCCGCACTCGCAACCTGCTGCTGCCGAAGCTCATATCAGGCGAGGTGGACGTGGAGAATATCGATCTGCAGATGCCGAATAATGGAGGAGCATGAAAATCAAAATCGTAGGAACCGAAGACAAAACAAAAGGCAGGCTTTATAAGATCGAGGTTGCAGCCAAAACAGTTGAACTTCTACTTACATGGCACTCATTAGACCGCATAGCTGTATGGGATTTAAACCTTGAACGGGTTCATGAGACTTTGCTATTTCCGGAAGAAGTTGTGACAGGTCACAATAACAGATTTATTGCTCATAAAAGATATAATGGACATATAATTAGAGCAGTCTATGAATATGATCTTAATTTACCAGTTCTTGTAACGGTATATTATCCAACAGCGAAAAGATACTTTAAAGGAGGTCGAAACTTTGCAGATAAAATACTCACCTGATACAGATGCATTGATAATACGACTCAGAGAAGGTAAACCAGTGGATTCTGTTGACCTTGCTGAAGGGATTATCGCGCATTACTCGAAAGACAAGAAGATACTTGAGATAGAAATTCTGGATGCCTCAACGGTTGTGCAAATGAGTGAATTGAATGTGTCGCTAAAGGGTGCACAGGCCGCAGTGGTGGCTTAACACTTTAATTGGTGTCTGAAAAATGCCAATCTGGCACCCCACCTACACCATAACCCCGGCCACAGCCGCTGCCCTCATACAGATCGAAGCTGACCGGACCTTAGTGGAACAAACACCGCTCCCCCTGGCGGTCCGGGAAGAACTGCGCCGCCGTGCCCGCATCCGCTCCACCTATTATTCAACCCGAATAGAGCGCAACAAGCTGACGGCAAAGCGAACGAATAGGAAGGTAAGATGAGCAGTCAATTCTCAGAAGATGCACTGGTAGAGCAGCCTGCTATTTCCCTGTTTGACGGATTGGGGTGGAAAACTTCCAATTGCTTTGATGAAAAGTTCTGTGAAAATAGTACACTTGGTCGCGAGACATCCAGCGAAGTAGTGCTATTGCCCCGATTACTACCAATGCCAACCGCGAAGTTAGAGACTGTTGGGAGAGAAACATGAAAATATATGGTATGGACTTTACCAGTGCTCCGCGCCGGAAGAAGCCTATCACCTATACAGAATGCACACTTGAAAACGGCATTCTAAGAGTTAATAACTTAAGAAATATTGAAAAATTTAACCAGTTTGAAGATTTCCTCGATAATGAAGGAGATTGGATATTGGGGATTGACTTTCCCTTCAGCCTGCCGAGAAAGCTGATCACCAATTTGGAATTACCTCTTTCATGGGAAGGCTATGTTGAGATCATAGCCAAAATGGATAAACAAGCATTTGAGGACATGCTGACAGAATATTGTCATTCCCGCCCAAAGGGAGATAAACACCATTTCAGAGTAACTGACAAAAAAGCGAAATCTTGCAGCCCGATGACATTATACGGTACTCCGGTTGGAAAAATGTTCTATCAGGGAGCACCTCGACTTCTAAAGTCCAGAGTAAGCATACTTCCAAGCCGGCCCATAAATGGGAGCAGCATTGTGGTAGAAGCCTATCCAAAACTTGTCGCCATGAAGTGGATCGGCAAGCGCGGATACAAAAATGATACCAAAAAGAAGCAATCAGATGAGCAGAAGACCGCTCGCAGTGAAATTGTACGCGGGCTATGCTCAGGAGAACTTCGAGACTACTATGGATTCGACATCGAATTGAGTGAGAAATTGAAGGTTGGTCTTATTGAAGACCCCCCTGGCGATAATCTTGATGCTTTATTGTGTGCCGTTCAAACTGGGTGGGCTTATGAACAGCGAGATCAGGGATATGGGATTCCATCAGACTGCGATCTGCTTGAGGGATGGATAGTAGATCCTGACTTGTTAGACTAGACAATTTAATTAAGTGGATATATATATAAAAAATAACAATAGTGTTATCTGAAAATAAATAGTTTAAAATTGAAGGGTAAATTGAGAAATGCTAAATGACTATTCAGAAGACAATCTTGTTGAACAACCCGCTATTGCTCTATTTGCCGGATTAGGGTGGGAAACAGAAAACTGTTTCTATGAAAAGTTCGGTGAGAATAGCACATTTGGTCGCGAGACATCCAGCGAAGTAGTGCTGTTACCCCGATTACGTTCGGCATTGGAACGATTAAATCCTGCCCTCCCTAAAGAAGCCATTGAACTAGCTATTGAAGAACTGGTACGGGATAGAAGCATTATGAGCCCTGCCAATGCCAACCGCGAAATATATCAATTATTTAAAAATGGAGTCAAAGTCTCATTTCAGGATAGTGAGAATGAGGAAATTGTAGAAACTGTTCAGGTCATTGACTGGAATGAACCGTTCAATAATAACTTCTTCCTTGCTTCACAGTTCTGGGTGTCAGGTGATATGTATAAGCGCCGGGCCGATCTTGTAGGTTTTGTCAATGGACTACCCCTCGTTTTCATTGAACTCAAAGCATCACACAGGCGATTGGAACATGCGTATCAGGATAACCTGCGCGACTACAAATCAACGATTCCACAACTCTTTTGGTATAATGCGCTCATTATTCTTTCCAATGGCAGTTTAAGCAAAATTGGCAGTATGTCTGCTGCGTGGGAGCACTTTGCAGACTGGAAAAAGATCAACAGCGAAGGGGAAGAGGGTATCATTTCACTGGATACTATGATCCGTGGGACATGTGAACCTTCCCGCCTGCTGGATATTATAGAAAACTTTACCATTTTCAGTGAGGTCAGTGGCGGTCTCGCAAAATTCGTGGCAAAGAACCATCAATACCTGGGTGTGAATAATGCCACTGAAGCGCTATTACAGATTAAAGAGAATCATGGGAAACTGGGAGTTTTCTGGCATACACAGGGAAGCGGGAAGAGTTATTCAATGATCTTCTTTTCCCAGAAGGTACTGCGCAAAATTCCCGGGAACTATACCTTTGTTATGATAACCGACAGGCAGGAACTGGACGACCAGATCTATAAGAATTTTGCTAACACAGGAATTGTAACAGAAGAACACGTACAGGCCACAAGTGGCAAACACCTGCAGCAACTCCTGAGTGAAGACCATCGGTTCATTTTCACATTGATCCAGAAATTCCGGACCGATAAAGATGAAACCTACCCCGAAATCTCTAATCGGGATGATATCATTGTAATCACTGACGAAGCACACCGCAGCCAGTATGATATACTTGCCACCAATATGCGCAATGCTCTTCCCAAAGCAGCTTTTATTGCCTTTACCGGTACACCTCTTATCGTTGGTGAAGAAAAAACAAAAGAAGTATTCGGGGATTATATCAGCATCTATGATTTCAAACAATCGGTAGAGGACGGGGCTACAGTACCGCTGTATTATGAAAACCGCATCCCTGAACTCCAGCTTACCAATAAAGACCTCAATAAAGACCTGGAATGCTTGATAGAAGAAGCAGAATTGGATGAAGAACAGGAACAGAAAGTTGCCAGGGAATTTGCCAGGGAGTACCATCTAATCACAAGAAACGATCGGCTTGAGAAGATCGCAGAAGACATTGTTGCACATTTCATGGGGCGCGGGACCACTGGCAAGGCAATGGTCATTTCCATAGATAAAGCCACTGCGGTAAAGATGTATGATAAAGTGCAGGAGTACTGGCAAAAATATCTAAACGAACTTGAGTCTGGGCCGGTCCCCTCATACGAAAGTGAAAGAAAAGAACACCTGGCCAGAATCAAATTCATGAAAGAGACAGACATGGCAGTGGTAGTATCCCAGGAGCAGAATGAAATTGAAACCTTCAAAGAAAAGGGATTAGATATTGCCCCACATAGAAGACGGCTGGTAAATGAAGACCTAGATAAAAAATTCAAGGACCCGGATGATCCATTACACATTGTATTTGTCTGTGCTATGTGGATGACCGGTTTTGATGTTCCTTCCTGTTCCACCATCTATCTCGACAAACCCATGCGCAATCATACATTAATGCAGACCATTGCCAGGGCGAACCGTGTCTTTGGAGACAAATTAAATGGTCTGATAGTGGATTATATCGGAGTATTCCGGAATCTGGAAAAAGCTTTGGCGATCTATGGATCAGCAGCAGGTGGAAATACCAAAGAGGGTGAAACTCCGGTATGGGATAAAAGTGAGCTAGTTAAGTACCTGAAACAGGCGATCAATGAAACCATAGAATTTTGTAAAAAAAGAGGTGTCAATCTGGCTCAAATACAAGCTGTTGATGGTTTTAAAAGGGTGAAATTGCTTGATAATGCTGTTGAAGCAATTTTAATTAATGATGATTCAAAGAAAAAATACCTGTCACTGTCAGTGAACGTAGCTAAAATATACAGAGCGATTCTCCCCGATCCAGCCGCAAATGAGTTTGGACCCAGCCAAAAACTCATCACTATAATAGCTGCAAAAATTCGTTCCCTGAAACCAAAAGCAGATATTTCAGATATTATGGGTAAAGTTGAGGAATTATTAGATCAGTCAATTGCTACAGAAGGATATATCATCCAAGATCCATCTGAACAATCTGATGTAAGCAAATACCTGGATTTAAGCCAGGTTAATTTTGAAGCATTAAAGGAAGCTTTTGAAAAAGGCCATAAACGGATCGAAACAGAAAAATTAAGAGCTTCAATTGAAAATAAATTGGCACAATTGGTTCGTTTAAATAAAAGTCGGATGGATTATCTGGAGAAGTTCCAGGAAATGATTGATGAGTATAATTCTGGCTCACATAATGTGGAGTTTTTTTTCACTAAACTAATGGCTTTTGCACAAGAACTAAATGCAGAAGAAAAACGAGGAATTGTTGAAAAACTTAGCGAAGAGGAACTCGCAATATTTGATCTATTGACTAGGCCAGAAATGACTTTAGGCAAGAAAGAGGAATTACAGGTTAAAAGGGTCGCACAGAAGCTTTTGGAAACTCTTAAAGAGGAGATGTTTGTGCTGGATTGGCGTAAAAGGCAGCAATCCCGGGCTGCGGTCCTTGTATCTATTGAAGAGACTTTAGATCTTCTGCCTCGAATTTATACTCCAGATTTATTTCAAAATAAGTGTGATTTAGTATATCAGCACGTATATGACTCGTATTTTGGACCGGAACAAAGTATTTATGCTCTTGCTGATTGAAGCACCAACTGAAACATATTTCATTTACTAAACCTCCCACCCCCCGCACCTCAATATACCCTTCATGCTCACAATTGGAGTTATCACCCGCCTCCTGTACAGCGAGCAGGCACACCAAACACCCCCGCGTCCCGGCCATAGGATCAGGACCGTGGGGCTGCCAGAATCATACGTTGGGGGTAGTGACCGCACCACCCTGCGAATTTTTATTCTGAAAAAATTTCATATTTCCTGATACAAATGGCATTTTTTCATCCCCCCACTTGTCCCCTCACTTGTTCCCTCTTGATTTTTTTTGTTGATATTAACAATTATTGCCCGCAGCTCTGCTGCGGTTGGGTGTGCCAGCGCAACGTTTGACTTACCCCATTTTCTTAACCCTCAATAAGAACCCAATCACTTCCCCATCAGGAAATTATATCATACTTCCATAACCATAAGAAAACCATAATTCCCATTAAACAACGGAGACAATCCCATGAACAGCACAAAACCGGGCAAAGTATATCTCGCAGGCAGCGGTCCCGGAGACCCCGAACTCCTGACATTAAAAGCGCGCAGGCTCATAGACGAAGCCGACGTTGTGGTATACGACCAGCTTCCAGGCGAGCAGATACTATCAAGCATACCAGAAGGGACAGAAAAGATAGATGCCGGTAAATATGCAGGCAGCCACACCCTCAAACAGGAGCAGATAAACCAGGTGCTGGTGCGCGACAGCATCGAAGTGGAAGCGATAGAGAATCTATAGGGAACTTAGCAAATCCGGCAATCGTAAGGATTAACCCGTTTTTCCATTATTTGTATATCTTTTTCCTATGCCCGATCTTTATGACAAGAATAAACAGGTTTCCCTCATCGATATCTAAAATAACCCTATAGTCACCCACCCGCAACCGGTATCCGGGATCACCAACAAGCTTTATCACATGGACCTGTGGCCGGATCTTTATTCGTTCTAATGTTGAAATAATTCTTTCCTGGATGTTTTTTTCCAGTTTTTTTTATTGTTTTAATGTACGATCTGAGAATATGATCCCGTATGTCATAATCCCAGCTCTTTCTTGACCTGTGCAAGTGTGTGGACCTTTCCTGCTTTTGTTTCATCACGAGCTTTTTTGATATCTCTTTTTGTCTGGTCGTTCAATTCCCTTGTGTCTTCTATCAGGTCCCAGATAACTTCTTCGTATGTTTCCCTGTCAAAGAGTTTTCTCTTGATCAGTTCACTGTGAAGGGTATTGCTTACCTGTATTGTGGTCATAGTGGATTATAATACACTATAGCATTAGTATTTTTCGCACTTTGGGTTTGTTAAATCTTTTTGTGCTGGTGCGGGAAAAAGCCTCATACCATGCTCCATCTTACAAACAGGGGCGCACTGCGTTCGGGGAGTACTGCCGGAAGGTGGGTTTTGGGGTTGATTGGGGCGGGGGTTGGTTATGGGAACTGCTTGGCCGCGTCAACGACCCCAGTCTGGAGGACCGGGGGCATCTTGTGGATGCTCGATGGTTAGTTGTCTTTTTGGTTTATTTCCCTCTTTTTTTATTATTCAGGTGTAAATAAATTACATATATTTTTATAAAATTAAAAGATAGTAATCGATTAGGTGGTTTAAATCACAAAACTCATTGAAATTCTTAATAAACTACTTAAACATGATTTAAAAATGAAAATAGTTCTATTAATAATAATAATAATAATATGTCCAGTACTTTCTTTTTATAAATTTCCAGCGCAATTTGACTTATTAAACACCTATTTAGATAACTATATTTCTATTATTTCTTTTTCAATCTTAATTCCAATGATTTTCCTTGGAGGCTATGGTATTGGTGAGGTGTGGTTACTTTGGCCCATTTATATTTTTCTTGTTTATTCATTTCCAATTATATTCTGGTACTTGGTTTCATGCTTAATCGTTTTTTCATGGGACAATATATTTGGGCGTTTAGGTAAAGAAAAAAGAAAGTATGTGAAGATCTCAATAACATTTCTTATAGTTATTTTCATATTAATAATTATACCCCGCAGCTCTGCTGCGGTTGGGACAAACCGAGTAACAACTTCTAACCTGAAGTACATATTAACATATATGACCGAGTTAAAACATGCATGCTACTGTGTTTATAAAATTCGGTAACATGTGGTTTTTTGCATGAAAACGAAACTACAAAGCGTCGGCACATCATGCCCCGCAGCTCTGCTGCGGTTGGGTGTGCCGACGCAACGTTTGACTTTAGTTGCAGTAATACTTCCAACTATCGGTACATTTTTCGTAACTATAGAGACTAATACACGCCAAAATATAAGCTTCGATGAAGCTTTTAGCGAGGTAAAATTGCAAGAACTAAGAATACAAAATCATTTTATTTTTCCGGTAACGTATAAATTACCAGATGTTACCGCTTGCGTGTATGATATTGAAGAAAATTTAATATGGGGATACACAGTAACATACAGGACTGAAGATGGTGAATATGTTAGAGACATGGACCCTTATCACCGAAACGTAATAGTAGCTAAACCCGGTACTGAAACCAAAATTTATCTTCAAGAGTGGATTGGTATTCTAGGCGTAAATCACAAGGAAGTAAAAAATAATATAGATAAATTTGATGAAATAATTTTGCTTTCGAATGTTGGATTTAACAACTATGATTGTTGTTCTGAAGTGACAGAAGAGGACATTCTTGCTTCAGAAAAGATCAAAATATTAAAATAAATCAATAGGATTCTTGATTCTATACTGAGCACCTAACTTTTAGAATTTGAAAAGTTGTTTTATTTTCCTTTTGCTTTCGAGAGCATGAATCCCCATTTTACAGTCACCTATACCCCGAACTTAAGTACAAGGCCTGTTTATTAATACTCAGCATCACGATTTTCTATATTGTCCAGCGATATATTTCTCAACAACTTCCCAGCCATGCCCAACACTTGCATGATAGCAGCTTGGTGCCCTGAGACTTTTTCACACCATTTTTTCAGTTCTGGGAATTCCTGCCGCAATATCCTACTGGTTCTATCTTTTACCCTCTTAGCAATAAAACTTACGTAATACTTTGGCAGATATTGAATAAAAAGATGGATGTGATCACCACTCACTCCTCCTCCCACCCCCGCAGCATCCACAAACCTGTACGCCAGCAGCCGGATCATAGACTCCTGGCCCACCGCACCCAGGCATCAAACCATCACACACCCTTCTTAAAGTACCATAGGCCCATAAATAAAAAACCCATTCACCCCCCATAAGGAAATTATATCATACTTCCACAACCATAAGAAAACCATAATTCCCATTAAACAACGGAGACAATCCCATGAACAGCACAAAACCAGGCAAAGTATATCTCGTAGGCAGCGGTCCCGGAGACCCCTAATTCAAGATATTAAGTTGGTTTATTATGTCCATCCAAGACCTCATCTCATCCCCGGAAAGTAAAACCCTGGAATTTAAAGAGACCATGCCGACCCCCCAGGCAATAGCAAAAACAGCCTGCGCATTCTCAAATGGTGGAGGGGGCACAATCCTGGTAGGAGTGGAAGACAAGAATAAAACCATTACAGGAATCGACGAGCAGGAAATTCACATACTGGAAGAGAAGATAGCCAATATAGTATATACCATAGTTGAACCCACACCATCAAATCACATTACAATCCAGAACGTCGATGGAAAATTAATTTTAAAAATCGATGTGTTCCCTGGAAGTCTAAAACCATATCATCTAAAGAATAAAGGAGAGCTTGAAGGGACTTATATTAGGGTAGGGTCAACAAACAGAAAGGCAGATATCGAAACCATAGAAGAACTTAGGCGCCAGAGAATGAACATCAGCTTTGATGAAACAAGCGTCATTGATGCATCATTAGAAGATCTCCACACCAGAAATATAGAGTTCTATCTCAAAAAAAGAGAAGAGGTCCGGGATATACCACGTATTGAACCTGACACCAAATTCCTGAAAAAGATCAAAGCCATCCAGCAGCAAAACGGCAGCATTTATCCCACTGCTGCAGGAATACTCTTATTTTCAAGCGAACCTGAAAAATACATTCCGGGTGCGATCATAAAATGTGCCAGATTCAAAGGCATAGAGATGGATGAATTCCTGGACCAAAAGATAATCAAAGGCTCCCTTTTTTCGCAGATAGAGGAAACAATAGCATTCTTCAAAAAGAATGTAAAAAGAGGAGCAAAGATAGAAGGCATATACAGAAAAGAAGAATACGAGTATCCTGAAACTGCCATACGAGAAGCGGTGGTTAATGCCATATGTCACAGGGACTACAGCCGTAAAGGTGCAGATATAAAGTTTGCAATTTTCGATGACAGGATTGAAATTACAAGTCCTGGTGGGCTTCTTCCCCAGATATCACTTTCAGATTTAGGTACCGGAGTATCAGAACTCAGGAATAAAATAATCGGGAGAATCTTTAATGAAACAGGTTTAATCGAAGGCTGGGGAACAGGAATCAGGCGGATCAGAAAACAAATTGAAGAGAAAGGGTTAGTGCCACCTGAATTTAGAGAAAATAACGGTTTCTTCAAAGCGATTATTTACAATGAACCATTGCAAGAGCATTTTGAACTCGATAAGGATGAAAAAGAGATTATAGCATATATTCAAAAACATGGAAAAGCAGGCACAAAGGATTTGGAAAAGGTATTAGGAATAAGCAAAGCAACGATAAAAAGAAAGATCAGAACCCTTACAGAAAATGGATATCTTATTTGGAAAGGCAAGAGTAAAAAAGACCCATCTGGACATTATGAACTTACTGGCTCAACTATGAGCTAGTAGTGAGCTAGTATAAGCCAGTAATAAGCTAGTAACATCCCACATGAGCTAGTATAAACATGGTAATGGATCATTCAATAAAAAGGAACCGCAGGAGCTTAATTGAACCAATCCCCCTCCCCATCAGGAAATTATATCATATTTTCAGAACCATAAGAAAACCATAAATCCCATTAAACAACGGAGACAATCCCATGAACAGCACAAAATCCGGCAAGGTATATCTCGTAGGCAGCGGTCCCGGAGACCCCGAACTCCTGACATTAAAAGCGCGCAGGCTCATAGACGAAGCCGACGTTGTGGTATACGACCAGCTTCCAGGCGAGCAGATACTATCAAGCATACCAGAAGGGACAGAGAAGATAGATGCCGGCAAATATGCAGGCAGCCACACCCTCAAACAGGAGCAGATAAACCAGGCATTGGTAGATAAGGCCAAAGAGGGAAAAAAAGTAGTCAGGTTAAAAGGCGGCGATCCCTACGTGTTCGGCCGGGGCGGTGAGGAAGCGCAGGTACTGGTGAACCATGGCATCAAAGTGGAAGTCGTGCCAGGTATCACCTCAGCCATAGCAGCTCCTGCCTATGCAGGCATACCAGTGACACACAGGGACCACGCCAGCATGGTCACATTCATCACAGGCCACGAAGACCCGACAAAAGAGGATTCTGCACTGGACTGGGACACACTGGCACATTTTGGCGGAACCATCGTTATCCTCATGGGTGTCAGCATGCTGCCCAGAAACGTCAGCGAACTGCTCAAATATGGCAAGGACCCGGCAACACCGGTAGCCCTGATAGAAAGGGGTACCCGGCCTGACCAGCGCACCACCGTGGGGACGCTGGAGAATATTGTCAGACTGGCTAAGGAGAGAAACGTCAAAGCCCCGGCCATTACCATCATAGGCGGCGTGGTTACCCTCCACGATGAACTGGGTGAGATCTGATAAATTCAGTATTAAGATAGTATTGAGGGTATTATGACCAGTACAAACAATAACCCAGGACCCACTATTGCCATAATGCGGCCTGAGCGCTACGAACAGGATTCGGTGCAGATATGCCGGCAGGCCGGGTTCGAGGTAATATCCGCTCCCATGATAGAGATACTGGGAAAAAAGGATGAACACTTTGACGGTTTTGTCTCAAGGGTGCTAACGGGAAAGTCTGATATTGTGATATTTACAAGTGCCAACGGCATAGACCACACGCTGGATAAGGTGCCTGACCAGGAAGTTTTCATTAATGCCTTGAACCGCCTGACCACCGTTGCCATAGGTCCCAAGACAAAAGAAGTGGCGCAGATGCAGGGAATTGAGATATCATTCATGCCCGGATCGTACAGTTCGGCAGGACTGGTGGAAGCCATCGGACATAAAGGAAAGGGAAAAGTAGTGGATATTGCCAGGAGTTCACACGGTGCGCTTTTACTGGTGGATGGACTAAAGGCAGTCGGCGCCGAAGTTTTCGAGACCAAGGTGTATGAGATAGCCATGCCTGCAAGGAACAGTGCACAGGAAGAACTGGTACAGGCGATCCTGGATAGGACAGTGGATGCAGTGGTGTTCACCAGCTCTATGATGGTCAGGAACTTCCTTGACCTGGCATCGCAGATGGGGGTAAGGGAAAAAGTCATCCAGGTCTTGAATGGTGAAGGCATGGTGGTGGCAGCTATCGGACATCCGACTGCCAATACATTAAATATGTATGAAATCCAGGTTACAATCGTTTCAAGTGAATATACCTTTAAAGCATTGATACATGAAATAAAAAAGGAATTTGGTATTGATCATGACTGAACTTATTGTAGACGACAAAGCTATAGTATTCATAAAAGCTGAACTAAAGAGGGCAGATTCACCTGCAGCACGTCTGTTTGTAACAGGCGGGGGCTGCTGCCAGCATCTTGATATTGCGGCAGTAGAGAAAGAAGTCGCCAGGGATATCAAACATGTCAAGGATGGTGTCACATTCCATGTGGAAAAATACCTCGATGATAATACGTTTTCCCTAGAGATCACTTTTGATGAAAAGCGTGAGGTATTGTCTGCAACCATTAATTACAAGAGTTGTAAATAACGAGATGGAGTATATAGATGATAGGCATTTCAAAACTTTATTGTGGGACTGTTGAGCCTTCTGATGCACTTAGATACGGGCGGGATTCCAGTAAACTTCCATCCCATCTGCTGCAGTTCGCAAAGGATAAGAAACCAGTAGTGGTCTGGAACATGGGCAGGCGATGCAACCTGAAGTGTATACACTGCTATGCCCAGTCAAGGGATATCGAGTATGAGGATGAACTGACAACCCAACAGGGCAAGGAACTCATCGATGACCTGGCCCAATTCGGCTCGCCTGTTATTTTATTCTCAGGCGGAGAACCCACAATGCGAAAAGACCTCCCGGAACTTGCCATGTATGCAAGGGATAAGGGAATGCGCGCTGTGATCTCCACCAACGGCACCCTTATTGATGAGAAGATGGCCAAAGTCCTGAAGGATATCGGTCTGTCGTATGTAGGAGTTTCGCTGGACGGGATGAGGGAGACCAATGATAAGTTCAGGGGCGTGCCCGGTGCTTTTGATGCTGCACTGCAGGGTATGCGCAACTGCAAGAAAGAGGGTATCAAGGTGGGTCTGCGGTTCACTATCAACAAGAAGAACGCACAGGATATTCCTGCGATTTTCGACCTGCTCGAAGAAGAGGGCATACCCAGGGTCTGCTTCTACCATCTGGTCTACGCGGGCCGGGGTTCGAAACTGGTGGAAGAGGACCTGTCCCATGAAGAGAGCCGTCGAGTAGTGGACCTTATCATGGATAAGACAAAGGAGATGCATGACAAAGGTTTCCCAATGGAAGTGCTTACTGTTGACAACCACTGTGACGGGCCTTATGTTTATTTCCGCCTTCTGGAAGAGGACCCCGAACGTGCCGCCGAGGTGTATGAACTGCTAATGATGAACCAGGGCAACTCCACTGGAATCGGTATCGGTTGTGTATCATGGGACGGTTCGGTCCATGCTGACCAGTTCTGGAGGCATTATTCTTTTGGTAATGTGAAGGAGAGACCTTTTAGCGAAATATGGATGGATACCAGTGACGAGCTTATGGCCGGTCTCAAGGACCGCAAAGCCCTGATAAAAGCTAATGCTGACAGATGTGCAAAATGTAAATGGCTGGAGATATGTAACGCTAATTTCCGTGTCCGTGCAGAGGCTATCTATGATAATGTATGGGCTGATGACCCTGCATGTTACCTGACCAAGGAAGAGATCGGGTACGATGAGGTAAGGGAAGAGTAATGAACAATGACCACGCCTGGGCTAAACCTGGTTTTTTCGTGCTTCTGCCACAACATTTGCAATCCTGGCAGCAAATGCTCCAGCCACGAATCCTGCATCTATATTAACCACACTCAGCACTGAACATGATTGCAGCATAGTATGCAGCGCTGCCGTCCCACCGCCGCCGGCACCGTATCCCGATGATACCGGCAATCCAATTACAGGTACATCCACGATGCCGGATACTATAGTGGGAAGTGTCCCCTCCCTGCCGGCTGCCACTACAATTGCATCAATGCCTTTATCTATTATATCCCCAAGTGGTGGGAACAACCTGTGGATACCGGCAGCCCCTACATCGTAGATGGTATGTACGGTCACACCCATCTCCTGTGCAATGATCCTTGCTTCTTCTGCAACCGGTACGTCCACAGTGCCTGCTGTGATTATGCCAATGGCACCATCGGTCTTATCTACCTGGAAACCGTCAGCTCTGAGAATGGCAATCCTGGCATACTTGTTCCATTCAACTGTGTGTTTTTGTTCAAGCACTGTAAGCTGTTCGTCTGAGACCCTGGTGAGTATGGCCCTGCCTTCATGTTTTAGATGTTCCATGGCAATATTGGCCAGGTCATCCGGGTTCTTCCCTTCTGAAAAGATGGCTTCAGGTATGCCTGTACGTTTCATTCGGTAGGGGTCGATGTTGGATATTTCGCTTAATGTGTGGATATTACCGAGACGGATCTGTTTGCTGGCTTCGTCGACTTCGATGTCTCCGTTTTTTAATCTTTCAAGTAGACTGTTCAAATCCATGAAATATTTCAATCCTTTTTCCGGCTAATAATTAATTCCCATATCCAAACAACATGCGATTGCTCATTAAACCTGTTATGTGATAATTGATAAGCTGTTAAGGGTATTATATATGCTTGTATGAATATATTTCCATTATTGTAGGGATATTTTTTAGTTATACAGGGAGATTCGGTCCTGAAAAATACATTGGCATTAAAATGACAGTAGAAATAATAGTTGACAATACTTGCACAGGTTGTGGACGCTGCAAGAAGGTATGTCCAAAAGGTCCGATAATATGGGACATTAGAATCAGGAAAGATGGTAATCCAAAATATTTTGCAGCGAACCCGGATTCATGTCTCTTCTGCAAGAATTGTGTGGGTGTATGTCCTGTAATGGCGATTACCGTGCGGAATAGAAGTACATCCTGTTGATGTGTCACATTGGATCGAATTATCAAAATGAATCTGGGCTGGAAATATTTCAATATCAGCCACAGAAAAAAGTAATAACGCTTAGTATCCTCCAATGATCGAGATGTGCACCTGGCAAGATGGGGCGATTTTGAACTACAGATACATGCTGATGAAGGCGGATATTATCGTATCTGCGTATATCTACGGTTCGAAACTCATAAGAATCCACAAGGCTGTCTGGTAATTATAGTCAAGGACATAATATATTTGAGGCTCTGGCATTCCAGAGTATATTCGTTATTTTTTGATTTATGAGATATTTAAGGCGTGTATTTATAAAAAATTCATTTACAAATCCTTCAATTGAAATTCTAAGTAAATTCTAACTATTACAGTTGTTTAGGTACATATTATTGCTAAAAATCCAAAAATAACAAAAAATAGGATCTAATCGTAACGTATTCATTAGCACCTATCATAAATACAGTTCGATACAGTTGAATTAATTCTATTGAGTTTGTGCATATATTGTATCAAAAATTGCCTGAAATACCTTCAATCCAAACCCATATAATGAAATTTTAGAAAAACTGACACGTTCTAGGTGTTTATTGGCATTTTAAAGCTGTTATATCCATTTTGCCAGAGGCTCAATTAACTCAGGAGATGCGCCATACTTTTCTGCTAATTCTTTTTTGGAATTAATAACTTTTTGCACTCTATTTGAATCTGTTACAGCTTTTTCATCCATTTTAAATTTTGCAGCCTCTTTTACATATTTTGAACGACTAGTGTCGAGTCAACCTTCAAGTGTCAGATTATGAAGGGCATAGGGCACAATTCTAAAATCAAATTATTTCAATAATAATATTAGACTCAGATTTACACTGATTTACGCATATGCAACCTTAAATCTGCGTAAATCAGTGTAAATCTGCGTCTTAAAAATAACTGGGAAATGGAACATTGTCAGATAATATATCTAGCGATATTGTATGGTTGACTCGACACTAGCAATTAATTCAACAATTTGATTGTCAATGATATCTATAGCTGTTCTAATTTCTGTCATATTAATACAATCTTTTGCATCTTTCATATTTACATTCCTTTTTGTTATTTCATCTAACGTTGTATATCCGAACCGACTTTACATATCCCGTATATTTTAGTGTTATATCCGAACATGGTCCACCTACATACATCTGGACGAACTTCAATCAACACCTACATTCTTCATCCTTCTCCTGTATTAAGTTATCCAGCCACACAACCAACCCGACCTCCGCGTACGTCGTGATAGATTCATGAAGCTCCAGCCCTCCCACCCTTGACTGAAGTCCGTTGCATCCGTAAAATAGAGGTCGTGTACTTGGGTTAGCGCGGGAAGATGTGGGGTGGGTAGGTGTGTGTTCACCGAAGACAGCATGGATTTCTACTAACAATTTGCGTGTAGCTAAAATCGCCGAATGTGATTTGTGTGAGGCCCCCAGCCCGAACCAGATACACACTGTTTGCTGAAGTGCTCTCTAAATAAATTCTCCTTTGGCAATCATTTCAACCTTTCCACCGACAGATACATCTATTTTCTCTCCTTTGCCTTTTGCTCTTAAGTAAAGCAGCGAAGACCTTCCTATTTCGTAACCCTGTTCAACTCGAATGTCGATTTGATCTTTTCCAAAATAACGGTATTTCACTAAATACCCTGCTAAGCAACCGTTTGCACTTCCCGTAGCTGGATCCTCTGGCACTCCGTAGTAGTCAGCAAAAACCCGGATATTTAAATCATTTTCCTTATCATAAGTCTGGGGACAAAAGATAAGCAGCGCTTTGGCTTGCGTATCTTTAATCAACTCAAAATATTTATCTCTAATTACCTTAGCCTGCTTCAAGGCATCCAAAGTCTTTAATGGAATTATGATGAAAGGTAATCCCGTAGAAACCTCTTGAATAGGGAATCTATCGTCCATCTCACTT
>Ga0255429_1075_pt1 | contig 21021 bp, 18 predicted proteins | sample ANMaggSeSYBR02H9_FD_182636 | JGI IMG/M metagenome (GOLD analysis project Ga0255429, IMG submission 182636) | Sediment cell enrichment communities from methane seep in Santa Monica Basin, California, United Staets - ANME aggregate JGI... | ecosystem: Environmental > Aquatic > Marine > Cold seeps >... | reverse complement strand
AATTAAAACTTGGCTATAAAAAAAATTCTTTAATTCATTGTTTTGTCAATGAGTTGGTCGTGATGAGAAATCTTTCGTAGGGGCGGTTTTACGCCGCCTGCCGTGTCGATTCGGGCGGGGTAAACCCGCCCCTACGGCTGTAATTCCGAATATTGCCCGAACTTTTTGAGAAGTTACGGAGATTTATCTCTTTGGAGTTGAATTTACGGATAGAAATATAGGTAACTGGGTGCTTGAAAAGCTTTAGAACTGATCCTAATATTCATCTTCAACAATATAAAGTGGGCGCCTTTTTGATTCCATATAAATACGCCCTATATACTCACCCAATGCTCCAATTCCAATTAATTGAATACCGCCAAGAAACAAAATGACTGTCAGCAAAGATGCATAACCAGGTACATCAATACCCCAAATTAGTGTTCGCACAATAATGAAGCTTCCATAAAGAAAAGTTAGAAAAGATATAAATGTACCGATATATAACCATATTCGAAGCGGAATATTGCTGAAACTGGTAATCCCATCTAATGCAAAATTCCATAGCTTCCATCCGTTAAAACTTGTTTTGCCCGCTTTTCTGTTAGCACGTTTATACTCCACGGTCGCTGTTTTAAAACCTACCCATGCAAAAATACCCTTCATAAACCTTTGATTTTCTCGTAGTTCCTGCATGGCATTCAATACTTTTCTTGTTATAACCTAAGTTGAGCGATTTTTGGCTTGATCTGCACTGATCTCTTGCGCATCAAGGATTCGCGAAAATCCTCGACATATCCACAGGTATGCCTGCGGTTTTTGCAAACCCTTATGTATCAAGATCTCAGCACATGTCTTCCCCAAAAATCGCTCAACTTAGGTATAAGTCTGTAATCACCTACATTATCGGGAATTTTAGTTTGAGCTATTTTATTATGAAATTTGTAAAAAAGTTGGGCAGTAATTTTCTTGGCAATGCTATCGGTAGAACGATCAACTCTTTTTGCCACAACTACATCGTATCCTTTTTCCCGGTAGGAAATAAAATCCTTAATAAGCTCTGGTGGGTCCTGCAAATCTGCATCAATGGGAATAATCATCTCGCCCTTTGCATAGTCTAATCCAGCAGTCAAAGCCGCTTCTTTTCCAAAATTTCGAGAAAAATTTATAATTTTCATATTTGGGTAATCTTCTTTTGCCTGAAGAAGTTTTGCTAACGTATTATCTGTACTTCCATCATTTACACAAACAACTTCAAAAGTCTTATCCAGTTCATTTAGTACAGCGGTAATTTCTTTCATAAAGAGATCAACCATATTTTCTTCATTAAAGAATGGACAAACTATGGATATTGCAATTTGTCGTTTATGCATAAAATTCTATACCCTCACAATTAGCGTGTAGGCTGAAGGCCAAAGTCTGAAGCTCCTCTCACCTTCCTATCTTCTTATCTTCCTACCTTCAGCCTATCTACCTGCCTCATGCCACACCATAGGCGTTCAATTTCCTGCGAAGGGTGTTCAAGCCAATGGCTAAAAGTTTTGCTGTTTGAGTTTTTATTCTGCCCGTCTGCTCATAGACCTTGAGAACATGGGCTTTTTCCACTTCCTCAAGGGGAGCAATAGAGCTGCCCTCTTTTTTCTGAGAATAACTCCTTACAACAGGTTTTCGCTTTCGCAGGTGGCTGGGAAGAAAATCGGCGGAGATTTGCCTGCCGCTCTGGGCCAGGTTTACGGCCAACTGGATAATAGACCTGAGTTCCCTGATGTTTCCAGGATAGTCATAATTCATAAGTAATATGCCGGCCTCTTCACTAATACCCTCCTTAAAGGAAATATCAGAAAATTCTTTCAGAAACTTGTCTGCCAGCAAAGGAATGTCTTCTTTCCTTTCCCTGAGGGGCGGAAGGTGCAGGCATACGCCTTTGAGTCGGTAGTAAAGATCATTGCGAAATATCCCCTTGTCCTTAAATCGGTCTAAGTTTGCATTGGTGGCTGAGATAAAGCGAACGTCCGTTTTTTGCGGCTTACTGGTTCCTAACTTGAGGTATTCTCCTTCCTGCAACACCCGAAGCAGTTTTCCCTGGAGGTCGAGTGGCAGATCGCCTATTTCATCCAGAAACAGTGTGCCTTTGTTGGTTTGTTCCAGGTGACCTATCCGAGCCTTTTCAGCTCCTGTAAAGGCGCCTCTCGTGCAGCCAAAAAACTCTGCGTCAAACAAGCTGCCCGTGATGGATGCCATATTAATAGGTGTAAAGGAAAATTTTGCCCTGGAGCTGGCGCAATGGACAGCTCTGGCCAAAAGTTCTTTGCCGGTTCCACTTTCCCCTGTAATCAAGACCGGTATGTCGCTTGCCGCATGAAGTTCTGCTTCCTTCAATATCTTGAGTACTTTCGGTGACTTTGTGATAATAGACCTGAAAGCCTCTATGTGTGTCAATGCCATGGATGTCATCTTTTTCCCTGGGTGCAGGATATCAAGCACCCGTTTTCTTTCCAGGGCGCACTTTATCGCCAAGCCAAGAGTATCTCCGGAGATGGGCTTGACAAGGTAATCACTGGCGCCTTTTTTTATGCACTCAACCGCGATCCTTGCGTCATTTGTTCCTGTCAGCATGAGGCATTCGGTGCCCGGACTTGTATTTTTTATCAGGGCCAGCAGTTCTATTCCATTTATTTCCGGCATATTTAAATCGATCAGGGCAACATCAAAAGACCTTCCCTCTTTAAAAAGAGTTGCCGCTTTGTTGGGGTCTTGCTCTGATCGGACATTTTTAAAGCCGTATGTGATCAATCTTCTCCTGACGCTATCCAGGAAAAGAGGTTCATTGTCTATAAGGACTATGCCGTTATCCATTGCAATACCTTCTTATAGATTTCAATTTAGGTTCAAATAGCTGAGGCGACAAGCTCCTGCGCGAGTTGGTGCGGCGCCAGGGTGCAATCCTTTTTCAAGCTGGAATTCCCTTTGTGTAAAATTATCCTGAAGGTGCTTCCTTTGCCTGGGGCGCTCTCCACCTCAATGCGAGCATCTAATGCTTCAGCCAGGCTGTTACTGACAAACAGGCCCAGGCCGGTTCCCTTACCAGATGCTTTGGTGGTAAAGAAAGGGCTGAATATCTTTTCACGTGTCGCAATATCCATACCACACCCATTATCACTCACCTCGATAATCAAAGAATCCCGCCATATGCCCTTTCCCTGTTTTACACTGAGTTTTACCCAGGAATTTTTTTTATCAGCAGCCTGAGCCGCATTAATCAGAAAGTTGACCATGATTTGCTCTAGAGCCTTCGGATCTGTATAAACTTGAGGAAAGTTCTCGGAGATATTGACATCAAAGGATTTTACTCTTCTACTTATTTGACTCCGGCAGACAGCAATCCCTTTTTCGACAACCTGTTTCAGGTCAAGCCAACGCAGTTCTCCCTTATAGCTATTTTTGATGAATTCCATCAGGTCAGATATGATTTCGTTGATGCGGCTGGAAGCGGTCTCGATGTTGTTCACAAGGTTAAAAATGTCTTTACGGAACTCAGGGTAAGTCATACCGAATAAATCAAGATTTTGATGATTCTCGGCATAATCGTCAAGGATAGGAGTCAGCCTTTCCAGGTATTCTCTCAGGATAGGTGTATTAAAGGTCGTGCAGTTGTTCAGGTTCTTGATTTCATGAGCAACAGTAGATACCAGGAGATCAAGAGGGGGTAATTTTTCTCTTTGAACAGCTTTTTTATTCATTTTTTTCACTTGGTATGGATCGGAGTTTTACCAAACAATTTGATTTATCCCGCGCTTGCTTTTTTACAATAAAGTACTTGCTCGCAAATAATGTGCCCATATTTTGTTACAAAAACCATATAGACAGTTCAAACGATTAAATGCCGTACATTGAGGCTGTTTTGAATAATTAAAAAATAGTCTTAACCCTGCAACGACACCTGTCATTCCGACCGAAGGGAGGAATCTTTAACTACTTGTTTTATAATAAGATTTTTCGTTGCTTTGCCCCTCGAAATGGCATCTATGACATATAAAATGGTAAGTGCCGTTGTAAGGGTAATATGACTAATATTGTGAAATATAATACATAAAATTGTAAAACTATTTACATAGCAGCTTGCTGTGGGGCGGGGGTTATCTTTTATACGAATAATACCTAAGTTGAGCGATTTTTGGGGAAGAGATGTGCTGAGATCTTGATGCATAAGGGTTTGCGAAAACCGCAGGCATACCCGTGGATATGTCGAGGATTTTCGCGAATCCTTGATGCGCAAGAGATCAGTGCAGATCAAGCCAAAAATCGCTCAACTTAGGTAATAATATACTTTGAAAGGCCACAAATTGCGGTTTTTCACTGGCCATGAACACCAATAGCTGCTGCTCTGGCTTGCAATAGCCTGCTATTACGCGTCTTCGCGCCTTGCTCTTGATGCTTATTGCTCACCGAAAAACAGGCAATTTGCAACCTTCCGAGCTATATTTGGAAAAGATGCAATCAGTTTCCTAAAAGGTGTCAAAGGTCAGTTTAGGTTTTTAATTCATTGGAACTCATTATTTTCTTTTATGAAGAATAAAAGCATCGTTGATAGCACTACAACAATTGAGGCAAGGTAAAATAGGGATTTAAGTCCATATAATTTAACCATATAACCACCTAATGCAAGACCGGCCGCTGATCCAAGGCTGACAATAGCATTAAATTTTCCTACTACTCTGCCTCTCTTTTCCTTTATTGTCAGATCTCCAAGCAGGGATGTTTGTATGGTGCCGGCTATACCATTGGTAATACCAAGCATTCCTTGCAGAAAATACAACTGATATGTTTCATCTATAATGGTATAAAGAAAAAGAATAAGTGCATCTATATATGCCGTGAGAAAGAGGAAAGGTTTTCTGCCGAGTCTGTCAGAGAAATGACCTGCGAAATATGATGTAAAGGACTGAAGAAGTACCATTATACTGAAGGCAATTCCCAGTTTTTCCATCCCGCCGCTCAATCTTTCTACATGAATAACATAAAAGGGGCCTATAAGTCCGAACACTACTGCCCATATGGAACTGACGGTAGTGAATATCAGAAGGTTTCTTGCGCTCGGTATACTCAATGGCGGTCGGCCTTTAATCTATATTTTATGTCCTGTTTGACCAGTGTTTCAAGTGAAGCCTCAAAATAGGATTTTTTACAATCCAGTTTATCTATGTTTCCGTCCCTTACAAATGTCATATACCTGCATCCTCCAAAACAAAGAGGCAGGTACTCGCAGTCCGCACACTCCTCATTTTTCCAAATGCCCAATTTGTAAGAATCAGTATAATCTTTTATACCTGTTTTAATATCTCCCGCTATAAAGTCAGTCTTTCCGATAAAGCCGGGGCACTTATAAATCATACCATCAAAATTCACTACATAGTCATCTTTAATCTCCAGCATGCATGAGGCTGGAGCCATATTTAGCGTATTATAGCCTCTTCTTAAAATTTCTTCCCTTAACATTGCTTCAGCCTCAGCTATCCAGGGCTCATTAACAGACAGACAGCCACCCGTGTAGCCGGACCTATAACAACTTGTTTCCGGTTGTCTAATTACAGGATCGAATTTTACCCTGAAAAGCTTATCAGGAGTCAGACTTTCCTCTAACAGATAATCAAGAAGCAATGGAAACTTTTTATGGTTGCTTTTTTCATAATTGCCTCCAATACCTATTTTGACAAGACCGCAGGTCTCCTTGATATTATTAATTATGGTATCAAAGCTTCCGGCTCCGGACTTAAACGGCCGGCACATATTATGTATTTCAGCCGGTCCATCCAGGGTTATTTTAACGCTTTCAAGTCCAAGTGAAACCAGCTCCTCTGCTATTTTCCTCTTAAAAAGAGATCCATTTGTGATAAGAGTTGAACTAAAGGAAGCGCCCCTGCTTTCAGTAAAAGACCTGAGATCATGTGAAATGGATTTGATAAGACCAAAACTTAATAGGGGCTCACCACCGTAAAAATTTATAAGGAGAGAAGTCTTGTCTTGAGTGAACCTGTCTTTAATAAAACTTATTAAGCGTTCCGCTGTGCTGTCTGACATGTAGAGTTTTCCCTTCATGTCGCCTTCATAGCAGTATCTGCATGAAAAATTACAGTCAAGATTGAGAACAACAAAGATATGCAATGTGGGATTATTTGAATTAATTTTGTCAAAAAAGCCGAGTACAGCCTGCTTTTCCGATTCTCTGTCCTGCACAATCATCCCCAGTTTCGATAGAATTTCTTCGTCTGCAAGAGAAATTGTGCCTTTTTCAACTGCCTGAAATATTTCTTTGATTATAAGTATTTTTGATGCATTTTTTGTGGAAAAAAGAAGAAAATGATCTGGTTTATCTTCGCATGGATATATCTTGAGATAATGAGAAAGCAGCATAAGATGTATAAATGAAAAAAGGGGAGACAATGCTCCCCTTTTTAAAATAAAGAATTATCTAAATGGAAAAAATGCCCCGCGACAACAAAACCCTAAAGGTCCATTAGCATCAATATCAATACCCTTATCTAATACCACAATTTCTTTCTTTTCTTTTCTTTTTTGCTCTTTCATAATATCCCCCCCTTTTTTGGAATGTATTGAAAGTTAAAAAAATGTAAGTTCTCAATAGTTGCTGTGGCGGGAATCAAGTAGCTATAGACTTTCAGATAAATAATTTCACTGTGTTATCAGTCGTCGACGTATAACTAATACGCCTTCCTCCTTCTGGCCTTGTGAAATTAATTATCTGAAAGTCTATATTGCCCGAACTTATTAAGAAAACTTCGCTAACCTATTATTATTTTATTAAAAAAGCAATAATAAAAGTTAAACCTTAATTTCTCTAAAAGCTCGGGTAAATGGCTTGCCAATTCTGTGTAATCTGCGTAATCTGTGGATTAAAATTTAAACCTTATGCCGGCCTCAATCCATGTTTCCGGGTTTTTGCTGTTAACATAGGCGTACTGTGATCCGTTAAATATGTTATGCGCTGTAAGAAAAAGTTCTGTGGCAGCCTTTTCTTTAGACCAGATTTTTTTATTTAAATTAAGATCCCAGATAAAATCATCAAACCCTGCCATATCCCACCACACATAATGGCCGAACAGTTCAGCCCTGAAGGATTTTTTATCGTCATACCTTATACCGATATTATACATATAATTATAAGTCATGCCTGTTTCATTTTGTGGGTCTATATCAACATAAGCGAAACCCGCCGACATTGACATGTTATAGACGGGAACCGTCTCAGCCTCTATTTCAAGACCATTGCGCCTTACTTTTCCTTCATTTATATGAATAGGCTGTCCTACGCCAGAATAGTCTAAGACCAGGGCATTTTTCAGGTCATGATGAAAGATTGTCGCCTTTAACCACAGATAATTAATAGCGCTTGTTTCCGCGCCTGCCTGGTATGACCATACCTCTTCAGGATCAAGAGATGGATTAGGATCAGTAAACAAATAACCTCCTGATGCCCATGAAAGAGGAGGTATGGTAAAACCCCTGGCAACAGATGCTCTTAATATTGAATCTTCGCCAAGCTTGTAAGTAACGCCAAGACTGGGACTTACAAACGAGCCTGTAATACTGTTGTGGTCATAACGAACACCTGGGGTTATTGCCCACCGGTCTATTATAATCGTGTCATTTATATATATTGCCTGTTTATCAATATCCGGATGTGTTTTGGTTATTGGCGGCTTATTATCTGGGGCGGTAATAGTCTGGTCAAGTTTTCCGCAACTCAGATCCACTCCAAGCACGGCAGTGTGAACCCCATGTCTCCAGACCAGTTTTCCGCTTCCACCTGTTGTCTCTTCATCATAACTTGTATCCCGATAAAGCTTTCCGGTTGAGAGCCAATCAAGGGTCAAAACAGATTTCTGCTTAAAATGGTAAACAGATAAATTGAAGCTGAAATCTCTGTTTAGCAAAGCATCTAAAGAGGCAGTCCCAAAAAAAGTGCGACTATACCCTGCTGACGTAATAACACCACTTAGAAAATCAAAATCTCCTCCCCCAATTTGCGGTGCGCTGCAACCTATTGTAAAGCCAATATTTATATCTTTTGAAACAGGAATCTTAACCTTTGAATAAAGGCTTGTATTATCAAAATTCCTGGAAGCCCTCAGACCATCTGATTCCTGGTGACCTGCAAACAAATAATATCCAACAGATCCAGCCTTGCTCGACACCTGTGCCCTGTAATCCTGGGAATTGCTCTTGCCATAAGAAGCGCTTATGGATCCACGGGGCTTCTCACTGTTTCCTGCAGATTTGGTAACGATGTTGATCACGCCACCCAGGGATGAACCCCAGGCTGATGAGGCAGGTCCTTTTATGATCTCTATGCGCTCTATTATGCCTGCAGGAATTGAATTGGTCTCCGCAGAACCGCTATTCAGATAGTTCCAGGGAACACCATCAAGCAATACAAGGACATGCTTTTGCTCGGATCCCTGAATATTGAGTAGCGAGATTGCGCCAAAGTCCTGGTTAAAACTAACAAAAATGCCTGGCACTCTGTTTAAAACCTCTGTAACTGTATGGGCATTCATGTTTTCGATATCTTTTGCGGTAATGACTGTTATATTTTCTGCAGCCTGAGAGATCGGCTTTGGATATCTGGTAGGGGATACTACAACAAGGTCTTTTTCTTTATAAAATAATCGGAGAATCTGCATCTCCTCTTCAGATTGGGCAAAAGCTGATGGGCAAAAGCATACTGAGGCAAGGAAAAAAAAGAATATATAAATGCCGTTTTTTATAAAATATAGATTCATCTAATCTTAATACCTAAATTGAGCATTTTTTTACTCGACCTGCACCAATCTCTTGCGCATCAAGGACTTGCGAAAAGTCTCGACATATCCATTGGTATGCCTACGCTTTTCTCAAACCTTGCTGCATCAAGATCTTAGCACATTTCTTTGCAAAAAAAAGCTCAACTTAGGTAATATTAATGTTTTATTCAAAATAATTTTATGATATCATAATTTTTTACAATATTCAACCAATTGTTCTAATAGTTAAAAAATTAGTAAAAGTTCACCACGGAACGACACGGAGTTTCACTGAAAATTGTAAACAATGAGTAACTTGAGAGTCCAAAGTTCTGCTGTCATGCCGGTCCAGGATCGGGGTCCGGGATGATGGATCCTGCATCCAGCTTTATTATGCTCTTCGTAGAAAACAAGACAAGAACAAAACGCTCTTCAGGCGGATTAAAAAAACAGCGTGAACGCTTATATTCACTAACTTTAAAGGGATTTTGATTTTATAATTTCCTATACAATAAAAAAGATAACAAATCAGAACGAAGCCCAATTGATCAATTATTTCAAAACAACTCGTTTGAGAGTGGGTCTATTGATAATTCAGTGTAATTCCGTGAAAATCTGTGGTGAACTATTACAAAAAATTCAGTAAAATGGATCCGAAATTTTATGACAAAAAGATTTTATATTAATATTATTTTCATATTTATATTTACATTTCTTTGTCACGGTTTAGCCGAAGCCGGCCATAGGGTCGTAGCTGTCCAGAGCGTCAGGATTAAGCCATATGAAAAGACAATTGAAGGGTTTAAAAGTGTAACAGGATCTGAGATCAAAAGGATTGTTATTTCAGAATTAAATGATGCAAATATTATAAAAACAATTAATTCATTCAAACCTGATATTGTCCTTGCAATAGGGATGGGTGCCCTTCAAGTAGTAAAAGAGATTAAAGATATACCCGTTGTTTACATGATGGTCTTAAATCCCACAACCATAATTTCTGGTAAAAAAAATATTTTCGGCGTTAGCTTGAGCATAGCTCCTGAAAAGCAGTTAAATTTATTATTGAATGCCATACCACATGTGAAAAATATAGGTCTTTTATATGATCCGGATAGAACCGGATATATAGTAAAAGATGCTATGATCGCTGCCGGAAAAATGAATATCAACCTGATTGCAAAAGAAGTTCAAAACTCCAGGGATGTTCCTTCAGAACTGTTGGGTATGAGAAAAAACATAGATGTTTTCTGGATGCTGCCGGATCTAACGCTGATTACTCCCGCGACAATTGAGTTTTTGCTTCTTTTTTCTCTCGAAAATAAAATACCTGTTCTCGCATTTTCAGATAAGTATGTAGAACTGGGTGCATTAATGTCGATCAGTATAGACCCCTTCGATATAGGAAGACAGGCAGGAGAAATAGCAAACACAATAGTATCAGGAAGAGCTCCTGAAAATATTAAAAAAGTCGATGCAAGAAAGTCATTAATATCAATTAATACTAATATAGCAAGGAAATTAGAGATCGACATCAACAATAATATTATCAAGAAAGCCCGCATAATAAAGTAGGTAGCCGTTCACGGTTAATGGTTGATCAAAACGTATCAGCCAGAGGCAGACAAGAAGCCAGAGATTCAGTCCTGCCAGCGGCAGGCAAGTGTGAGAACTAAAGTTTATATTTCATGTGAGGTTACGGTGTTTATTGAGATCAATATCAAACATGCTTCACTCGTTGCATAGTTCATTGGAAAAACTGTGAACTGTGAACCGACAACTGTGAACGGCTACTAAAATAGTTTAGAGAAAATTAATGAAAAAACTCTTAAAAACTCTTCATGAAAACTTCGGCATTAAGATTTTTACTGCATTTACCATTTTCATGTTTATCATATCTTCTGCTTTTACTGCTTTTTTTATTTATCACCAGAGCAAATCTTTAACAGATAATCTGATAAAAAACGGGAAATTATTATCAGAGACACTTGCTTGCGCTATAAGGCTGGGTGTTTTTTCAGAGAATGAAGAACTACTCGATAACCATGTTGATGGAACCTTACAGCAGGAGGGAGTTCTTGAAATTTTTATATTTAACCTTGAAAAGAAATTATTGAAGAATCAAAAAAAGCCTGGAAAATTGGGCCAGGAAAAAACAGTTTTTGAGGATATTAATAGCAATAATAATGTATTTGAAAGACTTAAGACATATAGATCTTCCTTTTACATTAATAACAAAAACAAAATAGATTTCTGGTCGCCGGTTATTGTAAGCTCAAGTTATTTAAACGAAGAGGCTCTTTTTTTTAAAGAAGATCAATTCCAGGATCAGAATCGAATTATCGGTTTCATCTGCATTACCATAGATAAAATAATACTTAATAAAAGGCTCGATGATTTATTGGTAAAAAGTATTTTAATTGGAATTATATTTTTGATAATCGGCTCTGCGTTTATATATGTCTTAGCAAGGGGGATAACAAAGCCGTTAAATAGATTAACTGAAAGTGTTAATGTGCTGGGGGAGAGCGGAGTTATTAAGAAGGTGCCTGTTGAGACAGAGGACGAAATTGGGAAACTTGCAATGGCCTTTAATGATATGTCTGAATCCCTAAAAAAAAGAGAGGAGGAAAAACATCTTCTTGAAGAGCATCTCAGATATACCAAAAAGATGGAGGCCATTGGCACCCTTGCAGGAGGAATAGCTCATGATTTTAATAATATTCTTGCTGCAATTATAGGTTACACAGAGTTAGCATCATTAAATGCTTCGAAAAGTGACTCACTAAAAAGAGATCTGGATGAAATCTTAAAGGCCAGCAATCGTGCAAAAGACCTTACAAAACAGATTCTGCTTTTCAGCCGCCAGACCGAACAGGAGCAAAAGCCCATAAAAATTGAGCTTATTGTCAAAGAAGTACTTAAAATGATGCGGGCGTCATTGCCGACTACCATCGAAATACGCCAAAAGATCAAAACCGGGTTAGCTCCGATTCTGTCCGATTCTACAGAAATACACAGGGTATTGATGAATTTTTGCACTAATGCGGCTCATGCCATGCAAAAAAAAGGTGGAGTACTGCAAGTGACTCTAACTGATATGGAGATTGATAAAAAAACCGTTGTCCAAAATTTAGATCTGAATCCAGGACAATACCAAATACTTACCATAAGCGATACAGGTCACGGCATGGACAGTTCGGTTATTGAGCGAATATTCGATCCGTTTTTTACGACTAAAAAACATGGAGAAGGAACCGGTATGGGACTTGCTGTGACCCATGGAATCGTAAAAAGTTGTGGTGGTGCGATCACGGTAAGTAGCGAAGTAGGAAAAGGAACAACATTTAAGGTTTTTTTCCCAGTGATTGAAAGCGAAATTACTATGGAATCCGAACACTATGAACCAGTCCCTCATGGGAAAGAACGAATTCTTTTCGTTGATGATGAAGCAGCCTTAGTTGAAGCGGGAAGACAATTGCTGGAGAGTCTTGGCTACAAAGTGATTGCGAAAACGAATGGCATTGAGGCATTGCAAACTTTCAAGGAGCAACCCAGCAATTTCGATGTGGTTATCACAGATATGATTATGCCAAAAATGACAGGTAAAGATCTATCCAAGGAAATATTGGCCATTCGTCCTGATATTCCAATTATTATTTGTACTGGTTTCAGCGAAGTAATATCTGAAAAAAAAGCAAAAGCTATCGGCATTCGCGAGTTTATCATGAAACCTATTCTTAGAAGAGATATGGCAAAGATTATACGCGTTGTATTGGACAATGAAAATGGAAAAGCCCCAGAACTGAAGGGCTTATAAGCATTCCGATTACAATATACCCGCTAATCCGGGGAGCTTTGAGATAACTGGCGACTTTTCCTCCTGCATAGCTCAAAAGAAGAAGAAGTCCTATATAAACCAGTGGATGTAGCATTTCAGGCAGGCTGAATTGATTTAGACCAAGAATCTCTATAACCTTTTGAACCGTGAACCTTTGAACCGTGAACCTTTGAACCGTGAATCTGAGTGGTTACCACAGAACTACTGAACGATCCAGATAGCTAAACTTGTAGACTGATTTAAGACACTGGTTGTGACACTTCCCATGAAAAACTCTTTTACTGCCGAAAGGCCGCGTCTGCCCAAAACTATTGTGCCATGATTGTTATCCTGCGCTTCCTTTAAGATATCATCAGCGGCTGAGCGGCTGCCTTCTGTGACCTTTGTAGTTATTTGCTCCTTGCTCAGTCCGGCTTTAAGGAGTATTTCCCCGGCTTTTTTTATATAAGGGGCAATTTCCTTGCCCGCTTTGTTTTTCCAGAGTTTTTCAAGATCCTCAGCCTCTTCAAGTACCTGCATTGGAACAAAACGGCTTAAATGTCTCATGGTGTGGAAAATGGTTATATGACAATCGGTTCCAGAGAGCATGAAACCGACGTGTTCAACAGCTCTTAGAGCGTTTTCGGAGTTATCAACGCAGACAAGCACATTTTTTGAATCAATACAACCTTCTAATATCCATACCGGATTATTTCTGCGGTATTCAACCAGTCTGGTGGAGACTTCACCCATAAAAAAACTTTTTATTTCAGTCCTTCCCCGTTTGGTCAGAAGTATAGTATCTACCTGTTTAATTGACGCCCACTGGCAAATATCCTGAGCAACGGTAATTCCTCTTTTCTGACAGCATGTTTTAATTTTTTCTTCATTAAAAGCTTTGGTTATAAGTATATTTTTGGCGTCTGATAAAATTTGTTCAGCCATCTCTTCGTTCTTTTTTTCTACAGACTTCAACCTGGCTCGGGTTTTCTTATCCATTGATTTATTATCTGTTAATATTGGCGGCAAAGAGGGGAGAATGTGAATGAGGGTTACTTCAAGGTTGTGACCTGGCCCGTAGATGAGATTAATATACTCCAGTGATCTCAAAGAATTCTTGGAACCATCCAGTGGAATGACAATACTTTTGGTCAAATCCTCCATGATTTTCTCCTTTCAGCAAAATCAGCAACAGGGATGGGGCTGGAATAACTTCCCCGTTCCTTACACCTAAATTGAGCGATTTTTGGCTTGATCTGCACTGATCTCTTGCGCATCAAGGATTCGCGAAAATCCTCGACATATCCACGGGTATACCTGCGGTTTTCGCAAACCCTTATGCATCAAGATTTCAGTACATCTCTTCCCCAAAAATCGCTCAACTTAGGTTACATTAAATTTTAGGGCTTAAGATTGTTGATTGTTGATTGTTGATTGTCGATTGATGATTGAAGGTATTCTATTAATTTTATAACAAAAAAACAGAGCAAAGCGATTCCACAAATCAACAATCAACAATCTTAAATTTCCAATTTTAGTGGTCACAGAGGTTATTGCCTGTAGTAAGAGTATTGTTTAAATAGCTGTTAATAAGCTCTTCAGGTTCAAGAGGCTGCGCTCCTGTAACTACTTTTATGTTTTGTTCATTAAAAAGAACCTGTGCTTTATTTCCCATTCCGCCTGCTATTATTACATTAACACCTTGTTCGTGCAGCCACTTGGGAAGTACACCCGGTTCGTGGGCAGGTGGTACCACGATTTCTTTTTTCTTAATTATATTTTCTTCAACATCTATAAACGCAAATTCTTTACAATGGCCAAAATGAGCAGTCAGCTTGCCATCAGCTAAAGGTATAGCAAATTTCATTATATCAGATCTCCTGTTTTTTATGTCCTGTTTTATTTTAGTATCTTGTTTTATTTCAGATATTATATCAGCAATACTTAAAAATGCCCTGGTTACCTGGGAGTCTTTATATTTATCCTGGATAGAGGTGCCGGAATCGCCGCACGAGACAACGTTCAGGTCAAACGGAATTCTTCCCAGAAATTTTAATCCTTTTTCCTTTGCGGTTCTTTCTCCACCGCCATGTCCAAACAGATCGAGTTTTTCGCCGCAATGAGGGCATGTAAAACCGCTCATGTTTTCGATAAGTCCCAGGATTTTCATACCTACTGTTTTGCAGAAGCTGATAGATTTTCTTACGTCGGCAAGAGAAATTTCCTGAGGTGTTGTAACTATTATAGCCCTTGCATCCGGAATCGTCTGTACAACTGTCAGCGGCTCATCGCCGGTACCGGGAGGAGAGTCAATAATTAAATAGTCAAGTTCGCCCCATTCTACATCTCCGATGAACTGTCTGATCGTAGAATGCTTAATCGGGCCTCTCCATATTATTGCCTCATCCTTGTCTGATGTAAGTGATTCAATTGAAACAGCCTTCAGGTTTTCAGAGTATTTCATTGGATTCAGCTTCCGATTCTCACTCAAGTCCAGCATACCCTTAAATCCAAGCATTCTGGGAATATCGGGCCCATGTAAATCAACATCCATAAGTCCAACTTTAAAACCCTTGTTTGCTAAAGCTATGGAAAGGTTTACTGAAACGCTGGTCTTGCCGACACCTCCCTTTCCGCTCATGACGATTATTTTATTTTTTATTTTGGTTAAAGAGCCTTTAACAGATGCATCTAAAGCATCTTGTGCGTTCTTTTGATCAGAAATACTGCAGCCGGTCTTTTGAGATTCATCCATTATACATATCTCCTATAAATTTTTTATACCCAGTGCCCTTCCACATTAGGTCCATTTGTTGGTTCCAATTCGCCTTTTTTGTACATAGAAATTGCGTCGAGAACTCTTCCCTTTACATTAGTTATAATTTTTATGCCCGCGCTCTGTAATACTTTAAACGCTTTAGGTCCGCAATTGCCTGTAAGCAGAACATCAACATTATTTCCGGCAATTGTCTGGCCAGCCTGTATGCCGGCTCCCTGGGGAAGGTTAAGGTTTTGTATATTTTCTACGACTTCATAATCCATGGTCTCAGGATTAACAATAATAAAATAAGCTGCTCTTCCAAAGCGAGGATCAACATTAGATTCCAGATTTTTACCTGAAGATGTAATAGCAATTTTCATAATTTCAAATTACCTCCTTAACTAAATGTTATAATTATTTTTTATCTCTGATTCTGTAAAAATTTTTATCATTGCAGGCAGGACAGTTTTGGGGACTTCCAGTACCAAGAGGTTCTTCCCACCTGTTATCACAATTAATGCATATAAATATTCTCTTGTCGTTGATTAAGCTGTAATTTCCTCCTTCTATTTTAATAGCCTTGCTGTTAATAAGTGCATCCGCAACAGCCTTTCGTGCACGCTGGACAATTCTGCCAAATGTTGCTCTGGATACTTCCATACGCTTGCCTGCTTCTTCATGTGACATCCCAAGGAGATCTGCAAGCCTTATTGATTCACGTTCGTCAACAGTTAGATGGACTTCTGACAAGTCTATCATTGGTATGCCTCTTGGCTTGAAATAGCTGACGTCCGGCTTGAATGCAACAATACGATTTTTTTGGGGTCTTACCATAAAAACTCCGTTATGAGAATATGCTCATAAAAATTAAGTATTATTATTTATATTGTCAAGAAATTTGTTTTTTGATTAACTAATGACTTTAGTAAGTTCTCCAGTTTTCCACTTTACTCCTTTAACAACCATGTTCAGAAAAACAGACCGCAGTGGCTTGACCGACATTGCAGCCATAAAAGGGGAGGAATTTTCGAGGACATGTATGATCCGTCCCATTGCACGGTGACTGAGCCGTTCAGGTTCATCAAAGATAAGATCTGCCAGCTTTTTACGCTCAATTGCCATAGCTATTAAACGGTCGAATATGCTTTCAGGGGTATAGACCCTTTGTATACGAGGTTTCATGGTAATCCCACCAAATTTACAGGCAGAATAGCATACACCACATCCAAGGCACAAGTTTTCATCACAGACTGCTTTTTTTCGTTTATTTTTTTTCTCACCTTCCTGAATTATTTCTATTGCATTTATAGGGCATGCATTTGCACATTTCCCGCACCCATTACATTTGGAAAGGTCTATTTCCATTATCCAGTTTGAGGTTACAATTGCATTGCGGATGTCAAAAATTTTTATTGCCTGCATCATCTCGCAGCAGCAGCCACAGCAGTTACATATATAGGCTACTTTACGCTGAACATTGTCTCCGGTTTGAGCCAAGCCGGCCTCCTTGCTTTTTTCAAGAATTTTCATTGCTTCGGTGTTTGTAATTTGTTTGGCAAGCTTGCTACGTATTATTGATTCTGCAACGTAATTGAGAGAAAGGCATGTCCATTTAGGGCGGTTGCAATTTTTCCCCAGAAGACTTGCTTTATGACGGCAGACGCATAACGATACTCCAACAGTAGTTGCTGACTTCACAATATGACTTGTGCGCTCCCAGTCAAGTATTTCAGTATGATCGCTTTCAGGAAGGGATTCCTCGCGAACAAGTGAGCGACCTACTTGTGTTTGTCCCTGGAAGAGCGAGTGGATGAATTTATCATCCTGTTCCATATATTGGTCGAATAAACGAGCTAACTCTGCCATGGGCATGTCATTGCGAGTACGCATAAAAGTGAACTCAAAAAAACCTATTGCAACCGGTGCAAGGACGAAATAGCGTTTTCCTTTGTGTTCGAGATCTACCACTAAACCTTTTTGAGCCATTTCAGTTAATTTTTCGTCAAGTTCTTTACAATCTATAGACAGCTTTTTTGAAAGAGCATTCAGAGAAACAGGCTGGCCCGGGATTTTTCTGGCGAGTTCTGCTTCTTCTGGAGAAAACAGGAGTTTCAATATCTTCATAAATACTGGGGACTCGGGAGCACCAGTAATATTACGATCCAATCTTTGTTGCAGAAGTCGATACTTTTTATCGTAGTTGACGTTATGACCCATTAAAATTCCCCCTACTATAATCAGAAATTTACGAACTCATAACACTTTAGCTTTTTAAAAATATATCAGCTCAGCCGGTTTGTTTCAAAAAGCTAACTTATTACAATTAATAAAAATTTTACACATTATGCGACTTATGATTTTATATATCTTAAAACAGTGTCTTGATATCTATCAATATATATTTTATAAAATATTACATCATATTACTGTCATAAATTAGCAAAATCGTAACACTTTAGCACTGTTAAATATTATTTTTTTGGACAGGATTTAAATTATTGTAGCCGTGAACGCTTACAAATCTTGTTTATCCTGTTATCCTGTCAGATTCTTTTTCAAAAGGCTAAGTTGTTACGCAAAATCAAAATTATATTAACAATCAAGGATGCTATTATGAAAAAAAATCCTGATCTTGAAGTCAGTATTGGAGAGATAAAGCTTAAGAACCCTGTAATGACAGCGTCCGGCACATTCGGATATGCAAGAGAATTCGAGGAACTTGTTGATTTGAATCGTCTTGGAGCAATTATTGTAAAAGGTTTATCAATAGAACCTTCAAAGGGCAACAAACCTCCAAGAATCGTTGAAACGCCTTGCGGTATGCTGAATGCAATTGGTCTTGAAAACGTTGGCCTTGAAGTCTTTTTACAGGAAAAGCTTCCTTTCTTAAAAACACTTGCAACACCTACCTTTGTAAATATTTATGGGAAGGATATTGTCGAATATGCGGAGCTTGCATCACGAATAGATGATATTGATGGAATATCAGGCATTGAGGTCAATATTTCATGCCCTAATATAAAAGCAGGTGGCATGGCCTTTGGTGTTGATCCTGAATCAGCGTTTAATGTTGTCAAGGCTGTTAGAGAAAGTACTGCAAAAACTCTTATGGTTAAACTATCGCCGAATGTGACCGATATTGCAGAAATCGCAAAAAGTGTGGAAGAGGCGGGCGCTGACGCTGTATCATTGATAAATACTATAACGGGTATGAGCATAGACATTGAAACCCGTCGTCCAAAGCTTGCTAATATTACTGGAGGCCTTTCCGGACCTGCGATTAGGCCTGTAGCTCTTCGTATGGTCTGGCAGGTTGTTCAGAAAGTAAAGATTCCGGTAATTGGTGTTGGTGGAATTATGACACCAGACGATGCTCTTGAGTTTTTGATAGCCGGCGCTGTGGCTGTTCAGGTTGGTACGGCTAATTTTATTAACCCCAATGCCATCATAGATATAATTGAAGGCATTGAAAAATTTCTTATCAAAAATAATATTCAAAAGGTTACGGATATTATCGGAACGCTTGATGTTGAAGGTTGAAGGTTGAAGGTTGAAGGCTGAAGGTTGAAGGTTGAAGGCTTTTAGAAACAAATGGTAGCCCCTGCAAAGCAATGCAGGTTAGGGAATATCGCCCCATAAGTGCTAACTGAATTTACAGGCTGTCCCTTCTTACGTTGGTAGCCGATGGAGTCTGAATAAACTCTGAGATAATATATTTGTACGGAATTTTTCCGTACGGCTTGACAAAATCCTCAATGAGCCTTATTTTTATTTAATAAGTAAGGAGTTTAACCGAATAATATCAATGAGGAGAATGAGAATGGTTACTGCTCGCCTTGATATGAGGCTAAATGAAGAAATTAAAGCAAAAGCAGAAAAAGCGTCTGCCTTGCTTGGATTGAGGAGTCTCACTGAGTATGTCGTCAGACTTATAGATAATAATGCTACTAAAGTAATTGCTCAGCATGAAAGTATAACCGTTGAAAATGATATTTTCGATCGTTTTATGAGTGCATGCGAAGAAGCGCGAACCCCGAATAAAGCTTTGCTGGACGCCGCAGCTTATACAAAAAAACAAGGCATTAAATGAGTTGGGCTTATGAATTTGTCGAGCTTGACAAAGCTATCCATGATCGAGCTTCATTTGATTGCGGTGGAGCCGAATTAAACGTATTCATTCAAACCCAGGCAGCCAAACATACGAAGGTAGGAATAAGCAAAACTATGCTGCTACCAGCTTCCGTCCCACTTTATGATGGCAAATATCCCATCTGCGCATTTTATACAATTGCACCAAGCTCTATTAGAAGAGACACGCTACCAGAAGCACTTGCAAAAAAATTACCTCGTTACCCTGTGCCTGTGTTTTTGCTTGCACAAATGGCTGTTCATTTGAAGTACCATGGCCAAGGATTGGGGAGAGTTACATTAATAAAGGCTCTCGAATATTTATGGAAAATTAATTCTATGATGAGAGCCTTTGCAGTTATCGTTGACTGCTTAAACAAAAACGCAGAACAGTTCTATTCAAAATACGGTTTTGAAACATTGTGCGACCACAACGGTAAAACACGAATGTTCATGCCAATGAAAATTGTAGCAAAATTATTTCAATAGCATGTTAGCATTACAACCAAAAAACATAACAAAAAATGCGTTGGCAGCCAAAGATAAGATTCACTATTCATGAGGAGAGATTTTAATGAATCTCAAAGCCGGGCAGGTTGGGTTGAGGAACGAAACCCAACATCAACAATTACACGAAATTGCAAAATGATTGAGAAAACAATATCGGCGCAACAACCATATTTTGTTGGGTTTCGCAAGCTCAACCCAACCTACGAGCTGGTCAGCCTGTGAATGTCGAATGGGTGTTGAATAAATGGGGTCAGAGTAAAATTATAAAGGGGGCATTAAAGGGGACATCCAAAACAACCTGTCGCATAATATCGGGTTATGTTTAATTAAAAGTGTTTTTTGTGTTAAAAAAAGTATTAGAAGTATTGACAAAGCTTGGAGTCTGAATTATTTTTGTTTATGTAATGTAATTCAAGGAGGTGCGAGATGAGAAGCACAATTACAGCCAGGGGGCAGACTGTCATTCCTGCAACAATCAGGCGTCAATTTAATTTGACCCAAGCTGACCGTTTAGAGTGGGTTGTGGAAAACAACAATTTGAGAGTTGTGCCTGTTAAAATGAATCCTATTGATGAGTTCCGTGGTAAGGGGGGTGGCGGTGCTGTTGGAAGGCTTTTAGCTGATCGGAAAAAAGATAAGGAACGTGAATGAAGCGTTATCTTTTAGACACATCGGCACTGTTGACTTTGCGAGATGATGAAGATGGGGCGGATTTTATTGCTGGCCTAATGTATAAAGCTCAAGATAAACAATGTCTGTGTTTTGCCTGCTTTCTTTCGCTCATGGAAACATTATACAGAGTCTGGAAAGACGAAAACGAACTTGCTGGCCGGTTGGCCTACGAGGAGTGTCAGTCATTACCTATTAAATGGGTTCATGAAACAAAAAATCTACTTGAGGTGTCGGCAGAAATTAAAGCAAGAAATAAACTTTCTGTCGTTGATGCCTGGGTTGCTGCAAGTGCTTTTCAGGAAGATGCAATTTTGGTTCATAAAGATCCCGAATTTACATCTATTGAATGTCCT
>Ga0255429_1074_pt1 | contig 21092 bp, 18 predicted proteins | sample ANMaggSeSYBR02H9_FD_182636 | JGI IMG/M metagenome (GOLD analysis project Ga0255429, IMG submission 182636) | Sediment cell enrichment communities from methane seep in Santa Monica Basin, California, United Staets - ANME aggregate JGI... | ecosystem: Environmental > Aquatic > Marine > Cold seeps >... | reverse complement strand
CCGGGCGTTACAACTATGCCGCCCTTCAAAAGGAGATGGCTTGTAAATTCCGCAGAAGTATATCCTTCCGGAACTTCTATCCATACATAAAATGTCGCTCGCGGCTTTTCTACTGAAAGTCCAAGGCCAATCAGTCCACCAACAAGCACATCCCGTCGTTCAGTGTACTCCCTGTTCATGTTTTCCACACAGGCCTGATCCCCTTCCAGCGCAGCTATACCTGCAATCTGTACGGCCTGAAATGCGCCTGAATCAATATTGCTTTTTATCTGACCAAGGGCCTGAATCACTTCTGCCCTGCCGACTGCAAACCCGATGCGCCATCCCGTCATGTTATATGTTTTTGACAGGGAATGAAATTCTATTCCCACATCTTTTGCACCGTCGGTCTCAAGAAAACTTATCGGTCTGTAACCATCAAAAGCCATCTCAGTATATGCAGCATCATGACAAACAATAATATTGTGCAATTCTGCAAATGAAACAACCTTTTTAAAAAAATCTCCATCTGCTACCGCTGATGTTGGATTATTGGGGTAGTTAATAAACATCATCTTTGCCTTGCCGGCAATCTCTTTCGGAACGGCATCAAGATCGGGAAGGAAATTATTTTTCTTTAACAAATCCATAAAATATATCTGACCACCGGCAAATTTAACTCCTATATCATAAACCGGATACCCAGGGCTTGATACAAGAGCAAAATCATTATTATTGATAAATGCAAGGGGTATATGAGCAATTCCCTCCTTGGAACCAATAAGTGTTACCACTTCCTGTTTAGGGTCAAGATCCACGTTAAATCTTCGTTTATACCAGCGAGCGACGGTCTCGTTAAACTCGTGCATGCCTGTGTATGAAGGATACCTGTGATTTGCAGGATTTAAAGCCGCCTTGTACAATGCTTCAATTATATGCGAAGGTGTAGGCATATCTGGATCGCCGACACCAAGATCAATAATATCTACGCCCTTTTTTCTGACTTCTTCCTTTTGCCTGTCTATCTCCTTAAAAAGATAGGGCGGTAAACTCTTTAATTTGTCTGACTTTTCAATTCTAATCATATGTTTTTTTATTCCTCGATGTAGCGGTTTACGGTTCACGGTTCACGGTTTGCGGTTGATCAAAGCAGGTTTCAGGTGATGAAATTTGAAAATGGATGCTTGTCTGAGCGCCTTAGTGAGTCTTAAGAAAAAACATCGCATTGCTCGTCACATCATTTAATCATAAGCATAACATCTTTGATTCATTGCTATTTTAAATTTTGGACATGTTTTTTCTTTAGAGTCACTTCGGCGTGAGTTTCAGCCGTTTTCAAATTTTATCACCTGAAGCCGGACTATAGAACCCGTACTTATTGAGATGTTACCGTTCACGTTCCTAACTAACTGACATACCGTCCCGACTTACGTTGGTAGTCGACAACCGATAACCGTGAACTGTAAACCGTTACCTCTTCCATGCATCTTCCCTGAGAAAGCCCTTATAAATGACACAGGCATCACCTTCAAGAAAAACATCGTAAAATCTTCCATCATTTTCTTTAAAATAGATATAAAGATATCCCCCGCCTCTTGTGACAACCTTTACAGGAGATTTTCCTTTTGATTTATAACGCATTACAATAGCGGCTGCAACTGAACCTGTCCCACATGCCAGGGTTTCATCTTCTACCCCTCGCTCATATGTTCGAATTGATATGGTGTTGTCATTTCCGGCGCATATGAAATTTACATTTGTTCCGGCAGGTGCATAACTGTCATGGAACCTTATCTCTCTTCCTGTCTTTACCACCTCCACATCATCAATATCACCAACCGTGATAACCACATGCGGAACTCCTGTATTTACACTGCTAACCTGCATGGAACCATTTCCCAGCTCAAGATTATAATCTGTCTTGAAATCAATGGGGTCCGGCATTTTTATTTTTACCTGATTGTTTTCAACTATAGCTGAAACAATACCGGCTTCTGTCTCAAAAGATACTTTTGTTCCTGAAATCCCGTTTAAATATGCAAAGCGGGCAGCACATCTTGCTCCATTCCCGCACATTTCAGCAGTGCTTCCGTCAGAATTAAAAAAACGCCACTTAAAATCAACGTTTTCAGATTCTTCCACAAGTATAAGGCCGTCAGCTCCAACAGACATTTTTCTGCGACAGACCCTTGCAATAAAATCCTGCAAATCATTTTCGTCAACAACTCTATTTCTGTTGTCAATAATAATAAAGTCGTTGCCGCTTCCGCTCATCTTGTAGAAAGTAATCTGATCCATTAAATTTCCGGTAGTCCCTGCAAAACAATGCTGGTCAATAATTTCACCAAGTTACCTATTATAGCTTTTGCCACCTTTGCACGGAAGTGGGACTTTAGTCCCGCAAAAACACTGCGTAACAAGGCGGGGCTAAAGCCCCAGTTCCTGATAGTAACAGTATAGAGCAATGATTTCAATTAGTTACATAACAAAAAATCAGGGGGTTGCAAAGTAATACAGAACGGTATTTTATAGCCTGCATTGCTTTGTAGGGACTACCAAATTTACGCTCTAATTTTGATGTAACATTTTAGCGTTATAAAACCGGCTGAGCGTAAGCTTCAGGTGTGATACATTCAAAGCAGGAAACTGTTTGAGCGTATTAGATATCGTTAAGAAAGAACCTTGCAGGATCTTGTCATTGTTTATTAAGGACTTGATGAACTGTTACTATTGTTTTCATTCGTGGCAAGTTCTTTCTTTACGATATCTTATGCGTGAGTTTTTCATGATTTGAATGTATCACACCTGAAGCTGAAGCACACAATTTGTAAATTTCTGAATTTAAAGAAACGGCGGTATAGTCTCCCCTTCAATTAAATCTTCATAATTCTGCCTCGCTCTGACAACATGGAACTCGTCATCCCTTACCATAACCTCGGCCACTTTAAGCCTTGAGCAATAGTTGGATGACATGACAAATCCGTAGGCACCGGCACTCATCACCGCAAGAAGATCACCCTGCCTGAAATCGGCAATTCTTCGGTCAACAGCTAAAAAATCTCCTGACTCACAAATAGGCCCCACAACATCCGCAACTATTTTTTCGCCCTCAAGCTCAACAACAGGCATAATGGCATGAAATGCGTCGTACAGACTAGGCCTGACCAGATCATTCATTCCTGCATCAACTATAACGAATTCCTTTGCCTTTCCCGGCTTTCTGTAAAGAACCTCAGCAACAAGTATTCCCGCATTCCCTACAATAACCCTGCCCGGCTCCAGAATAAGTTTTACATGCATATCTTCAATTGCCTGCATAATTGATCTGGCATACTCACCGGGATGCGGAGGCGATTCATTATCATAGGTTATTCCAAGGCCCCCACCCATATCAATGTATTTGATATCAATATTGAGCCCCCTGAGTTCGTTTATCAGAGTTTTTATACTGCTAAGAGCATCCTTAAAAGGTTCCGCTTCTGTAATCTGCGATCCTATGTGGCAGTCAATACCAATAACATCAATATTCTTAAGCTTTCCGGCAATCTTATAGCAGTCAATTGCGGCTTCGGTGTTAATTCCAAACTTGTTTTTCTCAAGTCCAGTCGAAATATAAGGATGGGTCTTTGGATCAACATCAGGGTTGACTCTAATGGCAACAGGAGCTTTCTTTTTTAATAACCTTGCCCTATCGTTTAAAAGCTCAAGTTCTTCAAGGGACTCGATATTAAACATAAGTATTCCAGAGCTAAGAGCATAATCAATCTCATCCTTGCGCTTTCCGACACCGGAATAAACTATTTTTTCCGGGGGAATACCAGCCATTAAACCACGATAAAGCTCACCGCCTGAAACAATATCAAGGCCGCCCCCAAGATCTGCAAAAAGTTTTAAAACAGCCAGGCTGGTATTTGCTTTTGCAGAAAAACACACAAGCCTGTTTATACCATCAAAGGCATCATCAAATATAAGAAAATGACGTTTCAGGGTCGCATGGCTGTATAAATAAAAAGGAGTGCCCACCTTTTTTGCAATCAACTTTATAGGAACATCTTCGCAATACAGCTCATTATCCCGGTAATTAAAATGATGCATAATCATCCTGTTAAGTGACGGTTTACGGTTGTCGGTTTACAGTTAACGGTTGATCAAAACATAAAACCGTGAACCTTGAATACATAGCCTGTTAATAAGTAAAATCAAGCATATTGGAGTCTTTGCCCATCACTCCGCTGGTTGTATAAACAACGATCTTATAGATGTACCTGTAGCCCTTCTCAAGGACTTCAGCATACTTTATACTGTCTTTCCCTGAATTTCCCATATCTTCAGGGGAAATATCGGCAACTCGTTTAAATATCTTCGGGCAATCTTTACAATCAGACTCTGCAACTGATTTTTTGGATCTAAAAACATAAAAACCGCCCAAACCTGACTTAACATTTCCTTTTACTTCCGGAACAGTCCAGGTCAGCTTAAGCTTGTCTCCATCTAAACTATAACTCAAATCATCCACTACAGAAGGCTTTTCCTGGCGCGGTGGTTTTGGGGGAGCTTTTTTACCGCATCCGGATAAAAAAATAGAAAAAACAACTATTATTAAAATTCGAATAATAATACTTCTGCAACAATAATTATATGTCATACCCTTGGCTCGTTGCTGGTTGCCGGCCACATTGCCTACTCCTTACTCCTTACTCCTTACTGCTTACTCCTTACTGCTTACTCTTTCTTTCTTAATGTCCCCCTCAGCCTGCTTAATAGCGGCCTTGACATTTTCCGTGGCAGTTCCACCAAATGATTTTCTTCTGTCTATCATCTGCCTCGTGGTTAAAATATCAAAAACATCTTTTTTAAAAAGGGACGAAAATGGCTTTAACTCCTTTAAAGTCATTTCATGAAGCTCTTTATTTTCATTGACAGCATAACTTACAATTTTGCCGATGCAGCTATGCGCCTGGCGGAATGGCATGCCCCCGGCAACAAGATAATCTGCCATATCAGTGGCATTTAAAAATCCTCTGGACGCGGCCCCAAGCATTGTTTCTTTTTTTATTTCAATATTGGGAAGCATTTTTATATAAATTTCCACACAAGCTTTTAATGTATCAACAGCATCAAACAAAGGCCCCTTATCCTCCTGCATGTCACGGTTATAAGCAAGGGGTAATGATTTCATAATACTTAAAAGCGCTATTAAATCTCCAAAAACACGACCGGTTTTCCCGCGTACCAGCTCCGGCACATCCGGATTCTTTTTCTGGGGCATAATGCTGCTTCCGGTTGAAAAAGAATCAGGCAGCTCAATAAAACCAAATTCTGATGATGACCATAAAACAAGCTCTTCGGATATCCGGCTAAGGTGCACCATGCAAAGACTTGCAGCCGCCAAAAATTCTATTATAAAATCTCTGTCAGACACAGAATCTATACTGTTTGCAGATACCTCGGGGAAACCAAGAAGTTCCGCCGTATATTCTCTATCAATTGGATATGTTGTTCCTGCAAGAGCTGCACTGCCAAGCGGCATTATATTTATGCGTTTTAATGCATCCCTGAACCTGCCGCAATCCCTTGAAAACATTTCATAGTATGCCATCATGTGGTGAGACAATAGAACGGGCTGCGCTCTCTGCAGATGAGTATAGCCCGGCAGAACAGTATCTATATACACTTTTGCAAAATCAACAATTAACTCTCTGAGGCTGACAAGATTCTTTAAAATATTTAGAGTCTCGTCTCTCAAATACATACGCACATCAAGAGCTATCTGGTCGTTTCTGCTCCTGGCAGTATGGAGTTTCTGAGCTACCTTTCCTGTATCCTCAAAAAGCCTGGATTCTATATGCATATGTATATCTTCCAGGCTGTCATCAAAAAGGAATTCCCCTCTCTCTATATCCCTTTTTATCTTTCCAAGGCCCTGAATCAATAATGAAGCATCTTCCTCTGTAATAATAGACTGCCTGGCAAGCATTCTGCAGTGAGCAATGCTGCCTTCAATATCATAAGAATAAAGCCGTTTGTCTATATTAATCGAAGATGTAAATACTTCTACAAGTCTATCGGTTTTCTCGGAAAATCTTCCATTCCAGGCCTTTTCAGACATATATAACCTCTTTACTCATTAATTGTTGATTGTTGATTGAAGGTATTCTATTAATTTTATAAAAAAAGACAGAGCGAAGCGATTCCACAAATCAACAATCAACATTTAGCATATTCTGAATACGCAATCTCAGCGCATTAAGGCGTATAAAGCCTTCAGCATCTTTCTGGCTGTATACAGTGTCGTCTTCAAAAGTGGCAAAATCCTCTTTGTAAAGAGATTTATCGGATTTACGGCCAAGTATACGACAGTTCCCCTTATATAGTTCAACGCGTACAATTCCGGAAACATTTTTCTGTGTCATGTCTATCATATTCTGCAGAAGCTTCATCTCAGGTGAAAACCAGAAACCATTATAGATTATCTCAGAATATTTGGGTATAAGTGAGTCCCGAAGATGCATTACTTCTCTGTCCATGGTAATCGACTCAACAGCCATATGTGCAAGCCTCAAAATAGTGCCGCCGGGAGTTTCATATACACCGCGGGATTTCATACCGACAAAACGGTTTTCAACGATATCCGCTCTTCCTATGCCATGACGTCCCCCCAGCCTGTTAAGCTCCTTGAGAAGATTGGCAGGAGACATATTAATATCATTTATGGCCACAGGATCGCCCTGTATAAATGTTATTTCTATTACTTCTGGTTTATCAAGCGCATTCATGGGAGAAACTGTCAGGGTAAACATATCCTCAGGCGGTTCTTTCCAAGGATCTTCAAGGACACCTCCTTCATAACTGATGTGAAGCAGGTTCCTGTCGCTGCTGTATGGCTTTGCGGGCGTTACCGGCACTTTTATACTATGTTTTCCAGCAAACTCCATAAGAGAAGTTCTGGAGTTAAGCTCCCATTCACGCCACGGAGCAATAATATGAATATGAGGATCCATGGCCAGGTAACTCAGCTCAAACCTGATCTGGTCATTTCCCTTGCCGGTTGCACCATGGCTTACAGCATCAGCCCCCTCGATTTTCGCAATTTCCATCTGACGTTTTGCTATAAGAGGCCTAGCAAGAGATGTCCCCAAAAGATATTGGCCTTCATATATTGCATTTGCACGAAATGCCGGAAACACATAATCAGCAACAAAGGTCTCCTTAAGGTCATCTATGTAAACCTTCACTGCACCGGTCTTTAAGGCCTTTTCTTCTATATCATCAAGCTCTTCTTCCTGACCTATATCAGCCGAAAATGCAACCACATCACATTTATAGGTTTCAATCAGCCATTTTAAAATTACAGATGTATCAAGGCCACCTGAATAGGCTAAAACAACTTTTTTAACTTTTTCCTGCACAATTTAAACTCCTTGAATTTATGTAACCGTTCACGGGAGAACCGGTGGTATAACAAGACTATTTCTCAACATGTAAGCTTTTACAGGTGCTGTAGATGTGCATTTTCAGGGTAATCAACTATAGCTTTGCTATGTTGGTTGCCCTGAAAACGTGCATATGCAGTGCCTGTGAAAGCTTACGAATTTATTTTATCAAAACTTCCAGTATAGCCTTATGCATATGAAGTTTATTCTCAGACTGATCCCAGACAACGGAATTTGGGCACTCCAGAACTTCTTCGCTCATCTCTTCACCTCTGTGAACCGGAAGGCAGTGCATTATAATAACATCTTTTGAAGCATTTTTTAAAAGTCCTTTATCAACCTGAAAAGATTCGAAAACACGTTTTCTTGTACTGTGCTCACTCTCCTGTCCCATGCTGGCCCATACATCAGTATAAATCACATCAGCCTGTTTTACCGCCTCAACAGGATCTGAAGTTACTATAATGCTGCCGCGTCCTCTCTCACGAGCTGACTCTAATATATCAGTATCAGGATAGTATCCTTCGGGACATGCAAGCACAAGGTTTAAACCAAGCACGGCTGCAGCATTTATCCATGAGTGGGATACATTATTCCCGTCCCCAACCCAGGTTATCTTCAGGCCCTCATAACCTCCTTTGTGTTCTATTACCGTCATTAAATCGCTTAAAACCTGGCATGGATGGTACAAGTCAGTCAAAGCATTAATAACCGGAATGGTAGAGAACTCTGCAAACTCTTTCAAAAGATCCTGAGAATAAGTTCTAATGGCGAGACCATCCAAATATCTCGAGAGGACTCTGGCAGTATCTCTAACAGGTTCATTTCGAACCATCTGGGTGTCCTTTGAGCCTATAAAAATTGAAGCTCCGCCAAGCTGAATCATTGCCACCTCAAAAGAAAGGCGTGTACGGGTCGATGGTTTGTCGAAGATAAGCCCAAATGTTTTTCCTGCAAGAGGTCTTTTTTTAATATTCTTCCTTTGATTTTTTTTCAGTTCCAAGGCTCGCTTGAAAAATAGTTCAAAATCCTCCTTTTCAAGATCTAAAAGAGTTAGTATATCTTTATTCATAGCGATGCGACCTCTCAATCCAACTTGTCAAATAACTCATCCAAACATGCCGTCAGGGAGTCAATTTCCTCTTTTCCTATGATAAGAGGGGGAATAAAACGTAAAATATTGCCCTGAATGCAGTTGATTAAAAAACCTTTATCCATGCACGCTTTCACGACTTTATCCCCATCAACTTTTACCTTCATGGCAAGCAAAAGACCTATCCCGCGAACATCAATAATTGATTCATGTCTGTCTTTCAGCCGGAAAAGCTTTTGCTTGAAATATTCTCCAATCTTTCGGCCGTAATCTATAATATTTTCTTCAATAAGGATCTTAACAACTTCAAGTGAAGCTGCTGTAACAACCGGTGTTCCTCCAAAAGTTGAGGCATGTGAACCAGGCACAAACGCTTCAGAAATATGTTCTCTCGTCAGCATGGCGCCTATTGGCAATCCATTGGCAAGGGCCTTTGCCAGGGTCATTACATCGGGTTCTATGCCGAAATTCTCATAGGCAAAAAGTTTACCGGTACGGCCCAGCCCTGTCTGGATTTCATCAAAAATTAGAAGAGTTCCCGTTTCATCACAAATCTGTCTAACGCCTTTAAGGTATTCGGGAGCAGGGCAGCGAACCCCCCCCTCTCCCTGGATCGGTTCAATTAAAACTGCGCATGTTGAAGGGTTGATCTTGCTTTGCAACGCCTCAATATCATTGAACGGAACAAAATCAAAACCATTAAGTACCGGCTCAAATCCCTTGCGCATCTTTTCCTGGCCTGTGGCGGAGAGGGTTGCCATAGTACGGCCGTGAAAAGATTTTTCCATGGCTATTATCCTGCAGCGGCTTTCTTCGCCTTTATCATTGAAATATTTTCTCACCAGCTTTATAGCCGCTTCATTCGCTTCAGCTCCGCTGTTACAGAAAAAAACTCTGTCCGCAAAACTGTTGTTAACAAGCCATGATGCAAGCTCTGTCTGGGGTACTGTATAATAAAGGTTAGAAACATGAAAAAGTGTTTCAGCCTGTTTTGAAAGGGCTTTCGCAACTCTCGGATGCGCATGCCCGAGGTTGCATACCGCAATTCCCGCAACAAAATCCGTATAAGCTCGGCCATCTGAATCCCAAAGAGTGCATCCGCTCCCTTTTGTTATAACGATGGGAAATCTATTGTAAGTTCTTGCTATTACTTTATCTGCCTTATCTATTATTTCATCTTTCATACAAGATATCTCTTAAATATCAGAAGTTTCTTATAATTTAACGCACGTTCATACTGACATGAGTGCCTAAAGTGAGCTAAAGTATATTAAAGTGCCTAAAGTTAAGGAATACTGCTATGTTATATATTCCTTAGAACATCAATACATAAGAGGGCAAACTCTAAGTAACTTTGGCTTATCAATTAGCACGCCAAAGGCGTACCACCAATTTTCAATTTTCAATAGTCAGTTTTCAATCTTAGTCCTAAGTCATTAAAATTATAATATAATGATTCATTTAGGAAGCTTTTATTGCAGATTCGCATAAAGTTTCATGTCGTAACTTCAGTCCCAATTCCCTTATCAGTAAAAAGCTCCAGCAGCAAAGCATGACGCTTGCATCCATTTATAATATGAGCCTTTTTAACATTATTATTAAGTGCGCTGAGAGCGCACTCGATCTTTGGAATCATTCCCCCTGAAATTGCTTTATCCTCAACCATCTTACTGATTTTTTCCGTATCAATTGAAGATATTAAGGCGCCCTCAAGGTCTAAGACTCCATCAACGTCAGTAAGAAATATTAGACGTCCTGCGGAAAGAGCTATTGCGATTCTGCTTGCCACAATGTCTGCATTTATATTGTATGTTTCACCCGAATCACCCACGCCAACCGGCGCAATAATCGGGATAAAACCCTTAACCGTCATTGTATCTATGATATCCGGATTTATCTTAGTAACATCTCCAACCATGCCGGGATCAATTATCTCAGGTGGTTTATCCATATCCTCCTGATATATGATATGCAGCTTTTTTGCTGATATAAGCCCCCCGTCTTTACCGCTCAAGCCCACGGCTTTACCGCCCTGCCTGTTTATTTGAGCAACTATTTCCTTGTTTACCTTACCGCCGAGGACCATTTCTACAACATCCATTGTAGCTTCATCCGTAAGGCGCATACCCATGACAAACTTAGGACGTATACCCATCTGCTCAAGCACCAGATTGATTTGCGGCCCTCCGCCATGAACAACAACCGGATTCAGCCCAACGAATTTCAGCAAAGTTATGTCCCGGGCAAAATCTTCTTTCAACTGCTCATCAACCATGGCATGTCCGCCATATTTGATAACAATGGTCATCCCATAAAAACGTCTTATATAGGGCAGCGCTTCAATAAGTATGTCAGCCACATTTGGAGTCATAGTTATAGTTGACTAACGAAAATCATATTTTTTATTACATTGTTTTCTTTACAAGACGATTCTAAAAATTTCGGATTTCCGAATGCGGATTTCGGATTTGTTGTATCGCTTCGCTCCATCATTTTTTATAAAATTGATAGAATTCCTTAAATCCGCATTCCGAAATCTGCAATCTGCAATTTTTCCTACAAGGTGATTCAGCGGAATAAAAATGAAATGCGTGATGATGGCACATTTTCACCACACCATTCTATAGTATGTATCTTCTAAGATCCTCGTCGTCTTTGATATCCTTTAATTTATCTACCACATACTGCCCGTCAATTACTATTTTTCTATCTTTAGATTCTTTAATGTCTGAAGCGCTAAAAAGAATGTCTTCGAGCATACATTCCATGAGCGTATGAAGTCTTCTTGCTCCTATGTTTTCAGTAAGATTGTTAACCTCTTCAGCAATTCGCGCTATTTCATCAACAGCATTGTCCTCAAAAACAACCTCAACATCTTCGGTCTTTAAAAGCTCAATATACTGAAGAAGCAAAGCATTCTTGGGTTCGGTCAGTATCCTTACAAAATCTTCTTTCCCAAGAGAGTCAAGCTCTACCCTGATTGGAAATCTCCCCTGAAGTTCCGGTATCATATCAGAAGGTTTGATTGCGTGAAAGGCTCCGGATGCTATAAAAAGGATGTGATCTGTTTTAACCGAACCGTACTTGGTGGTAACTGTACTCCCCTCAACAATAGGAAGAAGATCGCGCTGAACCCCCTCCCTGGACACATCCGGCCCATGTCCGCCGCCATTCCCGACAATTTTATCTATTTCATCGAGAAAAATTATCCCCGACTGCTCAACCTTCTCGATCGCCCTGCTTATAACTTTATCCATATCCACAAGGGCCTGGGCCTCTTCCTGGGCAAGAATTTCCATGGCTTCAGACACTTTAACTTTTCTATTCTTTTTACTCTTGGGCACCATTCCACCTAACATGTCTTTGAAATTGATGCCCATTTCTTCCATTCCCATGCTTGAAAAAATTTCCACAACAGGCATGGCTCTTTCTGAAACATCAAGGTCCACAAATCTGTTGTCAAGTTTTCCTTCGCGAAGCATGGCGCGAAGCTTTCCCCTTGTGGAAGAAGTTTCATCTCCATTACCGGTTACAAGCTCAAGGGGTATTTCTTTTAAATCTTCGTCCTTCTGTACCTGCTGAACCTTTGGCTTTGGAAGAAGCAGGTCAAGCATTTTTTCTTCGGCAATCTGCCATGCCTTTTCTTTAACCGCTTCCTTTTCTCTTGATTTTAACCTGTTTACAGTTAGTTCAAGAAGATCCCTTATCATCGACTCAACATCCCTGCCCACATATCCGACTTCGGTAAACTTGGAAGCTTCAACCTTTACGAACGGAGAATCAGTCAAAAGAGACAATCGCCTTGCAATTTCGGTTTTTCCTACCCCGGTAGGGCCAATCAATATAATGTTTTTCGGCATGATTTCTTCACGAATGTCTTCCGAAACATGCTGCCTTCGCCAGCGGTTCCTTAAAGCAATCGCAACAGAACGCTTGCCTTTGTTCTGACCAATAATATACTTATCAAGTTCTTTAACTATTTCTGATGGTTTTAGATCTCTCATATCGACTTTCTGTTCCTTACATCTCTTCTATGGTAAAAGAATCATTTGTAAATACACAAATGGATGCCGCTATTTTCATCGCCTCTTCCACAATACTCCTTGCATCAAGGCCCGAGTGTTTTATTAGTACAGTTGCCGCCGCCAGGGCACTTGTGCCTCCAGAGCCTATACCCATAACACCTTCATCCGGCTCTATAACATCACCGCTTCCTGAAATAAGGAGCATATTTGTTTCATCCGCCGCTATCATGACTGCCTCAAGACGCCTTAAATACTTGTCGGTACGCCAGTCCCTGGCCAGTTCAACAGCACTTCGCGTCAAATTCCCGTTGTAACGCTCTAGCTTTGCTTCAAGGCGCTCAGACAAATTCAAAGCATCGGCGGTAGCGCCGGCAAATCCTACAATTATCCTGTCATTATAGATCCTTCTGACCTTTTTGGCATGATGTTTTACAACGGTATTATTCATGGTAACCTGGCCATCACCAGCAACTGCCAGTTTCCCCTTATGCCTGACTGCAAGAATAGTTGTTCCATGAAAATTCATATCATTAATCACCTTCTATGCTCTAGGATGGGTCTTGTCATATGTTTCCATCAGCCTGTCGATACTGACATGTGTATATTTCTGTGTAGTCGAAAGGCTTTTATGGCCTAATAGTTCCTGAACCACTCTCAAATCCGCCCCTGCATCAAGCATATGGGTTGCAAATGTGTGTCGCAGTGCATGGGGTGAAACCGGAACCATAAGGCTGCATTCTTTAACCAGCTTGTCCAGGATGCGTGCAATTGATCTTGGAGTAAGGCGGCCATTATTTTTATTTAAAAAAAGCGGCCCATCCCCCTTGATTTGCAAATCAGTTTCTCTATGCAATTTATCTCTATATGCCTTTATAGCCTTTAAGGCCTTATCACCGATAGGGACAATTCGCTCTTTGTCTCCCTTTCCAAGCACGCGAATCGTACTTCTCGTAGAATCCACATTAAAAACATTCATTCCAGCAAGTTCCGATACACGTATCCCCGTAGAATAAAGGGTTTCAAAAATAGCACGATTTCTCAGCCCCAGCCGATTATCGGTCTTAATCGAATCCAGCAGACGGAACATATCATCAACTGTAAGATATGCAGGGATCGTTTGTTCCTGTTTAGGCGTATGTATCAATTCTGCCGGGTTATTCTGAATTATGCCATGCTTGATAAGATATCTGAAAAAAGAACGAATAGCCGAAAGCTTGCGTGCTATAGTGGATTTTTTGTTCTTCTTGTATAATAATCCCAGATATCCCCTTATCATCAAAGAACGAACTTCATTTGCATTAAAATCATATGTTTTATTCTGCTTATTTTTACCTCTAATTCCGCTCTGTACGAGAAAATCCGCAAATTCATTCAGATCATGCAAATAAGCACGAGAGGTGTTAACTGAATAACCTTTTTCAGAGGATAGAAATTCAACATAAGACTTGATCAGGTTCTGCAAATTGGACGAACTCATTAAATTTCGTCACCATAACCTTAGGTTAAGTGATTTTTTTACGAAAAGAGAAAAGCTCAAACCACCTGAAATTATAGTCAATTGGATGCTATTCTCAAATCGTGGATTTTTAGCTATTAGCCTTTAGCTAATAGCTTTCTCACAAAGTTTTCAAATAAAGTTATGCGGCTTTGCGTGTTTTTTTCTTCAGCCTGATAATACGGCGCTTGTAAATAGCCGCCATTTTATTATCGTTTGATTCAAGAAGCGTTTCCCTTTTTGCCTTAAACTCTTTGATTTTTCCCTTTATTTCACGAACCTTTGAATCTGTCTTTTTACCGGATTCTATTTCAATCCCTTTAGCCAGTTTTATCGCATTAATAAGTTCGGCCTTGTTCATCCCGTGAACGCCTGTGATCTCAGACATCTCAATGGCAACATCTCTCAGCTCCTTGGCTGTCATCTTTTCCAGGGGTTTTTCCTTGGCCTCCTTTTTTTTGGAACCCATAAACAGTAGATCTCCTTTCAATATTATTTTATGTTAAAGGCTCAAAAAAAGCCTTAACCAATTTATGACTTCTAACATAAAAAAGGAATTCATAAACCATTTTTTTTTATTATGTCAATAAATAAAGGCAAATTGGCAATTTTAATATCAGAAATTTGAAAACTCATTATGAGATTATACCCCGGAAGGTTGTAAGAAAAGACGACGACCAATCAGTGAGTCCCTTGCGGTCATTACCAGTGTATTGTTATGTTTTCTCTTCTACGAATTACAGGTGGGAATTTTTTTTGACCAATTCTCTAATTCTAAACCTTTAAAATGTTTTTCGTTATTTGTTACCAAAACCATGTTCTGTGAAAGGGCTGTTGAAGCAAGGATGAGGTCAAAATCGTCAATTGATTCCCCCTTTTTTCAAGATTTGATTTTAACGAGCTCTTGACTAACTGGAATAATTTCAATAATTTCCAGCAAATTTTCTATTCTCTGCACTTTTGCAAGATTGCTTTCAACTTTTTGTGATTTATAAGCCCCGTAATATAATTCCATTAATGTGATAGAATGTTCGAACTTAACCAGGCCGTCGCAATTTTAGGCTTTTTCGTTATGTTGGGCAATAATTTTTTAAAATGGTAACTATTTGAATAGATGCAATTTTTTGATAATATAGGTTATCGCCCGATCAAACGGGTCAAAAAAAGTGCATTTTAAACTTGCCAAGCACAATTAAATTAGGATATGTAGCATGCGAAATGATTTAACTTTCCTGAACGGGAATATCGTTATCCCGCATCAAGCGGTATCCATTATCCGGTTTAAATCCCCATTTTTTTCGTTTCACATACGTAAAAACGAGTCAATAGGTGACCGGAAGAGATAACCAGATTCGCAGAAAAGGCCATCTGGCATTTATGCGAGTACTTAGCCGGTTCGCTGAATTAGGGGGGCAACCGGTTATTAGAAAAACAATCCACCCAAAAAGGAGAAAGATTAAAAGATTAATGGAAGAGAGCAAACGAAAAAAAATTGAAGCAAGGCTGTTCCAGCTTTTTGCACAAAACGACCATGACAAAAACGAAAATAAACTCACAAAAAAAATATCCGGTGGTGTCAAGGTCATCAGGCGCCGCAAGGGAAAACCGGACCTGCATATCTCCTGAAAAAAAGCATTTCAGGCCTAAAGATCGGCCTTCGGCTGGCGCAATTGCGCTTCCGTCTCGAAAAACAAATTTACCAGCTCCAGGTACTGATTCGGCTGGCGTGTTTTTTTGTGATTTTTTCATTGTCTTTCTGCAGTCTTCGAAGGGCAGTGAAAAATAGCGCCAGAGTCCTTTCATTTTGTTCCACCAGCTTCGTACCTACGTTGCCGGTTTTGCATGTGAGTTTCTCTACTGATCTGGAGGAAACAGTTGCTTTCCAGCCGGGCACTTCTTGGCAAAAGCCCTTAAACACAATCCCTCCAAAGCCCAAAAAACTGTTTGGATCTCAAATTTTGTAGAAGAAGTGTTTTCAAATCTTCTTAACACAAGAATTTCGTCCAGTTCCGATATTTTGATCAGGTTTGATGGGGTTTTAATAAACGATTCAGGAATGATAAGATAACCGCCCACACCAACTTTGAGCTCAGGGTTCAGACGCATATTTCCTTCACCCAATTGAACACGGCATGGCACCGAAGATTTTCTGGGGTCCGAATGGACCAGGGGCCGTGCGTTAAGCATTGCGCTTAAAGCACAATTGTCTTGATCCGGATGGGTGACTGGCGTGAATCAGTAAAATGCTGATCACGAACCTATATAAAAGAAATAACGGAAGCGAAAAAAGGTGACAATAAAGCGAGGCTCTGCTGGTGCGAAAGTAAGATGACAAGCGAAAAAAAGATGTATTTTTTTTGTAGTGAGATGTGTTTTTCTCTTGACAAGCCCATTAATTGGCGACCTCAATTCCAAAGATTCAATTATTTACACAAGTTATAAATATTGGACTGTTTAGCATAATCAGCCGATTGCTAAAATTACCTGGATTTAGTTATCAAAGGCCTCTGGCGGTGGTAATTTGACTTAGTTAGTTAAGGGCGTCTGGCTACATTTCCCCCATTCCAAATCCTATTTTCCCTTTAAAACAGTCTGCCAAAAAAAGCCGGTTTGAAAAGATAGAGTGACTGATGCCAAACTGAAGAGTTGGTCTTCAATCTGACTCAGCAGGCCACCGAATGTTACCAGAGAAAAAAGAAATGGATGTAATAAATCCCACCGATCTATTACTAACCCGGGTGTTTCGAATTGGCTTCCACTTTTTTTTAACCGCGCAATCTCTTGGCGACGATCCTTGATAGCCCGACTCAGAGTGCTTGAAACCATCCCTGTGAGCATGACCAAAAAGAAGATTATTTCACGATAGTGCGATGTGTCGTACCAAGGCATATCGTTAAGAAAACGAACAGGTCGGAACATGTAAGCTGTAAGTACAAATAGAATGCTTATGCAAAAGAGTAGTGCCAAACGAATGAGCCAGTTCCAAATAGTACGCTCATAGGTCCAAATGCCCAATGCGACAATAAATCCAAGAATGATAAATGATAGCATAAGATTTCTCCCCACAGAGGAGGCTCTTGTTTCCGGCTTTGCTGTTAATGCCTCAGAAACAATACATTCCCCCCGCCCAATCGGTCGTACTGAAAACAATTAGGCACCTGATCCACACCTGTTTGCTTTGCTTTCGCTCTGACATGATTTTTTACAAACATAAAAAGCTCATCAAATTGGATGACTCTATCATCGTTATAGTCGGCATCACCTTGTAAACCAGCGTTCAATGCTTTAGTAAAAATGCCACCGTTTTCCCACAGAGCTTTCTGATTTTCTGTGCCAGCAACGAGTATGTTACGTGCCCGCTTTTCTGTTTCGCCTTCTATTATGCTAAGAGTTCGAAACGCTTTCAGACGTTCATCATCATATTCAGAAGTCAGGAAACGAGGTAAGGCTAGTCCAGATGAGCAAGAATCTAATGCTACTAACACATGATGCACCTTAAAATTCTGAAAATGACGGCTGGTTAGGTCATTCATCAAAATACTCGACAACGTTGGTCGTTCTTGATCATAATCGTAAGTCACCAAATAACCTGACTTATGACGAACATCGCCATGACCACCAAAATAGAAAAAGAGACGGTCCGCATCTTCATATTTCCCACCAAGCCAAAACTCATCTAACATTCGATTCAATTTAGATGAAGTAGCATCTTTATCATAGAATTCAAAAATATTCTCTCTTGGAAACCCAAGTTTTTCAAGGGTATTTCCTAATTCTTTTGCTTCCTCGACCATAAAATCCAAATTTCTGTAACCTGTCGACCCACGACCTTTAGCGTCTCTGACTCTTCCGTAGTCATTAATTGCAGCAATTATCGCATAACTTCTTTCATAGGGGGCTTTGAACTTTTTTAACTTTCTTTCCTCAAACCAGAAAGACAGACACTTGACCTTACTTTCAATGTAATTCAACCCCCTCTTAAGAAAATCATTATCTCCTGAAAGATAGATAACTTGTTTAGCAATATCAACTTTGCTTATAGATAATCTTGCCCCATTGACTATTAGATTTTGTTCGTTAACGAATTCTTTCGGTATCTCATTTTCAAATATAACTTTCCTCTCTTCGGTACCTACTTGAGAAGTCATTTCCTTTTTTAACTTTAGATATTTTCTAGCTCTACAAATAGTTTCAGCATACTTTTTTACACCAGAGTACCTGGAGTCACGGAGGGCAATTTCTGCCTCTTCTAATTTTGGCAATGCATCTATTACATCATTATCATGAAGAGTTGTGGCAATTTTTGATAGAGTCTCCGCTACAAGTTCTTGATCATATTTACGGCCTTTCTTAAACAATTTTATGAGCATGGGGATAGCTCCACGAGCATCTGGACCAATTAGTCCTAGTGCTTTTATTGTATATTCTCGAACTATAAAGTGCTCATCATCTAACAATTTGATTAGGTCAGAAACAGCCGAGCTATCATCTGAACCTATCTTACCTAAGGATCCGGCGGCATAAGCTCGAATTTTCACATTATCGTCTTTCAATAGCTTAATCAAATGGGACTCAGTAAAGCTTGCGCTGGGACCGATATTTCCTATAGCTGCTATAGCATTCAATCGAACGTAAAAATCAGGATCTTTAAGCGCTTGGATCAGGACAGGGGTAGCGGGATAGGCATCTGTTCCAAGCTTTGACAAAGCTCCTGCAACGCATCTACGAACAAATACGTCTTTGTTTTGAAGTGCTTGAGCCAAATCTTTGACATAGCTCGCAAGATTTTTAGCATATTTAAATATCTCTTTTGCTGCTTTCTCTCGAATGTCGGGGTCTTGGTCTCCTAATTGCTCAAACAGGTTTCCATAGAGAACAGATCTAACCTCAATAATCCTCAAATTTTGTGGAGGAGAAGGTAGATTGATATCATCTATGTATATCTTAAAATCTATCTTGCTTTTTGCTATAGCATTTCCGCAATTCAAGATAGAGAAGAAAAAAAGGAGACAGCCAACTATTAACTGTACGGAATTTCTACTGACCACAAACATAGAACATATGCTCCAATTTCAGTGTTAGGAAAAAAGGAAAAAAAGGGGTCAGGTCTGCCTTTGACCCTTATTAATTTTGAGCAAGGGTCAACCGTAGATTTGATCCCATTTCCAATCATTTTGTTCGGCACAGTTGTTCACATCAGTACACTCTGAGTAACGACTCTTCAAGGATTTGAGGAACTTGGATGGGAACAAAATAGGAAGAAAGGTATAAATAGTCCTCCCCGCTTTCATCAACAACTCGAATATCCCCTTCCGTAGCAGCATCTTCATCTGGAATCACACAATAAATTTTATGGAGTTCTAATGATGCCGGATAATCTACATTATTGATACAAACTACAAATTGCCCTAAAAACTCAGTTGATTTTTCCATGACTTACTCCAAATATTTTTTACGTTTGATTTCTTTCTTACGGCTACCAACTTAAGGCGGGACACTTTCGAACTTTTTGTTTTTGATTATCGTAAAACATCAATTGTCCAAAATTGACATAACATATCCATTCCATGTAGGGTGCATTCTATGCACCATGGTGGTGCATAAAATGCACCCTACATAATTTATTGAAATTACAGAATGTCCCGCCTTAAGTTGGTAGCCTTTCTTACCAATGCCGTGGGCTTCATGTCAGTACAATTCAGCATTACGGATACTACCGCTCTGAAGGCGAACCTTGGCAACTCCTCCAGCTATTCCGCCTACTTTTTTCACCCGTCCAGAATCTGGATTCGGACTGCCCCTGATCCCTAATCCCTGCTTTCTAATCCCCGCTTTTTCCATTATCCATAAGTTTCAACAGCGGCCTGAAAAGATCCATGGGAAATGGGAATATGACTGTCGAATTTTGCTCTGCCGACATCTCCCGCATTGTCTGGAGATATCTCAGTTGCAAAGCCATAGGGTTTTTTTCAATTATTTCCGCTGCCTCAGAAAGCTTTGCCGCTGCCTGAAATTCGCCGTCAGCATTGATAACTTTCGCACGACGTTCTCTCTCGGCCTCAGCCTGTTTGGCCATTGACCTTTGCATTTCCTGAGGCAGATCAATGTGTTTAAGCTCAACTGTTGCAACCTTTATTCCCCAGGGATCTGTGTGAGTATCGAGTATTTCCTGTAATTGCGAATTTATTTTTTCCCTTGCAGATAAAAGCTCATCCAGCTCTGCCTGGCCGCACACACTTCTTAAAGTTGTCTGTGCAAGTTGAGACATTGCATAATTGTAGTTTTCAACCTCAACTATGGCTTTTGTTGGATCAATTACCCTGAAATAGATAACCGCATTCACCTTTACAGAAACATTATCCTTTGTAATAACGTCCTGAGGATCAACATCCATGGCCACAAGGCGCATGCTGACTTTCAGCATTTTATCAACAACCGGAATCAATATTATCAGCCCCGGTCCTTTTGCCTTTATTACACGCCCCAGCCTGAATATCACCCCGCGTTCATACTCATTCAATATCCGTATCGCCGAGGTCAGGAAAAAGATAACAAGCATTATTATTGCAATTGCAGTAAACATTTTATCTCCTTTTCGATTTTGTTAAATACTTTTCAGGTAGATAGACTGAAGGCTAAAGCTACCTTCTACCTTCAGCCTATCCACCTAAACCGGCTCCACCTCTAATACAAGATTAATAACCTTTACCACCCGGACCTTTTTACCCTGCCCTATTATATCCTTTGAAGTCGCATTCCACAGTTCGCCATGAACAAATACTTTGCCTTCCGCCTTAATGTCTGTTTTCGCCACCCCGATTTCTCCGATAAGTCCTTTTGCCCCTGTCCTTGGTTTTGTGACCTGTGCTTTAAAAACAATACCGGCAACTGTAACAAAAAAAGCTGAAACTATAACCACCGTCGGCACAAATACCGTCCATGACAGTCCTAACCCGGGAGCGCTGTTTTCAAACAACATCATTGAACCAAGCAAAAGTGAGGCAATGCCTGCTATACTGAGAAGGCCGTAACTTATAATCTTCATCTCCATTATGAACAGAATTACA
>Ga0255429_1073_pt1 | contig 21097 bp, 28 predicted proteins | sample ANMaggSeSYBR02H9_FD_182636 | JGI IMG/M metagenome (GOLD analysis project Ga0255429, IMG submission 182636) | Sediment cell enrichment communities from methane seep in Santa Monica Basin, California, United Staets - ANME aggregate JGI... | ecosystem: Environmental > Aquatic > Marine > Cold seeps >... | reverse complement strand
TCCAAGTTCCCGCAACACCACTTCAGATACCCGTATTCCAACTGCAAGTCCGGGGCACTGGTGCCCGTGGAACCGAACAGCATTTTCAATCACAGATTCCTCTATATTGTTAGAGTTCATGGCATGCGATTCTTGTTGATATTATATAACTATTGTGTTACCTATCGCATGAATAATATTAAGATATATAATAATTCTATTTAAAGGTGCCACTGGTAGCAACAATCGTGGAATATCTATTCTACCCATGTCTGTGCAGTGGTCCGCTGTAGAGTTGAGAAGATCAGGTTGTAATTTCGGATGGTATTTGGATTATGTGCCTAACAGGAATGTTCCAAATCTTAATCTTTGGCATTGAACCTGTGTTTAAGATAATAATTGGAATATATCGCACCCAGGGGATTATGTGCCAGTACCCTATCCTTTACTGCCAGTGTGGTTACAGGTGCCTGCGAGTGACTGGTAAAGAGAATATCATGTCCAATGCACAATCCGAGAATGATATTCAGTTCAGTCTTCTCGTTATTCAATACCAGTGCCTGACCTACCGGATTGCACACAGCTTCAAAACCACCATTGTGCAGTTTCTCCAGACCATAACTGTCCTTATTAATTCCACATACCTTACAGCAGACAGAAAATACATTGAAATCCTGTGCTAAGATCTCATGAATGACCTTTGCCTCTTTTTCCAGACCGATGCAAAATGCAATGCCCAGTTTTTCATACCCCATTCCCCCGGCATACAAAATAAGTTCTTCCAACCTCGTTTTTTCCATATAGTACCTGGATTCTATATGTGCCGAGATCTTCATTGATTCGAGGTTCCTGCCAGTATATTCAACATCTGCCTTAATTGTCGAACAATCCTTTCCATTGCTGCACTTTTTCTGTTCACATAACGCACATTGCATCTGACAATCTCCGTTTATTTTGGTATATACATTTTCACTTGAACCTAATCCAAGACTAACCTGGGCATAACCTGAACCTAATCCGAGCTTAACTTGAGCCGGCTCCACGTGACTTTTTATTTCTATTCTGCCACAGAGCACACAGAGAGCACAGAGTATTTCGCCTCTGTGTCGTCCTCTGTGCTCTCTGTGGCTAAATTATTCATAACATTTCCAGCGCTTTTTCCAGTGTAATAATAGCAAGATGTGCACAATGCAGGTTTTCTTCAGGGAGACCTTGAAGAGCAGTAATCAGGTCATTATCTGTAATTGCTTTTGCATCTTTAACAGATTTTCCTTTGACCATAGATGTAAGCATGCTCCCGCAAGCTATCGTTGCTCCACATCCGTCTGTCATAAATGATATATCTTCAATTATATCATGGTCCATCTTCAGATATATTTCCATCGTATCCCCGCACCAGCCGGTTAATGCTGCAAAAGCATCTGGTTGTACAATTTTGCCGATATTTTTCGGATTATTATATTCCTTAATAACTCTTTCTGAGAAAACCATCCGCTCCTGCTCATAGACCTCATTTTGAATTTTTTCGATCATCTTATCAAAATCAGATTTATTGTTTGGATCTGTCACTTCAGTTTCACCTTGCGTTCATTTCAGTTTTCCCTTGATATTTTGCCATATTTTTATAATATTATTAGAAAACTCACTGTCTGAGAACTCAACGACAGTCATCTCCCTGATCATGGCCATCGTCGGTGTTTCATCATATGGTATCTTGCCCACAACATCGAGTCCATTTTCGGCGCAGTACTTTTCGATGAGTTGTGTATTACCGGGATTTATATCGAATTTGTTTATGCAAACCACTGCCGGTATATTGAAATGCCCGGCCACTCCCAGTATTCTTTCCATGTCATGAATACCTGATAATGTAGGCTCTGTTACGATCAATACAAGATCAACACCTGAAATTGCAGAAATGACAGGGCAGCCGATACCGGGAGGGCCGTCTATGATGATCAGATCCTTGTTATATTTGTCAGCCAGGACCCGGGCATTATTTCTGACAAGGGAAATTAATTTTCCTGTGGCTTCCTCAGCAGTATTAAGCTCGGCATGCGACATAGGTCCGAACCGGGTTTTTGAAAGGTAAGCAAACCCGGATTTTCTGTCAACCAGGTGTATTGCATCGGCAGGACAAACATATTCACATACACCGCATCCTTCACATCTCTCGTCAATTAGTTTTAGATCATCATCAATAGCATCAAATCTGCAATATTCCCTGCACTTTCCGCATTCTGTACATTTTTCCTCATCTTTTGAAGCAATCTTCAATCCGGAAAATTCAAACGTTTCTTTAATCTCAGGTTTGAGGATGAGATGCAGATCCGGAGCGTCCACGTCACAGTCAGCCAGTACGGCATTTTCAGCCAGGGAGGCAAAAGCTGCAGTGATTGTGGTTTTACCGGTACCTCCCTTTCCACTTATAATAGTAAACTGTTTCATGTCTTTACCTTACTTATTCATAGGAAATGAGCATCAATGTGTTCCCATGATGACTCTGACGCCTAATTTGTCTCTGATCGCATCTGCCAGTTCTTCAGCATACGGACATTTGGGTGGATTTGGAATTGGTTTTATCAAACATGTGCACATGAAGATCACTTCAGCACCTCTGTTTACCATTTCCTGTACCTGTCTGATTGCATCTCTACCAGGACATCCTCCACATGTTATCATGCCAATGATGTCGATATCATCACTCTTGAATTCTTCAAATGTCCCGGTCTTAGTCTTCATAACTTTAAAACACGATGTACCTGGACATGACCTTGCAGCTATTTCACATCTTACCAATCCGATTTTAGTCATCTTATAATCACTTCATATATTTTATTCAAAAGCGTCTCATTATTGTACATTTTCCGATTGTATCTTATCAAACAACTGAACAAACTTCTCCTTCCATTCCGGCATTTCCAGGACAAAGGGTTTACCGTTTGAATAGAGCCTTGCAATATCTTCACTTTGTGGAATCTTCATAAGGATAGGAATGTTACTTGCCATACAGAATTTTTCAACCCTGTCATCACCTATACCATCCCGGTTTATAATCACTCCAAAGGGAACATTTAAGTGCTTCACTACTTCAACTGCAAGTTTCAGATCATAGAGTCCAAAGGGCGTGGGTTCTGTAACAAGCAGACAAAAATCACTGCCTCTTATGGTTTCAACAGCAGGGCAGGCAGCACCCGGTGATGAATCCAGGATTGCATTTTTTCCTTTAGATATCCTCTTTTTCAGGGTTTTAATTACCGGAGTCGCCATAGGTTCCCCGATATTTAACACTCCATGATAAAATTCAACTCCATTTGAAGTCCCTCCCTCGATTATGCCAATAATACGCTTTTCCTCTGAAATGGCTCCTTTGGGACACACCATTGCACAACCTCCGCAACCATGGCATAACTCTGGGAATAAAAGAACTTTAGAAGGCAGTACACCAATGGCATTGTACTGGCAAAATTTTGAACATTTCCCGCAAAAGTCGCACTTTTCTTCATCTATCACAGGAACTGGCAGATATACATCTTCAACCTTTTCCAGATCAATATCCAGGAATAAGTGGGAATCAGGTTCTTCAACATCACAGTCCAATAATTGTACATTATCAATGCTGAGTCCCAGATTCGTTGCTATCGTAGTCTTACCGGTTCCACCTTTGCCGCTTGCAACTGATATTATTATTTTAATCACCTCAAATCATTTTGCTTGTTTTTTCTAATAAAATTCGATGGCAAAAGATAAGATACATTCTGATATTCTACACGTCCCAGACTTCCATCTGACAGCATAGTATCAATACTCTCTGCTCCGGGAAATCTCCCTTCAATATCTCTTGCCTGTTCTTCCCTTAATGGATGACGGGAGCATATTTCTATAATTGTGGTTCGAAGATCAGGAAAGTTATCAAGACCAAATTCACCTGACTCACGATCAGTAAGGTCCAGTGATGTGCCTAAAATCTCATGTGTCCGCATTATTCTCTCAGGTTCGGGCGGCCTGACACCAGGTTTTGCAGGCGGCCGGATGGGAACTGAAATGTAGATCCGGTCAGGTTTTACCTGCTCAATAGCATCTTTTATTTCCAGAAGGGATTCATCTGAATCATTCACACCCTTGACCAGCATGACCTCAAGCCATATCTTGCCTGGATACTCCTTCCTGAAATCAACCTGGCCCTGAAGCATTTCTTCAAATCCAATGCTGCCATGAGGTCTGTTAAGTGTTCTATAAACCTCCTCACTTCCGGCATCAAGTGTGGGAAGTACCACATCGCTGCTTTTCAGGTCCTGCCTTACATCCCCCATAAAGAAGAGAGAACCGTTCGTGATCACAGCCACAGGTATCTGCCATTTGTTTTTGCACGATTTGATCAACCAGCCAAGGTCCTTGCATAAAGTAGGTTCACCATCTCCAACAAATGTAATGTGATCTGCATTTGCAAAATTCATTACTTTTCCAATATCAGACAGTATATCTTCTTTAGGATAGAAACTTTCACGCTTCACCTGGAGCTTGTTTGTTTGGCCCAATTGACAGTAGATGCAGTTATACGAGCAGGTTTTTCGGGGGATGGGGCTCACTCCTAATGAGCGTCCCAGCCTTCTGGAAGGAACAGGACCATAAGCATACATATTATCCTGAACCTCTTTTTAAAATAATATCTCCTTGTTCTGCTCCCAGTTCTTTTGCGATCATCGGGCATTTTGCCAGGAGCATGAAAAAAATCTTTTTGTTATCAGGAAGAGCTTCGAAGTTCCTCTGTCCTTTACTTATTATCATGTCACTTTCCGTAATAATTTCCGGGAATGTTTTACTTGAATGATCTACCCTGTTTTCATCAACTTCAATATTTACTATCTCCACACCACCTATTTTGTCAATTCCCACATATACAGCATCCTGCATAGTTGTATCATTGATAAAAGGTGTAACTTTGACGCCACAAAAAATTTTCTGGAAATTATATTCACTTATAATTGTCTCAAGCAGTATCTTGTCAAATACAATTTCACCTGCATTGTCTGTCAAATATACAAGATTTTCTGATTCTTTTAGATTATTTACGAATTTTGTAAAGTGGTCTATCCTGAATTTCTTTTCAAGTACACGTGAAATGGTTTTATTAATATCAAAATTTGGTCCCACTCCATAATCTATCACATTTCCTGCGATAGCCAGTCTCACAGCTGTTAAAAGCGGTGTAGCGGATCGGTCTACAATTTTTTTCAATTCCGGATACATTCCCAGTGCAATATCATTGCATTCCTTTTTTATAGTCTTGTAAGGATCATCTTCCTTGCTTTCTTTTCTTATAATATTGTACATAACATCCGCAATATCAGGTGGATGGGTGTTCCAGTTCATCTCTAATATATTGACCATTACCGATCTCAATATTTTCTCTTGCTCTTTCACATCATTTGTGACCAACCTTACAGCATCGAGTGCCTGTCTCTGGATGCAAAATATACAATCAAGACGGGTCTTCATTGCATTAAACTCCTTATTTTCACTGCATTATAGTCAAAAACCAAACCATTGAGACTATCTTTGCGGACTTTGCGCTCTTTGCGGTGACTAAAATTATACACTTCAAAATACGCAAAGAGCGCAGAGTAAAATAACGACTCTCTGCGAACCTCTGCGTTCTCTGCGGTTAATCTTTTTTTTGTCATAGTCCATTTATCCAGAATAAATTTAAAAAGTCATCAAATATGTATCCAGTTCAAATCAGAGGGCAAAAATAATAGCCACAGAGAACACAGAGGATTTTTTCTCTGTGTCCTCTGTGGCAGATAAATATAAACAATGATTTATGCACATTTTATCACCCTACTTTTTGAAAGGGATACCTAAATCTCAATGATCTGTCCTGCTTTACATTCCATATACTGGTCCGGAAAAATCTTTTTAATCTCACTTTTATAGCGGGTACAATGACAGGGCATTATCATAGAAATATCTCTCAGACATTCGAAATTATTAAATTTGTGAAAGCCTCCGATCACTCCATACGGCTCTCCTAAATCTGCAGCCGCATCAATGAAGTTTTCCAGACCCGGATGTGCACAGCCAGTAATTAACACAATACCCTGGTCCATTTTCAACAATAAGGCCAGTTCTTTTATTTTGTCCCCCATTTCGCCAGTAGTATACACATCAGGAGCGACATTTTCCAGTCCTGTCGTTTCTATCACATCTGCTTTTTGTGATATCTCATTCTTCAGTTGCCTGGAAAACGAATTTGGGACATATACTTTAACATCCGGGTGCAGTATGTGGGTTAAGCCCCCCATATGATCCCAGTGGTCATGTGAAATGACAATTGTATCGATATCCTCTTTAGTAACCCCAAATCTCTCCATGTTGTAAAGTAGAATATTTCCATCCCAGCCGGTATCGAACATGATCTTTCTTTTTCCTGTTTCGACCAGACAGGAAAAACCCCATCCACTGACAAAACCATCTTCCGATTCGTTGTCATATAGTATTTTCAATCTCATATTTATATAATAAATTGAACGAATAAGTTGAACGGGGATCTATTTGCCCTTCCGGTCAATACCATAGAGGGAGGAAAAAACCTCCCTTACTATGGGCATTTCACTCGCCAAGAACTTCTCTCACAAACTGTCCTTCACCGACCAGTTCAATGATGTTACCAAGTCGTTCCTTTCCAGGCTTTGTTCTGTATTTAACAAATGTGGAGGCAATCTTATTGATCAATGGTGGAATTTCCTCCTTTGTGCAGAATTCCTTTAAAAGGATACCATCAGTTGGTTTTCTGGCATCATTACCGCCGATCCAGACCGAATAGCCAAGTTTATCTTCCACTGCAGCTTCATGCGGGCATCCTCGCACACACCATCCGCAATTGCCGCACAGGTCTCTGTCTATCACAGCCTTTCCGCCAGAGATCGAGAGCGCATTGAACTTGCACAATTCAATACATCTTCCGCATCCGTTACATTTCTCATTGTCGATCTTCGGACGCTTTTGTCCCATAATACCTATATCATGACGGTGAGCTCTTACACAGTTGTTGGCACATCCTGCTATAGCGATCTTCATTTTATGGGGTGTGAGTTTCTGTGCAAACATTGGAGTTAGTTCATTTGCGAAATCCTTAGTCTCAACAAGTCCTTCTGGACAATATGCATTACCCGGACAGGCAGAAACATAACCCATGCCGATCGTCATGAGTCCATTTCCATATACATCTGCCATTATGTCATCAATATCTTCGTTTTTGACACCCTGGATCTCAATGCTCTTACGATTTGTAAGCTCAAGTTTGCCATCACCATACTTGTTTGACAGTTCTGCAACCTTTGCAAGATAAGCGTTATCCACAAGACCGGATGCAGTTTTGATCTTCACAAAGTTGGTACCCTTTACCTCAGTTCTTACACCAGGATAGTCACGCACCCAGTAACCTTTGACTGATCTTCCGTCTTCAAGACGTTTCTTTAGTTCAGCTTTGAACCTGCGCATCTTAAGACCTGCAAACTCTTCTATCAAACTGACATCCACTTCATCAGAGGTTTCAATATAACCTGCCTCTACAGCCGCATTAAGCAGTTCCATGCCTTTGGCATTTCGTGCCATCAATGTTGTCCAGCCTTTAGAAGACCCCATATATCCTGCTGAGATGTCGGCAACCTTGGAGACCGCGTCCCTGCATATGCGGCATCCATCTGATACACATCCTGCGAGATCTTTAAGTGAAAATTCTATGTCACCTTCATCTGTGGTAACTATCATCTCATCAAGGTGTATTGCCAGCTTACTGACCTTGTCCAGGTCAACACCAGCATTTGCCAGGTATTCAGACAGTTTCTCTTTATTGAAGTTCTCCATACAGAACAAGCCGATCACGTATGGGATATTTGGTATCTTTGCCTTCTCACCGTCCTTTCCGACCTCAATGGGATGGACATTCAGACCTCCGAAGAACTGTGTACGCCTGGTACCATAGGTGTGGCACGGTAAACCTACCACGGCAACGTTCTTGAGCGACTCGTTTGTTTCCTTGAGTGCAGACATTACAGGGATCATTGAATATTTCGCACCTGCTGCATCCATAAGTTCTTCCTTGTTCGTTACGATGTGTGAACTTGGTTTTGCAATCCCTGCAGTGGTAACCGCACCGTCGATCAGCCCGTTATCAAAGCAATATGCTAAAAGTGCTGTAACAGCACCACCGTCCTGACCTTTTTCACGGATTGTGGAATCTGTTGCCCTTGCAGCAACGATCTTTTCGTACTGTCCAATAAGTGATGGAGGTTTTGCCATGAAGTTGAATACGTTCATAGATAAGCGTGATGCATCTGTCATGACCCGCTGACACACATCTTTGCATGCACCTTCTCCGTTTCTGTAGCATTCCTCTTTTAACTTCGGACCGTTCTCATCGAACTCAATTATATCATATGGACACACAGCGGCACACGCACCGCAATATGTACACATGCCCGTATCTACTATCGCGTCTTTCAAAAACCATTTAAATTCTTCTGCCATATGTTTCATCTCCTAAATTTGCATATTTTAGATATATATATATATAATACTTATAATTACTTTACGATTAGACATATTCTCTACTTTATGTTACATAAATAATAACTGCAACCAGACTTATTTTGATAAATATATTTCATATTGATTCAAATAAAAAAATCGATTGGGGATTTTATTCCCCAATCTCTTGAATCCTTTTCCTTATCTCTTTCAATTCATTTTCCAGGTATTCTGCCTCGTTTGTCAGTTCAGCAGTCTCTTGTTCTTTTGTAATTGCCTGAACCACTGGTGGCGGGTAACTATAGGCACCGCGCTGCCAACCAGTCAAACCGGTCGCATAGTATAAATTACGGCGACCTCGGCCTCCACCGCGATAAAAACCCCTGCCTAAATTGGGATTCATATATCCCGGATCTGGATATCGTGCACAATAACCTGCTGCCCTGCCTGTCCTCGGACCCAACCCTTGAGGTCCTGTTCCATCTCCTCCTGGCATTTATTTCACCTCCTTTTTTCAATTGTTTCGATTCGCTTTTTGATCTTATTCATGCCTGTGCTCACGGCAGGCATTCTCATCAGTAGCTTCACTTAACAGTCCCTTCTGCCATGCAGCTATTGCATCCTGCACTGTTCCTGAAGCACCAACAAATACATCGATCCCATATTCTTCAAACATATTTACTGCCCTTGGTCCAAGTCCGGAACAGAGCATAATATGGGTACCTGTTGGTGCTATGTATTCAGGTGGAACCCCGGTACCTCCCATATGTTCGCTTATATTTGGAATCACTTCAACTGCATTTGTTTCAATATCAACTATAGTATAATTGGGGGCCCTGCCAAAATGCTGGGCTACCATATCATTCAAACCGCCATTTTCCATTGTTGGTACGCATACTTTCATTTTTTATTCTCCTTAATATTAAATTACATTCCTACCATATTAGTTCCGCATTTTGGACATGCCTGATTGGCACACGGCTGTCCGGGCTGGTGTGGGCTTGTGTATCCGCAACCCGGACATTTGCACTCCTTCGGAGGCCCCATGCCCTGCCGTCCTCCACCTCTGCCCATACCGCTTCCTCTTCCACTGCCCGTACTACTACCTCTTCCCTGACCTGCTGGCATTTATTAACCTCCTATTTTTTCATATCTTCAAGTTTTTTCTTAATTTGGGCCAATTGTAACTTGGATTGTTCCAGTTCATCTTCCAGCATTGAGATTTTCTGTTCTTTTGTCATTGATGCCTGGCCCGGTACTTCCTGTCCGGAACCTACACCAGACATTCCGGCATGAGAACTAACTGTCGCACCCGCCGCTGACTGTAAACTACCGCTTTTATACAGTTCTAATGCATGTCTGACAGTTCCACTGGCACCCGTCATTGTTTCAATCCCGGCGGCTGAGAGTACCTCAAAAGCATTGGGTCCCACATTCCCGGTTATCACTGCATTGATCCCAACATTAACAATGGTTTGCGCAGCCTGTATCCCGGCTCCGCCGGAAGCCATTGCACTCTCATTTAGCATAGCTTCAAAATCCATTGTATCCGGGTCCACGATCAAGAAATACTGGCATCTTCCAAATCGGGGGTCCATCTGACTATCTAAATTATCTCCTGATGATGTAATAGCTATTTTCATACTTACTCCTATTATTTATTTTTTTATTCACTGTCAATTCTAGTCAATAACCTAATATTTTATACTAATGTCTTAACACTTTGATCTTCAGATAATTATAATTTAACCACAGAGTACACAGAGTGCACAGAGCGTTTTTACATTTCTCTGTGATCTCTGTGCCCTCTGTGGTTTATTGCTTATCACCTGTTGGAATTTCAATTTACAAAGTCCTCGATTTTTGCAACAATCTCCTTGAAAGACTCAGTTGATTCGGATTTATCACCAGATGCAACAAACGGGGTCCCATTATCACAGTCCTCAACGATTTTTTTATCGATAGGAATTCTACCCAAGAACGGTACATCTAACTCACTGGCTGCATTTTCTCCTCCGCCAACTTTAAAGAGGTCTATAGATTCACCGCAATGAGGACAGGTGAAACCACTCATATTTTCAATGATTCCTATTATTGGTACTTTGAGTGTCTTTGCAAAGTTTACAGCTTTTTTTGAATCAAGAAGAGCAATATCCTGGGGCGTGGTGATTATCACAGTTCCATCGATATCCGGAATTAACTGGGCAATACTTAGCGGCTCATCACCTGTACCTGGCGGCAGGTCAATGATCAGGTAATCCAGATTGCCCCAATGAACTTCTTCCAGGAACTGCTTGATCGCTCCCATCTTTACAGGGCCCCGCCATATTACTGGTGTATCTGAATCAGTTAGAAATAATCCCATTGACATAACCTTTAAGTGTGGAGTAACCTCGGCCGGAAAAATACCTTCAGTGTCTCCTTTAACCTCTCCAGTTTCAATATTCAACATTTTAAGAGTACTGGGGCCGTGTAGGTCAGCATCTAATAAGCCAACATCTGCACCTCGATTTGAGAGGTCGTATGCCAAATTTACAGCTACCGTGCTTTTTCCAACACCGCCTTTTCCACTCATTACCATAATTTTGTGCTTGATCTTCAGGAGGTTTTCAGTTATCTTATGGTTGTCATCGATTGGTTTTTTATTTTTTACTTGATCCATGTTTTTCACACTCAATATCGGTTATGAGGGTTATTAGATTTTATCCCGAATATATTCGGCATCCAACTACGATAATAGTATTGCAGTACCGATTTACTTTTCATTTTAAATTACACTTTTTTCTTTTACCAGTCTTATCAAAATATTCAAAATGCTTCAACCATATAGGTTCACATGGTGCTTTCTGTATAAATTCTATGAATTTTCTCAACTGCTTTATTGTTTTATCAGCCACATGATGCTCGATCTGACAGGCATCAACCTCAGCAGTTTCATTATCAATACCAATGATCTCAAAGAATTCTACTAATGTCTTATGACTTTGCATCAATTCCTGTGCCATTTTCATTCCTGGTGGGGTGAGCTTAGCGCCTCGATACGGTTCATAAATCACAAGGTCCACATCATGCAACTTTTGTAACATCTCGGTAACACTTGGAGGTTTGATATTGAGTATTGATGCAATATCAGTTGTATGAGCACGTCCTGATCTCATCTCAAGTGTATAGATGACCTCGACATATTCTTCAAATGTTTTAAAGGCCAATTACCCGATCCTCCATTGAACTTTGTTCTGGCATAATATTTTTCATGGTTTAGAACCCCAGTAATATCAACCGCATAATTCCGCCTACTATCAAAGCGGCAGCTATCATCAGTAAAACTGACTTTGCCATATCCCGTATCCCCAGTTCACGCACAAGTACTGCAAATGTGGCAACACATGGAAAATAAATTGTAAGGACAGTTGCTGCGATCACCAGTTGGAATGGATTCATTCCAAGCGGCAGCAGCATACCAATGGCCATATCCTTTCTTAAAAAGCCAATAAGCAAAGCTGCTGCAGCTTCCTTTGGCAGACCCCATATGCCGCTTATTACAGGTGAAAAAAGCGTACCCAGGGTCTCAATAATGCCTACAGCATATAATATATTGATAAATAGAACTCCAAGGAAAACGAAGGGTATTGCTTCTGTAAGGAATATCCTTACACGCATCCATGTCTTTTTTAGCAGGGCTTTACCATAGGGTCTTCGGTAAGGTGGGATCTCAAGAAATAGTTCAGGACTTTCACCTGCTATATACCTGTTCAAAAGTAAGCCGCTTGCTACATAAGTTGCAATGAGGGCAATAAAGACCATCAGCACATATTCAATCCCATAACTGCCTAAAATGCCGAATATCATAGCTATCTGTGCCATACACGGAATAGAAATTGCCATCAATGTGGCCGATATGAACCGCTGTTTTCTCGTTTCAAGTATCCTTGTGGATAAAGCACCGGGCACGTTGCAACCCAAACCCAGGAATACAGATACGATCCCGCAACCGTGAAGTCCGAATTTGTGGAATATAGTGTCTGCAAGTACAGATAAGCGAGGCAAGTAGCCCGTATCCTCAAGAATTGATAAGCCGAAATAGAATGCCAGGATATACGGAAGTACCATCCCGAAAGGCACAAAAATGCCGGTCGTCAGAAGTCCCATTGACTGTACATAGTCGATATTCCCTTCGATCAACCTCCCGATAATTATGTCATGGAATATACCGGGACCGATGGCACTGCTTATTTCCATCACAACTGGCGTGTACAGGTCAAATAACGGCTCAAGTACATAGCCAATGAGACCCTCGCCAATAAATCTGATAAAGGAGAATGTCAGAAGGATCACACCCAGTCCAATTGGAAGTCCGGTTGTTGGTTTTACTGTAGCATCCGATATTTTTTCCCAGATCGTATGGTGCCTGTGCTCAATCTTTTGTACTTTTTTGATAATCTCTCCGATGTGGATCCATTTTTCAGCATCACTTTGTGATACGTCTGTGGGAGTATGTGTATCCTTCAGGCGTGATAGCAGTGTTTTTATGCCTTCACCAGTTAATGCAACTATGGGCACAACAGGTACGCCCAATAGTTTTTCCAGTTCATCCGGATTTATAGTAATTCCATTATGTTTTGCCTCATCCCACATGTTAAGAGCAACTACGACCGGAGTATTGCCCTGTAATAATTCAAGTGTAAGGAATAAGTTTCTTTCCAGATTTGTGGAGTCAATAACATTTATTATTAGATCCCCTTCATCCAACATCTTGACTGCAACTTCTTCTGCTGCGTTTATCGGCTCCAGGGAGTATGTGCCGGGAACGTCGATCAGTTCTTTTTTACTGCCCTCTATTCGCATTAATCCCTTTGTGAACTCGATAGTACTTCCAGGATAATTGGAAGCTATTACATTTGCTCCTGTTAATCGGGAAAAAACCACACTTTTTCCGACGTTGGGGTTTCCCATTAGCAGGATTTTCTTTACTTTTTGTATATCCATTACCCCACCGCTACTATGATCCTTGAGGCCATTCCCCTGCCAATTGCGGTATTTCTTTTATCTATACTGATGACAATTGGTCCACCAACGGGCTGTCTTGCTATTACCTCAACAGTCTTCCCTTCAAGTATTCCTCTTGATCGTACATTTTTCTGGAAGCCGAATCCACCTTCGAGTCTTATTATCCTTGCTTTCTGTTTCGGCTGTAAATTTGTGAGTGTTAGTTCCAAATGTATCATCTCTATGTTGTATCTTTAGGTAATCCTAAATATAATGAACTACCATTAAGCTTTTGCCGGATATATTCGGGATTGAATAAAATAAAATTATTCCGTCTTTAAAATCCAATCCCCGTATATCAATTGAGACGAATTATCGAAAGATATTTTAGGTATTCAAAACGATTCAAGACTATTGCGAGAATGGATATTATGCTACTTGGCATGTATAATCAGGAACTATAGATAATAGCCATATACCAAACTCCAACTAAAAATCGAGGTGCAAATCAATGCCCGTAATCACAATAGACGGACCCCATATGTCAAAAGAACAAAAAAAAGACCTGGTAGAATCCTTCACCCGCGAAGCCGCCAGGGTCACAGGCATCCCCACCCAGGCCTTCATCATCCTCATCAACGAGAATGACCCTGAGAATGTGGGCGTGGGCGGCGAACTGCTGTCTACGCGGATGGCAAAAAAGCAGTGAAACAAATTTGGAAAACCTTTTTATTATTACAGGCAATAGAACGCAATAAGAACATTTGTGAGGATATCCAAATGGCAAACCAGGATAATAAATTGGTATGGAAGGAGGAAGGCTGCGCCGGGTGCGGCACTTGCGAGAGGAGCTGTCCCCATGAGCCCAGGGCCATTGCCGTAAATGAAGGCAGGGTTGTGATAGACTACGACCTGTGCGATGCCTGCGGTGTTTGCGTAAAGGAATGCCCGGTCAAATCACTGAGCTTTGAAGTACTGTCATAAAGGCGGGTTCTGGATTTTATATAACGGTATCGTCGTAAAAAAAGTTCGCAGATAGGCGAATTTGGACGAAGTGAAGCGTAGTCTTTTAAACCATTTTACACACAGTTGGCAAAGCATATTCTCGCATTTCTCCCCTTCTCACATAGCTCGTGATAAAGTTAGATATTGAAGTCCCCCGAAGATTATTAGGCTGATGATGAACACCACTGTAAGCAGGGGGTACACAAAGCTCTTATATCCTTGTTTTTTAGCATACAAACAGAAAATTCCATGCAACATAGGGAATATCATAGCAAAAAGGGGCGAAATAAGAAACGATGATTTATATCCCCAAGCATCTGGTTTTCCAGTAATATCAAACTGGGTAGGGATTGTTTCGGGAAGCTTTGGGTAAATGTAAAGGGTGTTAGCCCATAGTAATAAGTATACAAACAGAACAAATCCTATTTGTATATACAGTGACTTTGTTGATTTTATCTTAATTTTTTCCTCTTTCTTAAAGCTTATCTCTCCTTTGACCGATTTTACACCTATAGCTTTACTCCAAGAACTCTCACCGCACTTCGGACATCTTAGCAGCTTTTTATCGCCCATGTGAGGACTAAAGAAGTCTTCTGCTGTTGAAATCATGAATGTATGACCACATTTCGGGCACATATAAGCGGTGTTTTTAGCGTGCCACCTTACAAGTGAAAATAAACCTCCTCCAAACAGAATAAGTAGCCATACAATGAATCCAACTGGCCAGTGAAAAGGTACCAGAAATATTGCCCCAGCTAAAATTGCGGCTGAGAGCAAGGAAATATAAATAATCGTCTTTTTCCAGTATCTCTTTTCTTCTATGTCCATGTGTTTACCCCCCCATTCCACTTTTACTATTTTTATTCATCTAACCCGATTGCGTATAACGTTTCACGGGTTTAAGAAGTTGCGGAGCGAAGCAGAGCAATTTAAGTGAGCTACGAAGAAGCGAACCTTAAAGCCGCTGTCAGGCGACATCCCAGAAACATTATACTCTTACTTTTTTTCCACATTTACTACACTTGTAATGATAAAAATTGACGATTCCTCCACAGTAAGGGCATGACCATCTCCGCTTCTGATATTCGAGATAGTCTTCTATCCCCATTTCTTTCATATTTTCAAAAATCTCAGGTATCTCATGTCTGTATCTAAACTTCGGATCTCCTGGATGAGTATCAAGAAGTTTCTTCCTGTGTTTTTTACATGGGAATTGGATGCAATAGATGCAGAAGTCTTTCTCTTCTCTATTATAGCAGCAATCTCTTATTTTACAGGCCCATTTACTTGTTCTTTTTTGTTCTTTGCTTTCTGAGGCACATCCAAGACAAGTCTTATCAAAGGAAGGACATACTCCACAAAAAACCCCACAAGGAGCTAATTCATTTGGAATTTGTTTCATATTATTTCCTTCATTTATTAGATATTTAGCCTATCTCCTAACGTTTCAGTATATGCGATGTTTCGCCAGATCCATATTTTATCACTTCAAATGTTGTAGTGGAATATGAGTGAGAGACTGCAAGGCTCGAACCGCATATACTGTGTTATCAGACCTGAGCGACCAATGGGAGCAAAAGTGCAACGTGGTCGAGCGAAGCGAGAAGTAATTTTCACAATCGTCCACCATTCGTCAACGGCAAAAAATTAATCCACTTTTTCGATTTTAGCTTTCAAATACGGTGAAAAATATGCAAAATATTTTTTCTGAATATTTTTAATCTTCCAATCATCTTTAGTTATTTCTCTCCGACAATGATCTGATCCACAATTACAAGCAAAACTATTTGGGTATAATGATTCACAAAATGAGTAATCAACAAAAATTTCATCTCCAGCTTTTATGTCTCTAATCGCACAAAGTTGAATTTGACTTTTAAAACCTACATTTGGCACACAGGAATGATTAATTACTCCTCGTGCTTTTAACTCTTCCCTAGACGTCGGTACAATGAAAAAATCATCATCAATTTGAGCCCCCACATGCCCCATAATCTTCCAATACTCCTCAATTTGTGATTTATGAATTATTACGCCACCAAAAAAAAGTACGTTTTCCCCCTTTTTAATATCTTCTTTGGCACGAATACCTAATCCATGAGAAGGCGAATCAAATGACTCCGCTTTTGGTGTTAACCAACGATGTTCCCATCTTTTTAGTGGATCCATTATTTTTTGCATATTTTTGCCATTCTCTAATTAAATTATATAATGGTCATAAAAATTATTTCCGATAACATTCTGCGACATACGAAGTGCGAGGCGTAGCCGAGCATTTGGGCGGAACAAAGTGTGGCCGTATGTCCGATGTTATCGGATGTCTCGTAGATTATTTTATAAATCTCCCATCATCCTTTGACGTTGGAAGTTTATGTACATTTTTCTCAAGCCAGCCTATCTCATAAACCTCATTTTCATCAAATTCGCCTACATAGGGTTTAATATCCAAAAGGGGAGTACCATCAATAATATCCACATCTTGAACATGGAGTATGTTTTCTTCAATTTTAACAAGACGCACTATCGAAATACCGATTGGATTCGGCCTACTTGGAGCTCTTGTTGCAAAAACTCCACGTATTTGCTTATCCATAAACGGCTTCACTTTTAATGATGGCTTCCCGGATAGGTGGAAGTGGCATAATAAAATGATGTGGGAAAATCCTTCAACATCCTTTAAACCTTCAGCATATTCTGAAAATACCTCCACTTTTCCACCAATACCTTTAGCGGCTGCGGGTTGTATGGGTGTTCCTTTAGGTTCTTTGAATGGAGAGTGAATTATTCCGATTGGCTTGTACTTTATTTCATGCATAATTTCATTCCTTCATATGTGCGATTTCCGATAACGGTTGGTGGATATACGATGTTCCGAACAAAGTAAGGAATTTAGGCATAGCGAAGCATAGCCGTATATCCGCCTGTTAGGCAATAGTGTGAACGAAGCGACATTTGACATTCCTTCTTATCTTCATTTATCTCCTGTCCATGGTACTTCATAAATCTATTTACTCCTATTTGAATCCACGTTCAATCATCATCTTTGGCACCATAAATCCTTTTGCATAAGAGTTATGCATGAGAAACGAGTCAATAGATTTTGCATAAATATTTATCTTTTTTCCGCCATCTTGCGTCTGGTTTTATTTCCTGATATAGCGCATTTATATCCTCTACTTCGATGTAAAAGGACACAAAAGCACCTATTGGCACACCTTTAATTGACGGCACGTCCTCTCCAATACTATCCCTTCTCTGAAACATCACATCTACACCACCACGACTAATCATGACGTAGATATACTTCCTTCTCTCTGTTAGTTACTGATCAACACCACTTTTATCTTCCGGTACTGCCATTTCCAGTGTAAACCTAGGCACATCGTGATAAAACGCAAATGTTTTTTCGATGTTATGAACTGCAAAATTTGGCGAAGAGTTTGCCCGCCTCCCGAAACAATTATAAAATGTTATAAAACTATATTTCTAGTATGAATTCAAAAACTTTCAAAATCACCTACAAAGAAAAAGAATTGGAAACTTCTGCGAATTACAAAGAAAGCGGGAAAGAGATAATTGTTTTTATTCATGGATTGGGCTGTGCAAAAGAATCTTTTGATGCTGCTTTTGATTTTCCTCAATTTAATGATTTTTTCATTATTAGCAATTGATTTGGTTGGATTTGGTGATTCTTCAAAACCACAGGATTTTACTTATACAATGGAAGTTCAGGCTGAAATCTGCAAACTTCTTCTTGATGAATTAAATCCAAAGAGAGTTCACATAGTAGCCCACAGTATGGGTGGTGCAATTGGATTATTACTGGCAGAAAAATTATCAAATAAATTGATCTCATTCACAAATGTAGAAGGGAATCTTGTTAGTGAAGATTGTGGATTGTTAAGTAGAAAAACAATTAGTGTAAGCTTTGAAGAATTTAGAAAAAGTGTTTTCGCGGAATTAAAATCTGAAACTAAAGAATCAAATAATAAAAGTTCAAATCTATGGTTGGAATGGAATGAAAAATCAAACACATTAGCATTCTATAGTTCATCAGAATCATTGGTTAAATGGTCAGATAGCAGAAAACTATTAGCGAAATTCAAGAACCTAAAAACAAAAAAAGTCTATTTTTACGGTGATAAGAATTCTGAAATGAAAGTGTTGAATGAGTTAGGAAACATTAGAAAAATCGAAATTTCTAACAGTGGGCATTTCGTCATGAATGACAATCCAGAACAGTTCTATACAAAATTAGGCGACTTTATAGGCGGGCGGGCAAATTGAATATAACGTTTCGAACGTATCTGAAGCTTTAGGCGTAGCGAGGAATTTTGGTGAGGGCTAAAAGCCCGAATCAGGTACACTCTGTTATACGACCTATATGACGTTGCGTTTATGCTTTTTCAAACAAAATAATTAATGCATTTTTGTTCCTTTCTAATCCTTTCCTGTTTTGAGTTTTCGCATTGCTTTTCCGTACTTAGCTATGTTCTTCCATTTTACCTTCTCTGTGCTTCTGACCATCTCATTTTTTTTAATTGAGAGGAATTCGATCTCCTTTCTCAATTTCAAATAATGTTCATATCGACGGGGATCAAGCTCTCCTTTATCAAGTGCCTCCTTAACTGCACAGCCCGGTTCGCTTTTATGGACGCAATCTATGAACCTGCAGTGTTGGGCAATCTCTTCAATATCCTTGAAAACATCGTTAAGACCGTCGCCTCCAGACCATAACTGGATCTCCCTCATACCGGGATTATCTATAATCATCCCGCCATTTGGAAGCATGATCATCTCACGATAAGTCGTAATGTGCCTTCCATGACTATCTGATTCCCTCACAGGCGCCACTTTCTGACGGTCCATACCGAGAAGCCTGTTGATAATAGTCGACTTGCCCACACCTGATGACCCAAGGAGAGCTATCGTCTTTTTATTCCCTAAGTATCGATTAAGTACGTCCAGGCCCTGGTTGAGTTCTGCACTCAAAGAATGTATAGGGGTAGATTGAGCGATTCTTTTCACTTGCTCTATTTTCCCATCAGGATCATCGCAAAGATCGGATTTGTTTAATATTACCACAGGTTTTGATCCACTCTCTGATGCCAAAGTAAGATATCTTTCAATCCGTTGGATGTTGAAATCATTGTCAAGGCCTGATACGATCCAGACAATATCTACATTTGCGACTATGATTTGTTCTTCTGTAACTCTCCCGGCAACTTTCCTTGAGAATTTGCTCCTTCTTGGAAGGACTGCCTGGATGATCCCCTTATCATCTTCAAATTCTTTCTTGATCCCCACCCAATCACCAACAACTGGATATGCTCCTTTCTCAAAATTATCGAACCTGAATTTGCCTGATACTTTGACCTCGAACTCTCCCATTTCAGTGAGTGCAATGCAACTCTTCCGCTGGACCTGGGTTATACGGCCGGGAACAAGTCCTTGGATTTGGTATGGACTGAAGTTCTCTTCAAAGAATAAATCCCAGCCAATTGTTTCAAGATTTATCTTAGATGAATTCATCATGTTTCACCAATCTTTATTAAAAATTGATTTCCTCTTTATTTAAGGAAACTGCCCGGCTGATCAGCTTTACCCGGACACCTTGATAGTCTTTCCGTCTGGCTTGGGCATTTCACTTAACGTTTCGAGTGTATCTGAAGTCGCACATATTATTTCATGAATCTTCCATCCTCTTTTGATGTTGGAAGTTTATGCACGTTTTTCTCAAGCCATCCTATTTTTTCTACTTCATGTATATCAAACTCTGGTACATATGGTTTGAAATCCAAAAGAGGGGTCCCATCTATAATGTCTAGATCCTTAATGTGGAGTATGTTTTCTTCCATCCTGACGAGACGCACTGTCGAGATGTCGATTGGATTAGGTCTACTTGGACCTCGTATTGCAAAGACTCCGCGCTCTTCGTTGTCCAAATACGGCTTTGTTTTTAAGGATACACCCTTGGATAAATGAAAGTGGAATATTAAAATAATGTGAGAAAAACCTTCAACATCCTTTAAGCCTTCAGCATATTCCGGAAGCACCTCAACAGTTCCATCGATGTCCTTACCATCTGCAGGTTGTATAGGTGTTTCTTTAGGTTCTTTGAATGGAGAGTAAATGATTCCGATTAGTTTGTAGTTTATGTCATACATAATTTCATTCCTTTATACGTACAATTTCCGATAACGGTTGGTGTATATACGAAGTTCCGAACGAAGCGTGGCCATATATCTGCCTGTTATACGCACCCGATAGGGTCGGAGCTTTGCGGAGAGTTCCACCCCGAAGTAATCATTAGATGGTTCAATAATTTATTTCAAATCTGATACACTATCTTTTTGATATTCACTCATTACTTTTTTGAAAAAAATATTCATCCTTCAACGGATCTGTTAAGTTCTTTACCCTATTTGTTGATAAAATTTCTTCTACGACATCAATAGAAGCATTTAATGTATCAGTAACCCCTTCCCAATGTGTACATGATATTTTTTTTCCATCAATAAACTCATATTTTCGATTATTTATGCTATTTTTATTGTTTTTGTATGCAGAATTTCCTCTAAAGTTATAATGAATA
>Ga0255429_1072_pt1 | contig 21219 bp, 15 predicted proteins | sample ANMaggSeSYBR02H9_FD_182636 | JGI IMG/M metagenome (GOLD analysis project Ga0255429, IMG submission 182636) | Sediment cell enrichment communities from methane seep in Santa Monica Basin, California, United Staets - ANME aggregate JGI... | ecosystem: Environmental > Aquatic > Marine > Cold seeps >... | reverse complement strand
CCTTTGGCTGTTAACATTATTATCGGGATGTGGCCAGTTAATGTATCATCCTTTAACACTTTGCATACCGCAAACCCGTCCATGCCCGGCATCATCAGGTCCAGCAGTATCAAATCCGGATGAGCTGACCTTGTCTTTTCAATAGCTTCCATGCCGCTGGATGCTTCAACCACCAGGTAATCTTCGGCTTCAAGTGCCCTTTTAAGGGGTATCAGGGCATCAAGTTCATCGTCCACTATCAGGATCTTTTGCCTTGTATCCGACAGCATCTCAAGTTTTTCTTTTACTTCTTCTTCGCTGATCTGAAGTAATTCAGCAATACGGGAATAAGGCATTCCAGGGTCTTTTTCAATAATCTTAATAATCTCTTTATCTATATCGTCTGGATTCATACAACCACCAAATTAACAGACAAACTATTTAATATATCAAATGAAGTCATTGTACTTAAGATTTTTCGAATAATTCACACACCTTTCTATTAATTATCCCATTTCAGAAAAATGTAGCAAGCCTTATTACTGATTAACTAATATAATATATTGATAAAAAATGACTGCGCTTGAAAAAATATTCGGACGGACTGCACAGATGACAGTCCTTGAAAATCTTATCAAACACCAGAATGAATCCACTTACCTTTCAGGAATCGCAGAAGAGACCGGACTGTCCCATTCAAGTGTGGGAAGAGTGATTGACCCATTGCTAAAAGCCGACGTTGTTATTGAAAAACGCCTTGGTAAACAGATCCGTACATTCAAATTGAACATGGATAATAAAACCACAAAACTGATACTGGATTTTCATATTAAACTGAACAAAGAATTTGAATAACTTGTGGCTCATTTAACATAATGGTCTAAGCCTGGAACCATCCGAAAGGACTATCAAAAATATATCTTACCAAGGATCTGGACCCGTCATCAGTCCACTCTGTACTGCCGAACAGGATACTTGACAATGAAGGCTTATTCTTATAGGTCACAGTTGGCTTACCTTCGATACCACCCAGTTTTGCCGCCACATCAATAGCATCATAAAGGTTCCCTGTCTCATCCACCAGCCCCAGTTCCACAGCCCTGCTTCCCGTATATATCCTGCCGTCGGCCATGTCTTTCACTTCAGACCTGCTCAAGCCCCTTCCACTTGCAATCTCATCAATGAATCGACCGTAAGCCTCCAGGACCACCTCCTCTGAATATTGCTTTTCATCATTTGTCAATCCCCTCCAGTTAGCACCCATATCCTTGAAATCTCCGCTCTTTGCTACGTAAAATTCCATTCCCTCCTCATCAAAATACTCAGAACTGTTCTCAAACACCCAGATAACTCCAATACTACCTGTCATTGTATCCGGATTGGCGATAATGTGGTCTGCTGGTGCTGAGATATAATAAGCTGCACTGGCTGCCACATCACCCATTGATACTACAACAGGCTTAAGTTCCTGTGCTTTTTTTATCTCTGTCACAATCTCCTGAGCCGCAGCAGGTGTGCCGCCCGGGCTATTGATACGCAACACTATGGCCTTCACATTTTTATCATCGGCAGCATCCTGGATGCTCTTGCTGATCTCTTCCGATGTGGCATACCCAAATCCTCCAGGTAAATTGCCTGTTATCATTGTACCCTGGACATATATCACAGCAACCTTATTGGAATCCCCTGGCAAGGTATCGAAATCTCCAAAAATGACGAAAAAGCTCCCGCCAATTATTGTCAATAGTCCAAAAATCACCAGCAGGTAGATCAAAACGCGTCCTGCTCTTGAACCTTTTTTCCGGGGTTTTGAAATGATAGCCTGTGTAGGACTTGTCGGTCCGGTATCAATTTGGCTGGTGAGGTCAGTACCCCCCACCTGTCCCTCATCGACTGGCATGCCTTTCTGGTCCGTGTTTTCATCTCGTGGAAACATATTATTTCTGAAGGATATATTCTGCTGGGATATTATAAAATAATAGGTATGACCGGGTAGCGTCAATGATTAAAACGCTGGGATAAGACCACTGGAGTAAACCACTGTGGTCTTCCGGGTTCCAAAGCGGATAAACCAACTTATTTCATGTTTTCGATCTTATAGTCCACTATAGCATGTTCCATATAGGTAGCATGTCCTATCTCGATCAACTTACTTGTAACAGCAAGCGGGTCCCCATCCATGGTTATATCACCGTTGTCGATCAATATGGCTCTATGTGCAACTTCATTCACGAAATCCATGTGATGACTGATCAATATTATGGTTGTCCCGAACTTTTCACTGACAACTTTCATGGAATTGGCTACTTCCCGCAAGGTAATAGGGTCCAGGTCGCCAAAAGGTTCATCCAGTAGCAGATAATCAGGATTTGTGATCATGGCCAGTGCCAGTGCTGCTCGTACATTCTCCCCACCGCTCAACTGGTATGGCTTGGAATCCAGGACTGATATGGGAAGTTTCATTGCTTCAAATATCGGCCCGGCATACTTCATGACCTCATCTAAAGGACTTCTCGGGAAGAGCAAGCTGATAATATCCAGTGAATACCCCATCCTTTCCAGTTCTTCCTGCGCACTTTCCCCTCCGACATCTGTTAACCTGTATATTGCATCCAGATGTTCATCAGGAATACTCAATTCTTTTGCTTTTTCCCTTGCAACCTCTAATACATGCATACCCTTAACACCCAGCTTATAGGCCAGCTGGTGTTTAATAGGTGTATTCGGGTAGAGGGCGAATTCCTGGTACATAATGCTGGTCCGCCTGCGCAGTTCCATTCTATCAGCAGAGTAAATAGTGGTATCCACCCATTTACCATCAAGCAGGAAATTTATCTCGCCCTCATCAGGATAAATAAGCCCGTCCATTGCATGTAACAGCGTGGTCTTACCTGCACCACTTGGTCCAATAAGTGCAGTGATCTCACCTTTTTTGAATTCTACATTCATATCCTCGATATCCAGTACTTCTCCCTGCCCTACCAGGAAATAACGCTGGCAAAGGTCCTCTACCCTTATTACGGTCTTGTCTTCTTTCAATTCAGGCAGTGGCACTTCAGGTTTCATATCCTTCAGGAAATCTTCAATAAGGTCATCCGGTTTCCCCTCTGCTACGATCTTGCCTTCTTCCAGCCATATCACCTTATCAGCAAGATAACTGTGTATCTCAGGTAAATGGGAGACGATTATGGTAATGATCCCGGTCTTCTCCTGGACCCTCTTGATCGTATCAAGGACCCCCTGTTTAGTAGCAGGACAGGTCATGGTAGCGGGTTCATCCAGCAGCAGCAACTTTGGATTGGCTGCGATCTGGCGTGCGATCAACAACCTCTGTTTCTCGCCTCCGCTAAGAACAGGTGTGTAATGTTCAGCTTTATGGTCAAGACCCACGAGTTTGAGGAATTCCATGCTCTCGGCATACAGATCATCATAATCGGGATGTTCCCTTGATGGCAGTGCTTCCTGACCCACACGTAATGAATACAGGCGCCGGATAATGTTCTCTATGGCAGATCCGGGCCAGAGACCGAAATTCCTCTGTAAATGGATGGCAGTCATTCCCTTCATCGCCATCATATCTTCATACGGGGACTCAGGGGTAAGGGTAAGGTTATCCAGTTGAATTTCACCCTTGTTAAAGTGCTCTATACCTCTTAACACCATCATCAAGGTTGTCTTACCGCTACCGCTTCTGCCCATTATCCCGACAATCTCGCCATCGTTCACTTCAAAATTAATACCATCAAGTGCCCTAACTGTGGCATCTTCCAACTCGTAGTCTTTTACAAGATTTTTAACTTTAAGCATCACAGACATCCTCCAAAGGTTTTCATTAAGCCGCTTTTTATCTGAACTTCATTTAACAGGTAATAATCATTATTAATGAGAGTTATTCTTCATGTTGTGGTTCCATATATTCATTACGGTAATAGCTTATGAAAATGTTTGTTTCGACCTATACACAAATTTTATGTCAGGGAAACAATAACTATAAAACCATATTGTGATAAACATGAAAGGATGATAATTATGAATAAACCAGTTTTCCTGATATGTGTACTTCTTGTATCGGCAGTCATTATCTTCTCAGGGTGTGTATCTGAATACGAGGTTACTGAGCCTCCCAAAACCACACCTCAACCGGAAGAGACCAGTACTACTACTGTTACCCCCACTCCTACACAAACAGTAGACCCTATCAAGCTTCTTAGTGATCCCTGGTCATGGAGCAGCAGGGTAAGGATCAAGGATGTATCCATTTCAGATGATGGTGACTATGTGGGAGGTGTGTCCACCCAAAAGGCTATAATAAAAACGCCCGAAAGGAACCTGCTCACAAATCTTGTGTGGAGCAGGGGCCAGTTCATCTCCGTATCGAGTTCAGGAGAATATATAGGCATAGCTGATAATGATTTTGTTATATTATATGATAACACCGGAGGAAAACTGCATTCCTATAATACCGGTGGCACCATTAACCAGATAGGTGTGCTGGATAACGGTAATTTGATTCAGGGCGGTGAAAAGTCACCGCAGTTATCTGCCGTGGGTGTCAAGGGTAATGAAGTATGGAACTGGGAGCCTGGCATATCCACTGCAAAGGTCCTGGTATTTGATTATTCGGCAGACGGCAAGAACATGCTGGTAGGCACCCAGGATGACAGGGTATACTACCTTAACACTGAGAGTAAGTACATGTACATCTGGTTCAAGGACGTATCCGGTGAAGTTGAAGATGTAAAGATGTCAGATGACGGTGAAAAGCTGTATGTCCTGACAGATGATAACAAAATACATTCCTTTGACAAATATGGAAATAAGAACTGGGAAAAGGAAATTGATATTAACACTGTTGAGATCGAGATCAGCCCGGACGGGAATTATATCCTGACAAAACCCTACAATGCAGCCGATAGTTTTTCATTTAAGAACAAGGTCTATCTGCTTGACCAGAACGGCAATGTGAAATGGATGAAACAGATGGGATCTGACGCAGGGGTTATCGGCATATCAGATGACTCTGAATATGTGGTTATCAGTGAGGGCAGGGACCTGAGAATGTATAACCTGGATGGTGATGAACGGGCAACATACCATCTTGAAAGTCAATACGGGATGTTTTTCGTATGCCTCGACATGACCCCGGATGTCAGTAAAATGGCCCTTGGCACCACAAACTCACTGTTAGTATTCGGGTAATCCCGGATACTACTTTTTTTCATTTATCAGTACTGCCCTGGCAGGCCCCCCGTCACCGTTAGCGATCTTTAGCGGCAGGCATACCAAAAAATAATCCCCTGCTTCCACATCTGGCATTTCAAGGCCTTCGATCACCACGATACGTGCATCCAGTAAGGTATGGTGGACCTCGTATTCCTCATCCAAAGCGCCTATGGAAATAGCATCGGTACCAATAGTCTTGATCCCGACATCTACGAGGTACCTGGCACATGCCGCCGTAAGACATGCCCCGCAGGAGGTGCCCGAGTCACCTGAACTACCTGAGTCTGCTGAAACATCTGAAACACCTAAGTCCTCTGAACCGTCTGATCCATCTGAACCGCCTTTCAATAAGATAATTTCCCCTGCTTCAAGCGGACCTATATCACCGGCTTCTATGGGCCTGTTAATTGAAGATAAGTCCAGTACCCTTGCATTACCTACAAGCGTGTTCATAGGCAGCCTGTCAATTCCGGCCCCGTCACGTATGAGGTGCAGGGGCGGGTCCACATGGGTACCAGTATGGGTTCCAAGAGTGATACGTGAAGTGTTGTAGGAGTCACCTTCATCAAGCCCTGATACCTTTGTGATCTGTGGCCCGGTATCTCCAGGGTACATCTCCATATCCGCTTTGATGGTCCTGGAGATGTCGATCATCTTCATACCATCAGCTCAAAACCTACTGTAGGCTGCTGCAGTCCGAAATTTGTAAGGACATCAGGGTGTATCTCACCAAGTGTACCGATCTCATTTCCATCAACAATGAGCGCTGCACGCCTGCCTTTTAAAAATGCAGGATCTTCGGTCCCGGTAATTGTGTATTCTAATCCTCTCTCACGCATAACAGCATCGACCACACCCCTGATCTCAGTAAAATTAGATGCGGGATGGATACTTACTGCTGCCAGGTGTTGTGTGGTAATACCATTCACTACCACATCCCCAACCTCGAAGATACGTTGGGGCAGTTCACGGTGCTGGTTCAATGACAGTATCTCCATCAGGTTCGGCAGGATGGTGGTCCTGACCATGGTCTGGTCCTCGCTGATAGGATGCTTGAGATGGGTGGCCTTTTGGATTGGACTGCGCAGCATATTATTGTAATGTACCTTTTCGCTTGTCAGGGTGAAAGGCATTACCTGGTCATATCCTAATCCCGGCATTATCTGGAGTATTTCATTGCGTCTTATGGATATAGGGTGCTGCCTCCCCACTGTTACGGTCTTTGGGATAACAAGAGGTATGTTATCATAACCATATCCGATCGAAATATCCTCCAGGATATCCCAGGTATGCAGGATATCTGCCCTGTATGCAGGGGAACTTACGTCTATGGATCCATCTTCGTTTATAGATGCCCCGAACCTCATGCGCTGAAGTTGCTCTACGATCTGCCTGGGTGTTAGGTCAATACCAATTAGTGATCTTACTTCATCTGTTCCAAGATTCCAGTGTTCAGGTGTCAGGTCAGGCGTGATGATCTTATTTTTAATGCCATTCTCAATATTGTTCTTTATACTGTCTTTAATACTATTGTTGATACTATTCTCAATAGTCACCGTCCCGATCTTACCGCCACGCTCGGCCAGGGAAGTTATCACGATATTAAGTGCTGTATATACTTTCCGGTCCAGACCGGTCACATCAATGAACAGGTCGCGGGTTCCATGGCTGACCCTTGTAAGCTGTCCGTTGATAATAGGCGGAAATGAAAGTACCTGGTCTTTGGCATCAAGTATCAGGGGGTATTTATCAAACCCTTCCATGAGATGTGCGTATTTCACTCCCTTTGGATGGTGTTCAAGTATCTCCTGCATGGTCATGGGTTCTTCAAAATCCAGGGGCACAAAACTAAAATCCGGATCTGCGGCCAGATACCTGAATGGTGGTTCAATATCACTCATATCGTGTATGCCAATGGAAACTTTCTTGCGGTCCCTGCCCAGGCCCCAGTGCAGGTCCTCCTGAAGTGCCATCAGGCTCTCAATGCTGTAATCATTGAACTCAAGTCCCCTCACCACTGCACAGCCCAGGTAAGGCCGGATATTCTTTATCCCATCGTCCAGAGTGATCCTGATATCAGAATCCTTTGCATTATATACAGGCAAACCTGTATGTATATCAAGAAAACCCCTCATTGCCCTGGCAACACCTTCAGGACTGTAAAGGTCAGGTCTGTCAGGGAAGAATTCTATATCTATATGGTCATCTTCGATACGTTCGATATCTGCACCGATCATGGGAACCCGGTCGATAAAAGTGTCTTTGTCCGTCCCGATAAGTGTTTCAATATCTTCGTAGTACAACGTGATTACTGGCATTTTGATGACTCCTGTTACAATTATGCTGCTGGAATATATTACTTAGAATATATTATTTAGGTATATGTGTATCAAATAAATGCCGGAACACCTGGATTTTGGTATCCCCTTCAAATTAAATGGTAATTGATTATATGGCTCTGAATTTTGAGACACAGATTACGCTGATTGCACAGATTTATACTAGTTGTGAAAATCAGTGTAATCTGTGTCTGGATTAATCTTGCATTTGACCATACTTTTTGAATTGGATACGGATTTTGGAACAATGCTGGCATGGTTCCGGCTAAATAACTTATTTTATACACCTATTTTGACACCCATTTTTACATCTATTTTATATTCAGTTCGCTCTTTAGTTCAGCAAGGGAAGCAATGCGTTCTGCAAAAGCATTATGGGTGTGGATACTTTCTTCGTTGATCTGTTTAATGGTTATTATAGCCTCATCTGGCAGGTCAGTGAACTCATTTACGATCTTTTTAGCCATTGTCCTGACACAGTCCTCCACGAACTTTGGATTCTTATGGGCTGTTTCCACAAGCATTGCCTCATCATTGCGTTTGAGTAGTTCGTATATATTGGAACTCATTGATTCTTCTATGATCCGGATTATCTTATCAATAGAGACCTTGTAACCGTTGGAAACTTCAATAGATATTATACCTCTCCCTCTCTGGTTATGCGTTGCCATGGGGATATTGTCAAAGAATTCATAGATTATCTTGCTGTCCACATTCAATCTCTTCAATTCATTTTCAGCCTTTTCCCGTATAATCTCCTGGGCACATGGACAGGCCGTTATACCAATGACTTCGGCACCAACCATCTTTTTTATAGAGACTTTGTTGTCAATCCCACGGAATGCCGTAGCCTCTGCAAAAATATCCACCACTTGCTGGCACTTCACTTTATTGATAGGCGTAGTACGCTTGATTATGTACTCGCTCTGCATTATTACCTCTGCCTTGGTGGCGTATTCGTGCCTGGCAAGCAGTCTCCTGGTAACTTCTCCGCAGAGTTCTTCAATTTCACATACCGGTGAAGTAAGCGCTTCCTCAAGTACCTCATCAATGGCTTCGAAATTCCGTGACAGATTTGCACCTTTACGGTCTGAAGGAAGGTCTACGAATATATCAAATTTTGATATCAATATTATAGGCCGCTTCTCTGCTCTGGAAACCTCAACCAATTTCTTAACGTCAGTTACTCCAACTCTTGATAGTGTTATTGGAATATCTGGTCTGTTTGCCTGTACATCAGGTAAATTTATTACTGGTAATTCCATCTGGCTATCTCCAACTATTTACAAAATGAGTTGAATTGCTTTTCAGGTCTACAACTACATTTCTATCAGATAATATTAACGATTCAATTCTATCAGATAATATTAACTATCCTATACTCTTGTAAGTTTTAATGAGTGGATATAAATTGTTTCTTTGATCATTGTAAAAATTCAGTAAAATCACGGTGCATTTGATGAAAAATGATTGCCACAGAGACCGCAGAGTGTTTCCTCTCTGTGTCCTCGTGTACTCTGTGGCTGAGATTGAACAGATTCAAGCCTCCAACCGTCTCCCCGCTCTCTCGCAAGATGCCCAAAATAGATATGTTCTTGTTCTGTATTCCGTGTTACCCCTATCAAATTGACTAAAATCAACCGCTCAGAAAGAATTTGTTTGGTTCACTCCCGTTTTTATTGCCCAGACTTATTAAACTTTATGTTCCTTACCACTTACCCAATACACAATTCTCAATAGCTTAGCTGCTAAAGCATTCAATGCTGATTTGTGGTGTTTACCATTCTAAATTTTCCCATTATAATAAGTTCCTAAGTTCTCATCATTCTGTCTTGCCACATTTGTTGCCATAAACAAAGCACTCCGAAGTTGAGGTGGTCCCCTCTTCGAAATCGGTCCGGTACTATTCTTGAAATTCCCAGATCGGTGAGTAAACGGATCAAGACCCGCAAAAGCAACCAACTTTTCATATTCGCATCAGCAAAAAAAGGCATCCGTAAGGATGCCTTATGGTGCCGCCTCATTTCCTACAAGATATTTTGCCAGATAGAGTGCATCTGCAGAATTTAGCTCTCCATCCCGAACAACATCGCCTCGCAAGAGTACAGTCAGTCCGATCACCGAAGTGTTTGTATTGTCTGCCCTGTCTGTTGCAGTAACAACCAGTTCATGACTCAGGTTAATACCATCGGTAGCAGTTGTCGCTACTGTCCAGACATCTGTGCCAGCTATTCTTTCCATGACCTGGTTATCTGAACCTCCGATCGGCGAGAGATCAATAGTGACGTTCACAACACCAGATTCGCTATCGAGTACAGTTGCATTCAATATAGTGACATTCGTGCCCGGTACTCTGGGTCTGCCGTTGTCATTCAGGATCACATCCGAAGTGGCAATTGTATCTGTTATCACCGGTGGTTCATTGTCAATTATGCTGAATGTTCCATTGGTTACACTGTGTCCGATAATACCATAGCTGGTATAATCGATCAATTCTGAGGAACTGATGGCCAGTGGTGTTGAATCCGGGTATTCTCCTACGGCATGGAAGGTAACATGAGCAAAAACTACATCGCCATTATGCGGATCATTTGCATCCCATGAAGCTATCTCCAATGAGCCTGCTGTGTTGTTGACATTCCAGTCCTGCACAGTAAGAGCATTTCCATCTCCTGAGGTTACATTAACTACCTGAATTACTGATGGGTCAAATGTAACATTGATATTACCTGAACCCAGGTCAGTCACATTTTTAAACATTACTGATGTAAATGCATAGGCGTTTGGTACTGCTGTAACATCTTCAACCAGTACGACTGGAAGTTTAGGAACAGGTGTTGTTGCTGTATAGTTTACTGTTTCGTCATAGACGGTATTACCAGTTGCATCACTTGCTGAGATGTTCACAATGTGGGTTCCTTCAATAGCTGTTATGGTTCCCTCCCAGGTATCATCTCCACCAGCGTTGCTTAGAGCCATACTGTCAGCTGTTACAGCTGTTACAGCTGTTACTCCGACATTATCCGTAGCATTGACGGTGACTATAATATTTTCACCGGTATTCGGATCAGTCGGGTTCAGTGTAACTGAGTTGATCTCTGGTGTTATATTATCAGCAGGTGTTGTTGCTGTATAGTTTGCCGTTTCATAGGCGGTATTACCAGCTGCATCACTTGCTGAGATGTTCACAATGTGGGTACCTTCAATAGCTGTTATGGTTCCCTCCCAGGTATCATCTCCACCAGCGTTGCTTAGAGCCATACCGTCAGCTGTTACAGCTGTTACTCCGACATTATCCGTAGCATTGACGGTGACTATAATATTATCACCGGTATTCGGATCAGTTGGGTTCAGTGTAACTGAGTTGATCTCTGGTGTTATATTATCAGCAGGTGTTGTTGCTGTATAGTTTGCCGTTTCATAGGCGGTATTACCAGCTGCATCACTTGCTGAGATGTTCACAATGTGGGTACCTTCAATAGCTGTTATGGTTCCCTCCCAGGTATCATCTCCACCAGCGTTGCTTAGAGCCATACCGTCAGCTGTTACAGCTGTTACTCCGACATTATCCGTAGCATTGACGGTGACTATAATATTTTCACCGGTATTCGGATTAGTTGGGTTCAGTGTAACTGAGTTGATCTCTGGTGTTATATTATCAGCTGGTGTTGTTGCTGTATAGTTTGCTGTTTCATAGGCGGTATTACCAGCTGCATCACTTGCTGAGATGTTCACAATGTGGGTTCCTTCAATAGCTGTTATGGTTCCCTCCCAGATGTCATCTCCACCAGCGTTGCTTAGAGGCTCACCATCTGCTGTTACAACTGTTACTCCGACATTATCCGTAGCATTGACGGTGACTGAAATATCATCACCGGTATTTGGATCAGCCGGATCCAGTGTAACTGAGTTGATTACTGGTGCTGTGTTATCCAAAGTCGGTGCCGTTGTGGCTGTATGGTTTACCCATGTCTGGTTGATATTACCAGTAGTATCGACTGTCAGGGTACCGATCTCATACGCAGTACCAGGAGTAAGTGATGTGGCGTTATAGCACTGCACTCCAATGGTGACATTTTCCTGGAATACGCCGTCAAGGTATACCAACACCTTTGAAAAATCTGAATCCACAGGATCAGTCCATGTCCAGTTGATATAAGTCTGGGCATGGGTGATGTTCTGCAGATACGTGATACCTGGCGACGGCGTGTTATCCACCATGACCAGCGGATGGTAGTCACCGCCGTTTTCAATATCGTCCGATGAGTTGTATGGGGTCAGGGTATCTCCAAGACCATCGCTATCGTTATCAACTCCGGCGTAGTCGCTCCAGTAGTTTCCGCCAAGGAAGAGTCCGCCGATGATGTTTGTCCCGTTCGTCTTTGTCGTGTTCCAGATGTTACTTCCAGTGTCATCGTAGGCGTTGTTCGTGTTGTTGAAGTAGTTGTTATAGATCAGGTTGTCGCTCGAAGAGGACAGATAGATGCCGCGATTGTTGTTCGAGCTTGCATTGTTGTTCGTAAGCGTGTTGCTGCTCGAAGAGGACAGAAAGATGCCGCCGTAGTTGTTCGAGTTCGCGGTGTTGTTCGTAAGCGTGCTGTAGTTGCTCGAAGAAGACAGGTAGATGCCGTAGTTGTTCGAGTTTGCGGTGTTGCTCGCAAGCGTGTTGTAGTTGCTCGAATAATACAGGTGGATGCCGTAGTCGCTGTTCAAGTTTGCGATGTTGCTCGAAAGCGTATTGTTGTTCGACTTATGCAGGTAGATGCCGTGGTCGCTGTTCAAGTTTGCGGTGTTATTCGTAAGCGTATTGTTGTTCGAAGAATACAGGTAGATGCCGCGCATGTTGTTCGATGCGGTGTTATTCGATGCTGTGTTGTTGCTCGAAGAATACAGGTAGATGCCGCGGTTGTTGTTCGATGCTGTGTTATTTACAAGCATGTTGTAGTTGCTCGAATACCTCAGGTAGATGCCGTAGGAGTTGTTCGATACTGTGTTGTTCGCAAGCGTGTTGTAGTTGTTCGAAGAATACAGGTCGATGCCGTAGTAGTTGTTCGATGCTGTGTTGCTCGTGAGTGTGTTGTTGCTCGAAGAATACAGGTAGATGCCAGCGTTGTTGTTCGAGCAGTTGTTGCCTGTGAGCGTGTTGTTGCTCGAAGAATACAGGTAGATACCTCGGTTGTTGTTCGATGCTGTGTTATTTACAAGCGTGTTGTAGTTGCTCGAAGAATGCACTTCGATGCCATCGTAGTTGTTCGATGCTGTGTTGCTCGTAAGCGTGTTGTAGTTGCTCGAAGAAGACAGGTAGATGCCGTGGGAGTTGTTTGATGCTGTGTTGTCCGTAAGCGTGTTGTTGCTCGAAGAATGCAGTCTGATGCCGTAGGAGTTGTTCGATAATGTGTTGCTCGTAAGCGTGTTGTAGTTGCTCGAAGAAGACAGGTAGATGCCGTGGGAGTTGTTTGATGCTGTGTTATTCGTAAGCGTGTTGTTGCTCGAATCGCCCAGGCCGATGCCGTGGTAGTTGTTCGATGCTGTGTTCTCAGAGATGTTGCAGTGATCCACACCGCTGAGATAAATCCCAGCATACGGGAAACTCGTTGCCCCTGTTGCATTGAACCCTGAGATGTTCACGTAATTGGCGGTCACCTCAAAGACATGGTCCGAACTCGACGCAGCGTTCACAGTGACCACGCCTGCGCCCTCTCCCCTAAGCGTGAGATGCGGTGTCATTATGATCACGTTCTCGGTGTAGCTGCCGGCTGCAACACAGATCGTCTCGCCCGCAGTCGCATTATCGACCGCAACCTGTATCGGCGTTGTGCTCGCGTTGAACACGCCGCCGTCACGCCACCAGCCAGACTGGTTGACGCAGATTTCGCCGTCGCCGCAAGAAAGCGCGGCTGCTGTTGTTGTAGATATGATAATGAGTGCTAAAGTTAGCACTGTCACTGTTATGATTCTTTCCATTCCCATTTTAATTCTCCTCTGTTCTTGTGTCGCCCTTCTTCGGCACAGATTCCCATAGCCTGTAAGCGAGATTGTCGGAAAAGTACCTTAAAAGCGCCTAAATTGAAAATTCCAGAAATATTGTTAAAGCTAAATCAGCATGTTGCACCTGGTCAAGTTTAGACAGCAAAGCTAAAATATTTGAATATTAGGCTTTTCCGACAATCTCTACGCATGAATGATTTCCACACAACAAATTATCACACTATGCTAATAAGTTTTTCGTATCTGTGATATAAAATTCCATTATTATTAAAATAAAAGTGCGCATCACTGCTCCAGACTGCTACATAATGTGTGGCTGCAAGCGAGGTGTCCTGATGCCGTCGCCTGCCACCTACCCAGGGTGCCCGTCCTGTTCTGCTCCCGCCCGCCCTTGATGGTGTGGGGGCTGACAGGTGCTTTTGTGGTGCTTCGTAGCTGCATGGGTATCCGGCGGTTCCGGGGTGCGGAGTGGATGTTGTGTTGGTTAGCTGCCGGCGGCTGTTAAAATATATTATTTATGAAATACTGCACCACAAAGCACGCAAAGCCAGGGCTTTAGAATCCTTTGCGGTATTTGCACCCTTTGGAAGCTATCCAACGATCACTTAACTGGATTATAGGACCATGTCTGTACAAAGTAATACTTTATATACAAATATAAAATATTAATTAATATGTCAGGTTTTATTTCCACTTTTGAATTCGTGCCTATTGCTATTTTTTCGGCAATATTCTTCTTTATGGCACTATTCATCAAATACACCAATGGGTTAACTATTCGCTCTGTAGGTTCTGATATCTGCCTTGGTGCCCTGTTAATCCAGATAACCCTGCTGGCTATGCCTGTATGGATGTCAGGGGAAGTGTCCATAAATATTGCAGGTCATATGGCTGTCACTGTCATAGCCCTGTTATTGTGGATCATCAGTGTCTGGCTGTTAAAACGCAGGAAACCGTCACGGACCCGCTCGGCCAACATATACCAGAAGTTCATCGATTACCTGAAAAAGCAGAGTAATATCAGGGAATCATTATCCTACGTACTTGGTGCGTTCACTATCACAGCCAGCCTGATGATGGTACTGGACTTTATCAGTCTAAGACCTGATACATGGAATTTGCAGGCTGTCCGGATAGTACTGTTGGTGCCCGGTTCCGTGATAATTGGTATGGCAGGATACTATGTCTACCGGTATTTACAAAAGGAACAGCTAAACCAGGCATTTGAGAGGTTTTACAAGGAGATCACAAGGGATAACATACTAATAACTGTCCAGTCCACAGGCACACGGAAGTATGACCGTGACCCCACCCAGCCCATAGTGGACATTATCAGGGGTTCTATTATGAGGGGGGTGCTGGGTCCATCAATATTTGGCCTGGAAATACTAAAAAACAGTTGTATAGAATTACTGACCACATCTAAAATGAGGCATCAGAGCCTTGATCGGGTCACTTCCCATTTTATTTCCCAAATTGATGAAATAGGTAAACTTGCGCTTAAAATGGATGAAGACGAATCCGCGGCAGGGTCCATCAGGATCATAGGCGAGATAGGGGAGTGTGCCATATCCAGGGGTATTGAGGTTCCGGTAGAGGATATCCTGCGAAGGCTTTTCGAATATTATGATGTCCTGCAGTTAAGGGGATATGAGATCATGAAAATTACAATAATCGATGCTATCAGCCGGATAGGTTCAGCAGCTGCGGCCCAGGGTATTGAATCCATCCCGCCAAGGTCCGTCTATATGCTGGGGACAATTGGAGCCTCTGCCGTAAGGGATAAGGACAGGAGTGCGATTAAGGAAATAAGTACGGCTTTATTTAATATCGGGAAGGGATCAGCCGCCAATTCACTGGAAAGTTCTGTTAAGCAAACTGCCCTGAAGCTGCGTGATATAGGTGTGTCTGCCGTGCAGAATGACATGGCATTAGAGGCAAACCAGATAGTATCCTACCTGGAGGTCCAGGGCACGATCGCAGCATCCAATAAGCTGGAACTGGGAACCGAGCAGGCTATCTGGTCGATTAAGGATATTGGAGTGGCCTATGGGTACCAGCATGTGGAAACTGGCATCAATGCGGCCGTGAGTGCCCTGGGAAACATTGGCATGGAATCATCATCAAAAAAGCTGGATGACGCAGTGGACCAGGCCCTCTGGTCACTAAAAGAAGTTAGCAGATATGCTATCGCTGATGGTCTTGATTCTTCCATAAAACAGTCAGCCCGGTCTTTTGCCAGGCTGGCTATACCGGAAGAAGATAAAGTTACAGCCACGCTGAAGGATATCAGGAAGTATTTCGATGCAGATGAGGCAAAGCGATTCAGCAAGTTCGAGCGGGAATATACATCGGCACTAAAGGCGGCAGGGACCCACTGATGAAGGATAAAGTATATGTTATCGACACCTCGGGTTTTATAGCCCAGGTGGAGTTCAGGGACGGGATCACTGTCACAGTACCGGCAGTGGTTGATGAGATCATGGATAGTACATCAAGGCTGAGGTTCGACCTGCTAAAAGATGCAGGGCTCAGGGTTGAGCTTCCTGATGTAGCCTGCCGGGAAAAGGTGCGGTCGGCAGCAATTTCCACGGGAGATGCAAGTGTCTTGTCAATGACTGATGTGGATATCCTTGCAAAAGCCCTGGAACTGAAAAGTGGGTATGGGGTGACCCTGGTCACTGATGATTATGCTATACAGAATGTGGCTGCCAACCTTGGAATTGAATATATGACCGCTGCCACGTCAGGGATTAAGAAAAAGGTTGTGTGGGAATTAAAGTGTACAGGATGCGGTAATGTAGTGGAATCTGGCAATGAATGTCCCATCTGCGGTTCAGGGGTCAGGAGACGGCGGGTCAAACGTTGACGTTTTGGATTAATTTTATATTGTTGCAGACTGAATAAAATGAAGGTATTGTTATGAAGAATATTAGAGACTTGATCCAGAAGGCTTTAGAACTTCAGCAGAGCGGACTATCAGAGGGACAGATCGCAGATGAACTTAATGTTTCCAGAGAGACTGCCACCTGGCTGCTGGCACATTCACCAAAGGGAGATATCACCCAGGCACCCAAGGATATCTATGTAAACTGGAGCAACATTGGCAGGAGTTCCAGACGACTGGGATTTATGTCCAGTGCCCTGTGCGATTTAGTATTTGAAAGTATTGAGAGTCCAGGTGATAACATTGGGGTTGTGGTGGGCGTGGCCTTAAGCGGAGTACCCATAGCCAGCCTGATAGCGGAAGAACTGGATGCCGAGCTCTCTGTGTTCCAGTCAAACAAGCAATCGTCCGGTGGTTCAGGCGGTATGCTGTCCCAGAACTTCTCCAGGGTTTCCGGAAAGAAGTGCATTATTGTGGATGATGTTGTCACTACCGGCAGTACCATTAAAGAAGTAATTTCAATCCTGAAAAGCAAAAAAGCCATCCCCACTGCCATCGGTGTACTGATCGACAAGAAAGGATTTGATTCCATAGAAGGAGTACCTGTTTGTTCACTGCTCAGGGTATCAAGGGTAGATAAGATCTAATAGGCGGTTATGGTGACCGGCGGGCATTATTATTTTTTACCTGTCTTCTATCCTTGAATTCCTTTTTTGAATTCCCTGAATGTCTTACCAATATTTACTGAACTTCCCACCAATATTCCCTTAACTTAAATGTCGATACAAATAATTCAAAATATTTATTATAATACAGTATAATGGATAAATATGAATATAAATCATGAAAAACTATTGAATAAAGATTTATAAATCATTTAATGATGTAATAAAGCCTTAAAAATAGAATAGTTAAAAGTATATTTATATTTTCCACAGCCAGAAGTAGGTTCAATGAAATAAAAGAACTTCAGCTAATAACTACAAATGGAAGAAAATGTAATGAATGAAAAAAAGAACACACTAATGATCGCAGCGTTTGCGAAGGCTACGGTCATAATGTTACTCCTGGGGTTGTTTGCTCCCGTACTTGCTTATGCCGCTACACCCCCGGAGCAATACAAGACTGTTCAAGAACAATATCAAATATCCCAGGAACGGGTCCGGGACGCCCAACAGTCTTATCAGGACTCAAAGGAGAAATTCCTTGATGCTAAGGCACGTCTGGAAGATTCAAGGACCAGCGGGACGATCTTTGACCTGAAAAATGCCACCAGGGTCTTTTTACTCCATACCATTGACTATATCATCATACGTCTGGAGGCAATGGAAGACAGTGCAATAAAGGCTGAAGGCAGCGGATTTGCGCCATTTGAGATCTCTGACAATATAGAGGTTTATATTGACCAGCTTGAAGAACTCAAGGACGATGTGGAAGCTGCCGAGACCAGGGAAGAGTTCCAGGCAATTTTCAACGAGATAAGGGATATCTGGCAACATGCCAATCTGGAATCAAGGTATTTCATTCTTGGTACAGCAAATAACAGGGTAGATTCATTCCTGGAACGTGGTGAATCCATTTCAGACCGTATCAAAGCCGAGATTGAAAGGTTAGCAGATGCAGGCGTGGATACCACCGAACTGGAGCGGCTCCAGGATGAATATAACTATGCACTAAAAGATGTAGAAAACAGTTACAATAAAGCGACACAGCTTTTCGATGAACACAATGGGTTCGATGATAACGGGGTTTTTGATGATGCTGAAGATGCAAGGGAGTTCCTTGATGAAGCTAGCGGTCTTATGGGAGAAACACAACAGCAGCTCAGGGACGGCAATTCAGTGTTACGTGAGATATTTTCCGAACTCAAAGAGCACAGACCCGGCTCTGCAGACCTGAGCGGTACAGGCAAATTGATCGCTTCAGGGGATGGTAAGGCCACAATGTCAGGTGATATGGAGGCAAAGATCAGTGCCAGGGGCGGGATACTGACGATCACTGACTATGACGGCAATGCTGAAGTAGATGTTACAGGATACGGGACCAAGGAAGATATTGGTGATGGCGTTGTCAGGTACAGCGGGTTTGATGGAACTGCCGGTATTAGCGGCAGCAGTGTTACTGTTGTGATACTTGGTGATGACATTGAGCTTACTCTGGAAGGAACAGGCAGTGCAGTACTCAGAGGATATGGCACATATGACGTAGAAAAGGACGGTCGCCATATATCAAGTAATGATTGGGCGCCGACACATGCAGAGGATATGAACCAGAATCAGGCAGGGGATATGAACCAGGATCAGGCAGGGGACATGAACCAGGATCAGGCAGGGGACATGAACCAGAATCAGGCAGGGGATATGAACCAGGATCGTACAGGGGACATGAACCAGAATCAGGCAGGGGACATGAACCAGGATCAAACACCTGATGAGAACTCTGCTGTGGGTACAGGAGGCAGCTAACATGAGGATAAGAAACTTTGCCATACTTTCCATCTTGTTAGTGGGTCTGGCAGTATCCGGATGTACAGATCCATCAGAAGAAGTACCTGCAAGTCCGCCTGCATCCCAAACAAGCACAGCAACCCCCACACCTGCTCAGATTGGAGATGTCATGGACAGTGAGATATCGACAATCGAATCAGATATGATTGAACTGAATGCCCTGCTGGCAGATATGGAAGGAATGCAGTATATGAATTTTACTGAACTGGAAGGGCTTGATTTTTAACGCCCTTCCCTTTTTACTTTTTTAATGCTCCCATTGGCAGGAATACCATTACCATCAGCAGGATGCCATTTACAACAAACACTCCGCTATAACCCTGGGTAGACCCGTTATATCCCAGAGATGACAACACCAGCCCGCTAATGAGTGGAACCAGTGCAAGCCCGGCATAGGTACAGGTATTGAAAATCCCCATGGCAAGTCCCTTTTCGATCTTCAGGTATGCTACACCTGTGACAAGTCCCACCAGCCCCAGTCCCGAACCGGCACCCATCAGAGTCAGGCCAATGGGATGGAACACCGCCGCCAGTGCACCCGCACCGGTAATGACCATACCTGCCCTGACAAGAATATCCCTCTGCACCTGCAGCCTGCCTGCTATCAGGGATGTGACAATTGCACCTAAATAAATACTGGCCAGATATGCGCCCAGTGCACCTTTCTGTAGTGAACCAAGACTGAAGTCAGGGTACAGGGCTATTAATACACCACTACTGCCAAATAAAATAAATGACAGCAGCCATATCTGTGAATACTCGGGATGGATGAGCATTTTCCTTGACCTGAGTATCACGGACACCACCTCACTTTTCTTTGATACTGTTTCACCGTAGCCGTTATTGATCAGTACCATAAGGGATATCATGAACGTGGGGACCAGCAGCCCTTCGAACAATATCAGGCCGTTTTTTATCCCTGTGGATACCAGTATCCCAGCCAGCCCCATACCTGCGGCCAGACCCAGATTTAGCAGGGAATTGAACTCGCCGATATACTGTCCGGATTGCTTGAAATTTGATAACATTGCAAAGGCGGCAGGGAAGAACGCTCCGCATCCCATACCTTCCACGAACCTGGCTATGACTATCACCCATACATTATCAGATGCAATAATAGCAGCACCTGATATTAATGTCAATATGAGTCCGATGATGATGAATAACCTGTTGCCGTAGGCATCAGCCAGTACACCAAAAGGTATCATGGTCAGCAGTGCACCTATGAAATATGATGAGAATATCAAGCTGGAAGCGGCTCCGTTTGCCAAAAGCGTACTGTCTGATAGTTCCGGAAGGATGGGGATGGCAGCATCCGAGAGTCCCATTATCATAAAGACCGACGTATACAGCATTATGCGGTCAAGCAGTTGAGCATATGGTTTTTCTTTTGTTTTCATTTTTTACTCTCAAAATAAATCTTCGATTATTTTAAAGTCTACCCTGGCAGTGGAATCAAGTGAAATGGGTGTAACTGAAATGTGTCCGCATTTCATAACAGCATGCACGTCCGTCCCCTCCTCTGCATCATGTATCAGGTCCCCGTCAATCCAGTAGTACGGCCTGCCCCTGGGATCATGGCGTTCCTGGACTGATGTCCTGAATATCTTACGGGCCAGCCGTGTGACCTGGATGTCAGTGTCGGGGGTTGCATGCCTGGGTATGTTGATGTTCAGCATGTCCACACCAGATGGAAGACCGTTTTGCAGCATCTTTTTAGCAATACTGTTCACAATCTTCTTGCCTACCTTAAAATCATATTCATAGGAGCGCAGGTCATCGAACTTATCACCTTCATCCAGTACCTGTATAGAGGCGGCGATGGCAGGTATGCCGTAACTGGCAGCTTCCAGGGCCGCGCCTATTGTGCCTGATGTGGTTACGGTATCTGTACTGATGTTCTCCCCGATATTGAAACCTGAAACTACAAGGTCTGGCATTTGTTTCATTATTGAGAATATTCCAAGTATCACGGCATCGGTGGGTGTCCCGCCAACAGCGAAAGCTTTCATCCCGTCCACACCTGCTTTGTTTATCCTCAGTGGCTCGAAGATGGAAATGCTGCGACCAACGCCGCTTTTTTGCATGGAAGGTGCCACAACGGTAACGTGTCCCAGGTCCCGGACCGACTGGTAGGATGCCTTGATCCCGGCAGCATAGACGCCGTCGTCATTGGTTACAAGTATCTGCTTGGTCATGTTGTTCATGGGGTATCTGATAGTATTAATGTTGATTAAACTATCTGTTAACTATTATTTTATTCTGATAAAATTTCGTTTTTCCACTGCTATCATTC
>Ga0255429_1071_pt1 | contig 21325 bp, 23 predicted proteins | sample ANMaggSeSYBR02H9_FD_182636 | JGI IMG/M metagenome (GOLD analysis project Ga0255429, IMG submission 182636) | Sediment cell enrichment communities from methane seep in Santa Monica Basin, California, United Staets - ANME aggregate JGI... | ecosystem: Environmental > Aquatic > Marine > Cold seeps >... | reverse complement strand
TTAAAGATTTCTATTTCAATCTGGAATTGCCAGAAGTTGAATTTGAAGGGTAGATGTACTCATTGTTCACACTCATCTCTCCAATAGATATCCAGTTTTTTTATATTCAGTCTTTTAAAATCAATCTACAACTATTAAATCTTCTAAATTCATAATAAATTTTTCAATTCCCTCATAATATGACCCAAATTTTCTTATTAAATGCTTACTATCTAGAAGGTACATCGTTTTACCAATATTTTGGATATTAGCACACTCTTGTAATTCTTTTATTAATAATATATGTTGCTTCAAATCTGCATCCATTATAGATTTTAGAACTTGTAATTTATTACGACTTTTTTCACAATAATCAGATATTATTCTTTGTTCATTTTCAGTTAAATTGCAACTAGATTCTATTAAACAATCTATAAATATTTCCAATGACTTGAGATTACTCGTGGAATTATATATCTCTCTTGTTTTATTATCTACTAATTTTAAAAAGTTGGTGGTTTCCTGAAAATGTTTAAACTCATTTGGTAGTTTGATGTTCACAATACTGCATTCCGTTGAATTTTTAGAGACATTATAAACCATTGGAATTATATTTTCGGTATATTCGAACATGTTACTTAAAACACTTCCAGTGGTTGGTATTGTCACCAAATTATATGATAATAAAGGAAGTATTCCAGTGCTTGAATATATTCTTTCTAAGAAATCAGATATGAGAAAAATTTCATAACCTATATCGGTTAATTTAGAAGTTGGATCGGTTAAGATCATGAAAAGAAATGGTGATATTCCTTCTTTCGCAGTCCTTTCTACAACTGTTTTTATATCCGTTACATACTTGCTTCCATTTGAAGCTTTTCGATACAATTCTACTCTTTTTGGATTTAATGTTTCCACTCCATATTGTATTTGATTAAAATTGGCCCGTTTCAATTTAGGTAATATTTCTAATATGCGTGTTGAAATCCGTGTCTGAATCCTGAATTCAAGTATATCTTGTAATCCGTTATCCAAAATTCCATCCAGAATTATCTCAACCCATTTTTTATCTTGAAAAAACATATCATCTGAAAACGAGATTGTCTCGATGCCAGCCTCTTGAGCCTTTCCAATAATAGATAAAACAGCCCCAGGAGACATCCTGCGTATATCACATTTTTTTATTGAGCAAAACGTACATTTTCCCCACATGCATCCTCTTTGGGCATAGAGTTGCATTTGTTTCCAACCGTTCCTCTTCAAATCATTCCAGGGAAATTCCCATAAACTATCCAATTCATCTTCAAGAGGTCGATAATCCATGAAAATATTGCATTCTTCACAATTAAATGGCATTTGAGTATCATGTTTCAATTCCCATTGATGTTTAACATCTTTAAAATTTTGAAAGTGGCTTCTCCTAGTGTTATGTATTTGACTATTATCATTAAGTTTTATAAAAACATTAGATAACGGAATATCAAGTTCCATTTCTACTCCCTTCTTTTGTATGAACCTATGAAATCTAGCTTTTGAGAGGGCCAATGCCATTTGTTTTGTAATCGGACTACTATAAATGGACTTGATATGCATTCTGTCAAATGTAGTATTAATTGTGTTATTATTTTTAGGATAAATTCTTTTCAAACAAATGTTATCCGGTGCTCTTTTAAGAAATTCTATGACCAAGGGCAAAGAGTATTCAGCTTCTCCACCAATAACTATATCTATAGGACCTTTCAACAATGTCGGAGCAAATGATTCAACCAGAGGTCCCCCCAAAATTAATACTACTCTAGAATCTAATTCTTTTATTTTCTCAGCTAAATATATTGTGTTAATGAGTTTTCTTTCACAGGTAGAGACAGCCACTACATCATACTTAGTAGTTTTTAATGCTTCATACAATTCTTTTTTCCTAGTAATGAAGTCTACTCGATGGCCTCGCTTACGTAATATTGAAAGTAAAGGTAACAAACCTGGGCTGCTTGGGAAAAGGATTCCTTCATCCATTTCATAATCAATAAAAAAAATCATATTTTTTGAAGAATTACTAAATTTTTCTTCCATTTTAATGTCTAAAGCTCCTCAATCCATAAAAAATAAGCAATTAATTCACATAATAAATTGTATAATTTATAAAAAAATTATATAATTTTAATATTATATTTAGTATTTTTTACTAGATCCTTTATCAGATTCGTATTGTCCTTAAAAGATAAGTAGTATGCTTGTTCAATTGATTCACAAATTGGACTTAAAAAATCACCGTATTTCTCGAATGCTAAAAACTGACAACCACCTCCACAATGCGGTGCTACCACACACTTCCTACATTTAGGTATGTCTAAAGCAGATCTCTCTCTCCATAGTCTTACTTTATCTAAATTTAGCTGAACATTGGGATAAAACTTACCAACCGAGAATTGAGGTAATCCACAAGCATCATAGCAGCAATATATATTTCCATATAAATCTAATGCATAAAGGTTAATATGAGCTTCGCAAGAAAAGAAGCGATGGAAAGGAAGTTCACCTGTTTCTAAGAAATTGTTAAAATACTTTATTCCAGCAAAACCAGATAAATCGAATACTTCTTTTAAGGAACCATTTTTTTGGTAAGATAAGATTATGTTCATAATTTCATTTTCAGAAACTTTGTCTCTCTTAGAACAATCGTGACACTTTACAGGAGCTAAAAGACATTTAAAATTATGATTTTCATGCCACCTCTGTTGAATGATAAAATCTGCCAAAGCTGGTAAATAATTTATATTATCTTCATCTACATTGACTCTAAGATTAATCTTAATACCTAATTTTAGAGCCTCATTTATGCCCCCCTTCACGGCGTTAAATGAATCCCCATTGAGAAGAATCCTCCTACTATTGTGAATTTCTTTTGGTCCATCTAATGTTACTTGCACCATACTAACCTTGTCTCTAATAATTGAACAATATTCCTTAAGAGAAACTCCATTTGTAATAATCTTAAGGGAATAGTTGTTCTTCTGCACTAATCTCAACATATGTTCAACCATTTCGAAGTATTCAGGCTCATCCTGAAGTGGTTCCCCACCAAAAAGTATTATATCTATCTTAGATTTGTCTGAATTTTTTAATATTTCTGGGAGGCTTTTAAAAGCTGCTTCTAGAACCTCGGGCTTGATCATAGGTGAGTTTAATTTATGAAACCTCTGCCAACAGTAAGTACAATTTAAGTTACAATTATAAGAAGGTACAAGTACCACCTTCTGACGAGAAATTTCTCTATGGAATCTTAAACTCTCTTCATAGAGAATTCTAGATTTTTCTATTTCTTCGTCTTTACTTCCAAACAAGAATCCATTCTCATCAAGTTTTTTTATTAAATCAAGTTCATTTGTTTCAAATTTATTAGTACCTGATTTGATCCGATCGAGAACACTAAGAGCATAATCATCTACAATGATTATAGAGCTTGCAAGTGGACTAAATAATATGTGTCTTTTTTTGGAATTTTCAATATCAAAAGGAATTTTCATCATGTATGTGCTTACATGCATATTCATCATCTACAGTTTGAAAGGATTTTTAATGCATAACATAATTTACGGTATGTCAATGAATGATCTAAAGTACTTTAACGGTTAACAAAAATGAATAAATATAGTTTAAATAATTTAAATGCATAAGAGTTAGAATTGAAATTTAAATCTGGCCAATCTATGGGCCAGATTTTAGATTTCATCATTAATGTCACTGCCTAAAATAACTTAACTTACATCAATGCAACATTCGCAGAGTCTCAATGCTACTGAACCCGGCTGTTTTAGGAAACTTGACATCTCATTAAAATATTCTCTTATTTCACTATGATCCATCTTAATCACATTTTTCACAGGATCCGGCACAACAATAAGTGAAGGCATATCCGGCATTTTCATGCCCAAACCTCCTCCAATTGGTACAACTTTTTTTCTCCTGCCCATATATTCGTATTCTCCTGCCATATAAACCACCTCTAATTTTTTATTAAATTTCTTCTTGCTCTAGTCGGAATTGTAAAAAAGCTTGGTGTTGCCAGATAATTACATGTTGTAACCTTCATATCTCTGTTACTGAATTTCCAAATTCTTTTGAAATTCTGATTTCCTTCCAACACTAAAAGATTTAACAAATTCCACATATATTTATTATAGCAATACTATTTAAGTTTATGCAATACATATATAAATTATATTATTATTTTGAAATTATAAAAGTGGTGGTAGCATTGCCGGTGTAGTCAAAAGTTGCGCCGGCACACCCAACCGCAGCAGAGCTGGCCGAATAAGAAAGAGCGATTACTCGCTCTCCCTCTTCTAAGAACCGGACTTGCGACTTTAATCACATCCGGCTCAAGCCTTCCATAACCCTTATCGGGCAGCAGTTATCATTTTGATAATTGCTTTTGTAATTCCGGTCTGCAGCCTATTAACACATTAAGCGTCTGTGAGTCTCTCGCTTTTCAGCGTCGTTGAGTATCTCACATTGATAGGTTTGCCTCCATTCATACAATGGAACACCACTGGTAAGTCAGCACCCTTTCGGGCAAAGGCAAATTTTGAACCTTTATGCAATTCATTACAAATTGCCTTTCGCTTTTTACCAATTCCTCTACCCTCTGAGCAATCATTTCCCCTTACGAGGTCATTACCCAGACATTCCGGGAGCACATAGGGCTTACCAAGTTCTACATCACAAATACTTTCAAACACTTTAGGAGCCATCTCTAAGCCGGGAATCATTTGTCCATCTCCCATAATGTACTCCGAGCCACTATAGTCTGATTCCGTACCTTTTGGTGCAAGCGTTTCAGTCCATTTCGCTTGTTTCGTTTTACGACTCTTACAATGATTCAACTTTCGTTTCTCCATGGTGCTTTTATCCTAACAGATTGTTTGATTTAGACTGTCAAATTTCTCCATATTGTCCTGAGGGCCTTACACCCCAGCATTACTACTGACGCATATCTCAGTAGGATTACCCCAAATGGAAGGGGCAGCACAAGGCAATTTATGATGTAACTTCTTGTCACAACGGGGTATAACGAATGAGATCAAAACTTATGTGAAATATTATATGCAAATGCGAAAATTTGTTAATTTATAGGTGTTTTGGTACAGCCTGTAGGATATATTTTTCATATCCCCTTCCAATACGAATCCTGCATAAGTATTATATATAATGTACAATATTGTACATCATTGAATAAATATATACATTATCAAGGTCAGCTACATGAACAGAATAATAGAAGATATCATTTCAGCAACCGAAAACCGTGTCAATAAACTGGCAGATATAGGCACAGCACAGGCAATAAGCACAAGGAGCCTTGCCAGATCCATAAAATATGCGAAGGATTCGCAATACATACCTGTGATAGCAGAGGTCAAACCCGCATCTCCCACCACCCAGAACAGGGAGGTGACCCCTGCCGATGCCGCACAGATAGCCAGTAGAATGGAAAAGGCCGGCGCTTGTGCCATTTCCGTACTTACAGAGCCGGATTATTTCCACGGCAGCCTGGAGAATCTGGAACATGTCAGGCAGGCAGTAAGCATCCCGGTATTGAGGAAGGACTTTATAATAGACAAACGACAGCTCTATGAGGTAGAAAGCGACCTGATACTGCTGATAGCTGGAATATTGGGCGACAGGCTGCCCGGATTCATCGCACTTGCAAAGGACAGGGGACTCCAGACGCTGGTGGAAGTGCATGATCACGCAGAACTTATGGCAGCACTGGAGACTGATGCAGACATTATAGGCATCAATAACCGAAACCTCAAGACTATGGAGATCGACCTGGCCACCACCGAAGAACTGGCTTCTATTATCAGGGAGCACAGCCCAAACACGACAATAATAAGCGAGAGCGGTATACTAACTCCACAGGATGCCGTCCGGGTAGTACGGGCAGGTGCCGATGCCGTATTGGTAGGCACGTCCATTATGAAAGGTGACATCTACGAAAACACCAAATTATTGGTTGAAGCCGGCATTATATGACTCACGAACATCAAACATATCAAATTGAGTATCTACTTCAAATCAGAGGATAAAAATGATAGCCACAGAGGTCACAGAGTATTTCCTCTCTGTGCTCTCTGTGGCAGATAATACAAATAATGATTCACACAATGGTTCATACAGATGGTATTACCATATTTTTTGAAATGGATATTAAACTGATAACCTACAGAGGATAACTTCATGAACACAAAACAAAAAGGCAAATTCGGGCGGTTCGGCGGACAGTTCGTACCCGAGGTGCTCATGCCTGCAGTAAAGGAACTTGAACAGGGGTATGAGCAGTTCAGGGACGACTCCGAATTCAAGAAGGAGCTGGACTACTACCTGAAAGATTTTGCAGGCCGCCCCACTCCCCTGTACCATGCCCGGCGCCTGAGTGAAAAGTACGGTATCAAAGTCTATCTTAAGCGTGAGGACCTGGTGCACGGAGGTGCCCATAAATTGAACAATACACTGGGCCAGGCACTGCTGGCAAAGTATATGGGCAAGCGCCGCCTCATCGCAGAGACCGGGGCGGGCCAGCACGGTACTGCTACGGCCATGGCAGGCGCGAACCTGGGGATTGCCACAGAGGTATATATGGGTGTCAAGGATATGCAACGCCAGCGTATGAACGTGTACCGCATGGAACTTATGGGAACAAAGGTTATTCCCGTAACTTCTGGCAGCCAGACCCTGAAGGATGCCATCAATGAGGCGCTGCGGGACTGGGTCAGTAATGTGGAAAATACCCATTACCTTATCGGTTCAGTGGTAGGTCCCCATCCTTATCCAACTATTGTGCGGGACTTCCAGAGTGTTATAGGCAACGAGGTCAAACAACAGATCATGGAGAAGGAGGGGCGTTTGCCAGATTCCATTATCGCATGTACGGGCGGCGGCAGTAATGCTATCGGCACTTTCTATCCATTCATTTCAGATACTGAGGTAAAATTATTCGCTGTGGAAGCGGGCGGCAGTGGTATGGAATCCACCAAAAAGGCTGCTCTTCACTCTGCATCCCTGTGTGTGGGCGAGGAAGGTGTACTACACGGCGCACGGACCAAGATACTGCAGGACCCCTACGGCCAGATACTGGAATCCCACAGCATCTCGGCCGGGCTTGATTATAGCGGTGTGGGTCCTGAACTGGCATACCTGGCCGAGACTGGCAGGATCAGGCCTGCGAACACAAGTGATGATGAGGCACTGGCTGCCTTCCACGAACTGAGCCGGATGGAGGGTATTATACCGGCACTGGAATCGTCCCATGCCCTTGCCTACCTGGCAAAGGCTGCCGGCTCGGGTGAACTTGGAGAGATCGTTGTGATCAATCTATCGGGGCGTGGCGATAAGGACCTTGAGACTGTGCTTGAGCAGGGGGCTCTGTAATGAGGATCTCTGATAAGTTCGATGAACTGAAAATAAAGGGTGATGGAGCACTTATCGCTTATGTGTGCGCCGGTGATGGTGATACAGCAGGAATCGTGCATGCACTAATAAGGGGCGGTGCTGATATTGTGGAGCTGGGACTGCCTTTTTCTGACCCTATAGCAGACGGCCCTACCATACAGGCGTCTATCGAGAGGGCACTGGATGCGGGCATGAACACGGACCGGTACTTTGAGATGGTGAAGGGGCTGGATGTGGATGTACCGCTTGTTGTGATGACCTACTACAACCTGATTTTCAAGCGGGGACTTGAGAGGTTCGTAAAGGACTTCAAAGATTCCGGCATTACCGGTATTATCGTGCCTGACCTGCCGCCTGAGGAATCTGGGGAACTTGGCGGGTATTGCGGGGGAAATGGAGTTGACCTGATATTCTTGATAGCACCCACGACCACAGGCGACAGGCTTGAGGATATCCTGAAGCGGGGCACCGGGTTTTTGTATCTGGTGTCCAGGCTGGGTGTCACGGGTGCCAGGGACGATGTTGCAGGCTCTACAAAGGAAGTGCTGGACCGGGTTAAGACTGATAAGCCCAAGGCTGTGGGTTTTGGTATTTCATCTGGCGCACAGGCTGCCGAGATCATTAAGAGCGGTGCCCAGGGTGTAATTGTGGGTTCGGCTTTTGTGGATATTATAGCCAGCGGGCAGGATGTTGTGGGAAGGCTTGAGGTGCTGGCGCGGGAGATCAAATCGAGTTTGGGATAATGAATCGGTAAATATACTTTTTTTAGCGTGAAAAGGTATCCGCTTAAAAAAGTATAGTCAAATGCAAGATTAATTTAGACATAGATTTCACAAATTACACTGATTTTCACAACCACTATCAATCTGTGTAATCAGTGTAATCTGTGTCTCAAAATTCAGAGCACTATGATTAATTACCATTTAATTTGAAGGGGATACGTTATTTGGAAAACAATCCATATCGAGCCAGTCAAATTCCTTAACCGATGACTAATGGAATTAGTTCAATTTACATTTCCTTTTCCCTTTGAAAAAATAGGCTTGACTCAGATGACCTATGAATTTTATGTGTGCTATCTATTTGTAAAGAATATTCTCGATATCAAGCCTAAACATTTTATCATAAAACACAAGCGTTTGAAAATCTTTTTAAGTCCTCAAATTAAAATAGAAACTTAAATAGAAATAGGGCATTTATGTTTATAGTAAAACGTCCAATAATTAATTAAGGTGAAAATATGCCAGGTGATGAACAATCAAAATTTTGGGATAATGTCAAGATCATTACTAAACCACTATCACTTGAGAACCCGATTATAGTAGAAGGTTTTCCAGGTATAGGACTTGTTGGGAATATTGCAAGCCAGCATTTGATAGATGAACTCGATATGGAATATGTTGGAAGTATGGAATCAAAATACTTCCCACCCATAGCAGTTTTGTTTAATGGCATCATAAATATGCCTGTACGGATCTATCAGAGTAAAGATCATAACATTCTCACTGTCATTTCTGATATCCCGATCCATCCCACTATATCCTATGAGGTCAGCAAAGTGCTCGTAGACTGGGCACAATCAATAAATGTAAAGGAGATTGTTTCCATTGCCGGGATAGCCACTATGAGTAGTGAGGAAAAGGTATTTGGTGCTGCGACCAATCATGATATGCTCGACAAGATAAAGGATCATGTTGAAATATTCCAGGTTGGGACCATAAGCGGCATTTCTGGTAGTGTGATGACAGAATGTGTCATGCGCAATATCCCTGCCATAAGCTTGTTGGGTGAGACCAATAGCCCCAATCCGGACCCAAGGGCTGCGGCTTCTGTGATCAGTATATTGAAAATAATCTATGGTCTTCCCATTGACACTGAAAACCTGATGGACCAGGCCGAACAGATCGAAGTAGAACTACAGAAACTTGCCGAACAGGTTAAGACCAGTGAGGAAGGCGAACAACCCAGGCGTGAATTCCCAATGTATGGTTGATGGGGGGAGTGTATCAATGAAATATATTATACTTACAGGAATATCATCCCAGGTGCTAAAGGAATTGCAGGATGATCGTATAAGAACCATTGAGATTCGCAGTCCTCATAATTTTTATTCAGTACATGGTTCTGATGTAGGGGATTTAGTCTTCCTGACACGGACCAGCTATCATGATGTCAAAGCCGGAACATTAGGTCTGGTTGCCAGGATAAAAAACAGGCAGGTGGCCATGCACCGTATCACGCATATGACCAATGAGGTTTTAGAGGAATGTGAGACATTCTCTGCGAGACTTCAACTTGAATTAAAAGGCATAGGCAGGGTCAGGAATATTTTGGAGTTCGATCTAGAAAAACCGTTCGTAGTGGAAGCGGATGAGGTTACATACCTGGAAGGAAGGTAGCTGGTACGTAATTCAGGCGTAATACTGTTTTACACCAAAGAGTTTTTATGGGTAAAGTACTATTTGAAAGTCCACTGGTCTTATGGTTAAACGCCTGTGGGCTCGTGGCTTAGCCAGGATATAGCGCCGGGCTTCTAACCCGGATGTCGGGGGTTCGAATCCCCCCGGGCCCGCCAGTTATATATTAAAAAAAGCACCATGTGCCTCGGTGGCTTAGGGGTATAGCGCGTCCTTGGTAATGTCCTGCGGGAAACCACATGACTCTAAAGAGGACGAGGTCGGGGGTTCAAATCCCCCCCGAGGCTTCTAAAAGATTTTTAGAATTATGTTTTTTAGCTAAGATCACCTCCCCCGCTTCATTCTGGTTTCATATTATTCCTGCTTTTTTAACATATAGGAAAATAATACTTTCCCGTAGGCTTAAAAAATACGGAATTAGTGATCATTTTCTTGACAGTGTAATATTAAAAGTAAGTCGTAACAGTTCCCTACCGTTACATTAGTAATGTGTGAGCGGATAGGGAGTGGGGGTTAGTTAAAAAAACTATTTTACCCGCTCACAAAGCGTACTCCTATATTCATGAAATTTAAATATTTCTATTTTAGATGGGAATTTTATTTATATGCCCTGATAGTAATTAGTAACAATAAGGCAAAATTAATTTATTGAAAAACAATCCAGTGGCTAAAAACATGAATATTAATAGATCCATTGCTATCCTGTTCATATTATTGTTCACTATTTCTCCTGCATTAGCTTACCAGAACATAGGCTCCCAGGATATAAGGGACGGAAGTTCATGGAATATCGGTGGAGGATATTACATCATAGTAGAAGGAGTGGACCATTTAGGCAGACAGGCCTTTATATCGATATGGAATGAAGGCGGGATGCTGAAAGAGGAACTGCTCAAATCAGGGGAATAATTTGAATACCGTGACTCTTCCAGTACTTTAATTGTCTCAATGAAACTGAATTTAGTGTTCAGGGGCACAGAGGGGAGTGTTTGCCGCTTTTCAGATATCCGTCTCAGGTACGGGGAACTAAGCGACACACCCACACCCACACCCACACCCACATCAACACCTACGCCAACGAGAACATCCACCCCCATAGATACACCTTCACCCAGAAGTACGGAAGACATTAAATTTGGAGAAGGTGCCCTCATACCCGGACTTTCCACACCTATAGTAGCGTTATTAATGCTGGTCACTTCCATTATGCTTAATAAAAGGGAATGAAATGCTTACTTAATAGGGACATATCAGGAGCCGTTATATCTCCCTAACCATTCATATGGCACCAAATAGTTATTTCTAATCCATAATTCACAAAAGTGAAATAGATGTACCGGCCGTATTTTTGAAAACCATCTTACCCATTTAGATAATGTTTATTATCAAAATGACATAGTATATCAATATCTGAATCCATGTGACATCGGGACTCATCCTCCTGACTTGAAAACCGTGACGCGAACATGCGGCACGGTTTTTATAAATCACCGAAAATTTTTAAATTTAAAAATCAACATACCGTGAACTTTTTGGGCCTAACGCATCCAATAAATATGCAAAGTATTAAAATTACCTACAAAATGAAAATGATTACATGATCGGTATATCCTCCTATGCGTTCCACGACCTGCCGTTGTCTGCGGCACTGGAAAATATTGAAAGCATCTCAAAGTGCGCAGAGATATACTCAGAGGGTTTGCACGACATTTTCCGTCATACACAGACGCCTCTTTCGTATGACCTCAAATACTCAGTCCATGCTCCCACCACTGACCTGAACATCTCCAGCATCCGGGAGCCGATCCGCCAGGCAAGTCTGGAACTGGTCCGCCAGGCGGTAGATATGTGCACCAGGATAGATGCTGGGATGCTGGTCGTCCATCCCGGTTACTTTTCCTATTCATATGATCTGACTGCGGCAAGGGCGGCCCTTAATCGTTCCATTCGCGAGTTTGCAGACATTTCCGGTGATACTGGAGTGCAGATATGTATTGAGAATACGCCAAACTGGGAGTGCTTACTTTTCAGGCAGCCGGATATCGATCTTGATGGAACCGGTCTTGTACTGGATACAGGTCATGCCAATACCACCGGAACCCTCAATGAGTTTGTAAAACACGATATAGCGCATTTCCATTTGCATGACAATCACGGCGATAAGGACGAACATATGTGGATCGGTGGCGGGAATATTGATTTTTCCAGCTTACATGAATTGTTAAAGAAAAGCAGAGGCATAAAAGTGCTGGAACACAGGAACGGCGAATATATCAAGAAAAGCATGGCAGCACTGAAAAAAATGGGAATAAAGTGAGGATGCCTCAGATAAACAAAACCTTTAAATCAAAGAGTGTCATTAAAACGGTTCGCAAAAAACCAATTTGCAGAATGCCGCCATAACTCAGTTGGTAGAGTGCATGGCTGTTAACCATGATGTCACAGGTTCGAGCCCTGTTGGCGGCGTCCTTTGCTTATAGGGGGGCCTGTAGCTTAGTCAGGTTAGAGCGCCCGGCTCATAACCGGGCGGCCACCGGTTCAAATCCGGTCAGGCCCATTAACTTGCAACAATAACAATACCAGGGGTGGTATAAATTAAAGAAATAAATGTTTCAAAAGGTATAGGCGGTCTACTTAACACATTCAAGGATATTTCTAAAGATTCAGGCAGCATCACATTTATCGGTACACCAGGATTTTGTACTCCTTTTGCCGAACTGCTCTCCTTTGTGATCCGTGGTTCAGAAAAAAAACTGGTCTTCATACCCAATACTTCAGTGGATAGAGCAAGATTCATCATATCCACACCCGAAGGCATGCAGTTGGGTGAGCCAGCCGACCCGGCAGCCGATATGGTGGTCCTGCTTGGCGGGCTTGCAATCCCAAAGATGAACACTGATGTAAATGAAATCAAAAAGATCATTGACGATATTACCAAGGCGGATAACCGGATGATCATCGGCGTATTTTTCATGAGCATCTTCCAGGAAACAGGATGGACAGATGTTATTGACTTTGATTATCTCCTTGACTCACACATGAAGAACGCAACACTGAAAAAATAACCCTGGCTAATAATCGGGCAATAATATGTTAGTCAAAATCCAAACAATATTGACTAATAAAATGCAAATTTAAATAAGTTATAAGCAATAAACCACAGAGAGCACAGAGGACACAGAGGGTAAAATCAGTTACAAGCTCTGTGTTTCTCTGTGTCCTCTGTGGTTAAATTATAATTATTTGAAGATCAGAGTGTTAAGACATTAGTATCGATGATTTCTATTGAAGTCATCTATCGATAACTTCTGTCGAAGTTATCTATCAAATATTAGGTTCTTAACTATAATTACCTTTAAGCGCATTTAACGGTGCTGGCACCTGGTGGTCAGCCCCAGAGAAAAAACACTTATATTGAATTGACATGGTATCAATAGCAGTTATCGGGGGAGAAGGATCAGGCAGGAGTTCACTGGCATCCAGGCTGGGTAAGAAAGGCAATACTTCAGACATTACTATGTATGACTTTGCCAAAGGTGACCAGATACTTACTATTATTGACCCGTCAGGTTATCCCGTTTCCCCGAAACCACTTACAACAGCACTTGGAATGTCTGAGATAGTACTGTTATGTATCCCCCCTGCAGGAATGGATGTGGCAGCAGGGGAGTGTGTGATAGCTGTTGACCAGCTGGGCCTGAAATACGGCATAGTCGTCCAAACCATGTCTGACAGGTCGAACCCATATGAACTGGAAGAGAATGCAAATAACATTCGTTCATTCTTACAGGGTATGACTGCCAGGGACTGGGATATAATACCTGTATCTACTACAACCTTTGAAGGGATGGAGCAATTAAAAGAAGCGATAAATGAACTTGACAGGGAGATTACTGTCCATAACCTCAAAATGGCAGACAAATCCCCAAGGGTAGTTGTGGATCATTCTTTTAATGTCAAAGGTATAGGTTCGGTCATACTGGGAAGAGTGATCCAGGGAACTGTGCATAAACACGATAAACTGACCATATACCCGATCAACCAGGTAATAGAGATACGCAATATCCAGATGCAGGATGTGGATAAGGAATCTGCAGGTCCTGGTTCCAGGGTGGGACTTTCCTTAAAGGGTGTGCAGGCAAAAGATGTAGACCGGGGCAATATTATCTCATCTGACGAGACGACGGCAAGGGATATTGAACTTGAATGCATTGTCTCGAAGTTCAGTTCCGGACTGGCCGTAGGCAGTACATTGCACATGTATGTTAACCTCCAGTCCACACCAGTAAAAATAACAGGTATCACCATTGACGGCCAGGATGTGGGCGAAGCCCGGGCAGGCAATACATGCAAGGTATCACTTTCTATAGGCGAGGAAGTTTCATTTTGCAGCGGTGATATGTTCTTGCTTACCGACCTGAACCAGCCAAAGCAGCGGTTTATTGCCGGATGTAAATACAATATCTGACCGGGAGGTTATAATTTGGATGAAATGGCAACATTGTGTAATGATGTTTCACTGGCAGTAGCCGATTCAATAAAAGACCTTGTAGGCACCCAAAAAGGCAGTGAAGTGGTGGGAATGGGAGCTGACGGTACGCCGTCCAAGTTTATCGATATAGTAGCCGAGGACGCAGCACTGGAGATACTGGCATCCTCTGGCATTGATATGAAGATCGTTACTGAAGAAAAAGGTCATATCACTTTCGGGGATGCTCCCGAGTTCACTGTGGTGCTTGACCCGCTGGATGGTACATATAATGCAACCCGTGATGTCCCGTTCTATTCGGTTTCTACAGCCATAGGTAATGCCAACCTGACAGATATCAGTTATGCTGAAGTATATAACCTGGCTAATGGTACGGATTTTACTGCCGCTAAGAACAAGGGTGCTTTTTACAATAACAAGAAGATACATGTTTCCCAGGCTGCTAAACTTGATGAGTTCACTGTGGCATCCTATGGGTATAAGGATAAAAGTGATGTGTTCAGGCGCCTGGGCAGGCATGTACGGCGTCTTCGCTCTTTTGGAAGTGCTGCCCTTGAGTTAAGCTTTGTAGCATCAGGCAGGCTGGATGCATTTGTAGACCTTCGAAGCAGATTAAGGATCATGGATGTGGCGGCTGGGATACTTATTGTCAAGGAGGCAGGGGGTATCGTGACAGACGGGCATGGCCAGGCGCCCAGTGGTGAACTGAACGTTACCAACAGGGTGGATATTGTGGCTTCTAATGGTATGCTCCATCCGGTTCTTGAAAAAACGGCGGATGTTGTTTAGGTGTGGGTGCCGGCCGGGACGTGGTTGAGGCAGGGAAGTTGTGGTGGTAGAGGCGGTGCCCAGGGTGTCGGTGTTCGAAGAGCGGGCCAAGGTGACGCATGGGGCTACCATCGGCAGTGTGGGTCAAACGTTGCGACGGCATACCCAATCGCAGCAGAGCTGTGGAGCATAGTGATTAAGATCAAGTGCACATTATCGATATACTTTATCGTGATGTTCAAAATTAATGAAAATTACAGTTTCGTTTTTCTTATCAATCGAATAAACAAGCACAAACGAACCAACATGAACTCTCCGTTTCCCTTTTAGCACGTTTCGGAGTGGCTTCCACAATTCAGGATTTTTACTAATCTCGAGTATTTTGTGAATAATTCTCTGATAAAGAATATAATCCTTCTTTTTTATCTTTTGAAGAATTGTCTCCAGAACATTCTCAAACTGGATGTTATATGGCATGGTCAAAGAAAACTTTTTTCAAACTCTTCAGGGGTATATTGCGTAAATTTACCTTCTTTAACCCTGCGTTCGGCTGCCTCAACCTTTTTTACAAATTCTTTGCGGATTTTTTCTTCAGGTGGATAAAATTCATCCCTGATTATATCAAGTACCTCTGTCAGAATCTCCTGCCTCAACTCTTTTTTTAATATTAATTTTAATTCATCCAGATTTGCGATTGCGCCCATAAGAATAAATAGAATTTCATGGACTTTAAAGATTTGTATTGATTTCAAAATTTGAGCATGAGCATGGTGGAGAGCATCACCGAATGGCGGGTGCTGTACTGCCGCAGGCATGTGGACTGTGTGGAGGGCGTGCAGATGGGTGCGGTTGGTTGTGGCGGTGTCTGGGGTGTCGGTGTTCGATGAGCGGGCCAAGGTGGGGTATGAAGTCGCTATCAGGGGTTTGGATAAAAAGCGTGTAGAGACTTCATGTGTCATCGGTTAAGAGTAATATTGTTATAGAACACGGATTGCACGGATGACACGGATCCGCGCGGATACGAAAATAAATCCGTGCAAATCCGTCAAATCAGTGTCGTCCGTGTTCGATTTAAATTAAATTGGAGAATCGTATGAAATCATTGGTCTTTTGGAAAATAATACATACCGACTCTGTCAAACGCCTTAACCGATGACCAATGGTAGAGACTTGATATCTCGGGGTTTGATGGGTGGGAGGCTACGAGGGAGACAAGGGTTAATTTTTATACTTAATATACAATAAAAAGTAGAGGTGAAGAATTAATGTGATTGAACTGTTGACACGGTCTTTGGTTGGTGGATCTCTAATTGTATTAGTTTTTTTGCTTGGTAAAACAAAATATTCGGTGATCTCCGGGCTTTTTGTGCTATTTCCCATCGTAACTTTAGTAGGCTATTTCTTCATAGGGCAATCTGTGGATTCGTCTAAATTACATGAAATTACTCTATTTCACTTGTGAGCGCGGCAACAATCTGCTGCCACCAGGCTTCACCTACCTGCATCTTGGTTCTGTCCTGCCATACACCAAATCTATACTCCTCGATCAGGATTAGGCGTAGGAATCTGGCAAAGTCTTCTCCGTCGCTGTGAGCATAGGAGATGAATATGCTAGGAGGGCTGGATCTGGGATGCATGGCTTTGAGTTATGGTTTGTGTATTCTTAAATTATTCTTATTGCACACCCGGAAATACGTGTAATCGAAAGTACTGATTACAGAGAAAAAACACGCAATATAATCACTACCAATACAAAGGTAATAAAATGATAGATTTACTACCAACATAAAGGTAATATACTTATATACTCACTACCAACATAAAGGTAATGATCGATTCAGAAGACAATGTCCAAAAAATATTGGATGTATTGTATGAGTATAATCCGTGGTGGAAAAGCAGTGAGTTTCACATTCCGAAATACAGGACAAAATGGTTTGATTCACTGGCATCGGCAATGGATAGCCAAAATATCGAAATTGTTTATGGTCCGCGGCAAGTTGGTAAAACAGTCTTGATGAAGCAAGTTGTGAAACACCTGATCGAACATGAACATGTTTCACCACACAATATCATGTATATTTCTATGGATCACACATCCATTGACATGATCTGCCCTGAGCCTGTTAAAGATATAATTGATGTTTATTCCACCTTCGTTAAACCTTCCGGGAGCGAAAAAGCATATATTTTCCTTGACGAAATACAGACTATTGCCAATTGGAGCAATTACCTGAAACAATTCCATGACCTGCAATCTCCTCTTAAGTTCACAGTTTCAGGTTCATCAAGTACTGAAATTGAAAAAGGCGGTTCGGAATCGTTGATCGGAAGGTCACGACTTCGTTTGATGCTTCAGTGGAAGTTTGCAGATTATGTCAATTATTCTCTTTTCAATGAAGAATATCCATCAAGATTATGCGATATGGCAGACGCTACACCAGTCACGAATGCACTCATTGAAAGGGATGCAGGTGCGATGTTTGATGCTTTACTGGTGTATCGTGATGCACTACTGAAGAATGGCATATCCCTTGACAAATATATTCTCGATTACATCGTAAAAGGCGGTTATCCTGGACTTTTAGATGCCGATCTTGAAACATCAAGGGATGTGCTTATGGAGCGGTTTGGGTTGACCATACATAAGGATATAATGCGAATGTTTTCTGTCCGGAACATAAGGGGGCTGGAAAATCTCGTGTTGCGGTGCGCTATGCAGAGTGGACAAATGACCGATTATCATGGTTTTTCAAAGTCTATTGGCATAAAGTATGATACATTCATGGTATACCTCGGGTATCTCACTGATGTTTTTATGATATCAGAGTCACGTTTCTATTCAAAAGCGGACAGTACTTTCAAGAAAGGAAAAAAACTGTATTTGCGTGACCACCCCACAAGAAACGTACTTGTCGGACTATTGAACAGGCGTTTGTTTGAATTTGGTGAGGAGATCGGTAAAACCGTGGAAACGATCGTTGCAGACCATGCATCAAGATTAGTGTATAAATTGGAAGGGCGCATGCAAAGTTATTACTGGAGAGGGAAAAAGGAAGTGGATGTAGTGATCAAACTCGGCCCGATCCCAATTCCGATCGAGGTCAAATATCAAGAACGTCCCGATGACATAGGGGGCGTTAAAGAGTTTATGAATGAATTTGACACAGGGATCGGTATTGTTGTTACCAAGAATACTTTACGGCTTGATGGTGATATTTTATTTGTGCCACTGCCCCTGTTCCTTGCAGTTTGCTGATGGATGTTTTTGCTTCAATTACGGATTGAAAAATGTGAGATGAGGTGAACTCATTCTTTTTCATCAACTCCATTTTGCCCGGATATATAGTTAGATGTATCACTTATAGTAGAACTCCCGGACTTTACTTTGCCATTTTAGAAATACACCAGACAAAGCTCTTTTTTCATCAGAACTCATATTATGGGTAGGCATTTTGTGTACAAACACATCCGTAACTCCACGATCAAACACCCCTCCCGATATTCCATCTTCTTTAAAAACAAGTATCGGCAATCCGAGAGTATACAATACCCCTGACTCAAGATGGTTCCAAGGAGTGGGAAATTTTACCGTGCTGCCAACTTTAACAACATCCTCTTTTTTCGTGCCTCGTTTCCATGTGCCAGAACTCGTCTCAAATTGTTCGAATCCCAATATGATTCCACCAGCACAATGCTTGGATATTACATAGACCTCTCGAAGTGGGAGCTCAGTGGGATAATCCGAACGACCCAAAGTCCGGGGTTCTAATTCAAAGCGATTAATCGCCTCCAATACAATATTCATAGATGTTTCTTGGTCAATATTGAGTAATGTTGGACTGGAAACAAATACAGGTATTTTCATCTATTAAATCCTCCAGCTGTTATCTATCGTGTATAGCCTCTGCCAATCGTTCCCGCGACGCACCGAGTATCACGTCGCTCACCAGAAGACGCGAGAACGACTCTTCGTCGAGATGCAACTTTAGCTGCTCCTTTGCAGGAAGATAAGCCTGTTCCCATGACCTGCGCCCGTTTAACATGCTCATCTCGATGATGGCTTCGATCGAACGTGTGCCGTGTTTGTAACTTTTGACGTTGATCAGTGCCCGCAGCACGCCGTCATCGATCCTGAGATGTTTCCTGCTGTCAAAGAGGTCATCTGCCTTCTCTTCGAGTAGAGAACGAAGCAGCATCGCCCGCCTGATTAGAAATACCGTATCGTCTGACCCTCTCTGGTTAGGTCCCCTTATATTTACGTAACCGCGCAGACGGCTTGTGAAATCGGGTCCTTTTGCATCTTTATACGTCCTCTCTTCTTCAGGGTCCATAGTATTGGCATCATCGGCATCATCTCCAGAGAATCTTTCAAATGTATTGTTTATTCCGCCTGCAAAGACAAGGATCGATCTGCCGATGGGATGCATCGTCTCCCTCTCCATGAATTTTCCGTCCTGCATCGGTTCTAAAAAGTATTTCAGCCAGCCAAGTTTCCCATTAAAATCCGAATCGAACTCATCAAAAAAGACGAGCGGAATCTTCCCCTCCAGTGCAAGGTCGCGGACCTTATGAAACGCGCTGATCAGATCAGCCTTTGAATCGAACTGGGAAAGATTGAACTTCAATATCTCGATCCTACCAGAAGCGATACTCTTTGCGATCTCGGTTATACCAAAGGATTTGCCAGAACCGGGCGAACCAAAGACCGCTATTGAAAGCGGGCGGGTATAGCTCTCTGATTCAATATACTCCCGCATCAGGTTCTTTATACTGTGAAAGCTCTCAATCTCATTCCGGTCAACACTCTTTAACTTCCCAAAGTTACCTATTGGGACATTTTTAAGTGCGGCAGTCTCTCCTTCCTTTACAATTCCATAAGCGATGCGCTCCAGCACTGGATCGTTGATCTCTTTGAGGATGCACCACGATTGCGGATCCGCATCCTCTTCCGTGTTCTGGTCCGATATTGCCACATCTGCTATGGAATCGCCTCTCTGCTCACTATCTAAATAAATACCAGCTACGGTATAGGGATATTCAGGTTCGTGTTCGTGTTCAGGTTCGGTATTGTCTGTTCCAAAACCGCGCCTGACAAGTTCCCGTGAGGCATTCAGCCCATCACGCACCGCCCTTCCCACTGCATCAGAGAGTGGATCCCCGCAATCACACTGTACCGCGATCCTTGCTGCAAGTGCGGCAACGAATACGGAAGAGATTCCCTGCATCTTTCCCGGGTAGTTGTGCATAAAGTCACCCTCGCTCATGGTCGGATCGAAGTACAGCCGGGCTGTTGCGTGATCGCCCGCAAACGTGTAATGTATCGCGCCTTCGAGACCGAAACGAACCACAAGCCTGTAAGCCCCAGTCCGGCGTTGTATGCCATCTGCCAGACGAATTCCTTGGCGGTCCGCTCCCACGAAAGAGAGCGGCTGATGTTCATGCCGCTTGCACGCAGATCATCCGCGGTCACGACCACAACCAGCCTTTCGGAATGCTTCTTTGAGATGTGGTCCCACAGATCACCGGAAGCAAGAGGGCGGTGCATCTTGCATACCACGATGGGTTTTGCCCCTTCGTCCTGTATCGCCAAAGGCAATCTCGTTTTATCATCGCGAAATCCGTTCCCTGCATCGTCGAGAACCACCATATACGCACGAGGATCGTCATCTTCAAAGGAAAGTAGAACCGGGGCGTCTGCGGTGGGTCCTGTAAACCCTCTGCAACGCCCGATTCGGTAAACCATCCGGTCTTTATCCATATCCCTACGGTCTGATGAATATGGGAAAAGCTCCAATTCAGCATTTGAGTGAAGGAGGACCTTCGGAGGAATTTTATCGATATTCTTCAACTGCGGCGAAACCACAGTGATACCGGTTGCAGTGCGCATAAAATCCGCTAAAAGAAGTGCACCTCCAGGTTTTGCGGTCATGCGTGTCCCTGAGTAAAGTTTCCAGTTTAGCCCCGCATCTTCCGGGTTTGTGGGCCATTGCAGCCAGTCAATGCAGACATCCCCGGTAACAACGATTGTGGGGTTCTTACTTTCCATGCTTTCTACTCCTTTGCATTATGATTCATACCTATAGCGTTTACAATCAGATAAATTCATCTGCGTTCTCTCGTTCATGCACCAATCAGCGGGTCAGATCCCTCAATGGAATCCCGGAGTTCCTGCAGGAATGTCTGACCACGGCTCTGCATAGTCTGTCTGTCCCACCAT
>Ga0255429_1068_pt1 | contig 21820 bp, 23 predicted proteins | sample ANMaggSeSYBR02H9_FD_182636 | JGI IMG/M metagenome (GOLD analysis project Ga0255429, IMG submission 182636) | Sediment cell enrichment communities from methane seep in Santa Monica Basin, California, United Staets - ANME aggregate JGI... | ecosystem: Environmental > Aquatic > Marine > Cold seeps >... | reverse complement strand
AACCCATCATGGGAGATTATACAGGGTAAAATTGACGTGTGATATTTAGTCATCATGTATCAAATTTCAGCGACAAGATAAACAAATGCGTTTATACTTTCCTATACGTTAAAAAAATATTATCAAATGAAAGGTGGTCTCCAAAACAGAAAGCATTTGTTCATCTGGCTATTAAGATTTACACCACTTATGAAAATGATTTGCGTTCTAAAAATCAAATTGATTTTTCAGATATGATTAATCTTGCTGTAAAAGAACTGAAAAAAAATGAAACCTTATATAAAGACATTTTAGACCACATTCTCATAGATGAGTATCAAGATATCAGTGCGCAAAGGTATGAACTTATCAAATCATTAATGGACAAAAATAGTAATTGTAAATTATTTTCTGTTGGTGATGATTGGCAAAGTATTATGGGTTTCGCAGGTTCGGATCTTGATTTTTTTGTTAATTTTTCGGATTATTTTGACCATCCTGCCAGAACCGATCTAACTGTCAATTATAGAAGTGTTAAATCAATTGTTGACACCGGTGCAGAAATCATAAAACAGAATGGGTCATCTCAACTGAAAAAGAAAACCTCTGCTAATAATAAAAGTTTGATACCTGTAAAAGTGTATTCATTTGAACAACAATCTACTCATAAATCAAATTACGCCAACCAGATGGTCTATTACGACCAGATGGTTCAACATTGTGTCAATAAAATAGAGGCATACAGGCAAAACGGATATGAACCAGCGGATATTATGATTCTTGCCAGAATCGTAAGCAATCCCAGAATGAAGGAAAAATTATTTGAATATGCAAACACCAAGGGTGTAAGCATTTCCACAGAATTAAAATATTCCAACAGCGTTCCCTTTATGTCAGTTCATAAAAGTAAGGGTTTGCAAGCAAAGGTCGTTTTCATTTTTGATGTTGTTGAAGGTCTTTATGGTTTTCCCAGTGAATTAGAAAATCCTGACATTTTTGAACCTGCTATCAAGGGCAGTAGAAAAGAGGAAGAAGAGAGGCGATTGTTTTATGTTGCAATAACAAGAGCAAAAGAAGAAGCAATAATTTATACACAAGAAGGTAGAGAAAGCAAATTTCTTGATGAAATTAACAAGCATGTGATCTTTGAGAACGTGGCTCCTTAAAGATGCATAAGACGGAACATAGGGGATATATCATACAAGGGGTGCAGCAAGCTGAATGGCGTCCGATTTAGCTACGGGGAAAAGGAGTCACTGATATGCTATTTACAAAGATATAACTGAATCTCTTCAGATGCCCTACAATTTCATGAGTAAGGATATTCCCCACATAACCTTTAGGACTCTTGCATAAATAACTTACGGAAAATTCTAACATGAACCAGATTGAACTTCCCAATCACCCCATAATCTCCCCCACAACCTCCCCAACATCCCTCTCCACCCCATACTTCCTCTTAAAGAACGCCAGCACATTCCCCACATCCCGCTCCAGCAACTCCGCCGCCCGCTTATCCCCCACCTCAACATACTGCGGCCAGTCAATTAGCGTCACCCCCTCATCGCTCACAAAAATATTATACTCGCTCAGATCCCCGTGCACCACACCCATCGCATACGCTAGCCCCACCTGCTCCAAAATCATATCCAGGTACCACTCAGGGTCCAACACCCTCGTTTTAGACAGCTCGCCCCCCTCAGCAATAGCCATCACAATCACATTGCGGTTATGGTCAACAGGCTCGGGCACGCTCACCCCAGGGTACAGCCGCTGCATCACCTCAAACTCCCGCTTTGCAGCTAGGCGTGCCGCATAGATCCATGAAAAGTGCTGCAACCCGTCCAGATGTTCACGCTTGCGCTTCACCTGCTTAAAACTCGTCCTCCCCTGCCTATGGAACTTGAGGATAACCGGCTGCTGGCCCAGTCCCCCCACCATCTCCCGCAGCCCCTCATAGACCACAGACTCCTTGCCCACACCCAGTTCCTCGCCGATGGCGGACAGGCTGCCCCGTTTCACCAGTGCGTTCAATGCCAGCAGGTCGTACCCCTCGAAATATATCCGGTAGCCCTCGTAGGGAACGGTCTGTCGCTTCAGCAGTCCCTTATGCCCCAGGTCCTTTAGGACATAATTCAACTGCCTCACCTCCAGTTTTGTGTACCTGGATACTTCCTCCACAGGCACCCATTCATGATATTTCATACCTACTTCAATACCTGTCAGCACACGGAAGTGCCTGGATTCCAGTGACATAAACACAGATGAAATATCTTCAAGCATTGCACATCCATATGTAACGCATTAAATATAATTAGTTCTCTTCTCTTCTGTGTAGGCAACAGGAATATAAATTATTGTAAAAACAAAGGTAACTATTCAGCCATCCTTAAGACCGGATGCCGATAGCGAAAATCCGCTTATTTGTGTCTATGGTGATACATTTTTTAGTTTTTAATACTGAGTCTACATCCATCGATTTCAAAGGCGTTTGACAATTGTGTGCAATTATCAATTTGTGGACTATTCAGTCTACCGATAACGTTTATGTATGGCTGAATAGTTACAAAACAAATTACTAAAATTAGCTGGCTCTTGAGTATATTTGCATTTCTTGTTGTACAAACCATAAGAATTTTAACCACAGAGTACACAGAGGGCACAGAGAGTATGGAAAATATGGAATTGAATAAAATATCTGAAAAGATTATTGGTGCAGCAATACAAGTACATAAAACCCTTGGACCGGGATTGCTGGAGAATGCCTATGAGGCTTGTTTAAAGTATGAATTGGAAAAACAAGACCTTAAAGTCTTGTCACAGGTTGGGCTTCCTGTAATTTATGACGGAATGAAAATCGATTTGGGATACAGGTTGGACCTTCTAGTGGAAGATACTGTGATCATCGAACTTAAGGCTGTGAATAAGATTACACCAGTTCACGAAGCACAACTGCTTTCCTATCTCAAACTAAGCGGGAAACGCCTTGGTTTGCTAATTAATTTCAATGTGACTTATCTAAAGGATGGAATAACACGCAGGATTAATTAAATCTCTGTGTCCTCTGTGTTCTCTGTGGTTTTTTTCTTGCCATAACCATTATATTTACCAAATAATTAAACTTATTAACACCTTTCTACTTCCCATGAAATGCAGGAAATGCCAAAAAAAAGCCATTCACTTCCAGCCCTACAGCGGAGCCCACCTCTGCGCCCTACACCTCATCGAAGACATAGAGCGCAAGGTCAAGCACACCATACGCAAGCACCGCATGATCGAGAAGGGCGACACCATAGCAGTAGCCTTAAGTGGCGGCAAGGACAGCACAGTCCTCCTCTACCTCCTGCACAAACTATTCGGTAAGCGCCCCGACATAAACATCATTGCAATAACCATCGACGAAGGTATAGCCGGGTACAGGCAGGAGACCCTGCGTCATGCAAAAGAGATAACCTCGAAACTGGGCATCGAACACATCATCGCATTCTTCAAGGATGAATACAGTTCCACCCTTGATGAGATCGTAGCAAAAGGGGGCGAAAAAGGCCCGTGCAGCTACTGCGGAGCACTTCGCAAGCACCTGCTCAACAAGACCGCACGCGAGAACGGTGCCACACGGCTGGCTGTGGGTCACAACCTGGACGACGAGGCCCAGACCGTGCTCATGAACCTGCTGCGTGGGGACGTGGAACGCATGGTCAGGATGGTACCAGCCAGTGTCCAGCCCGGCCTTATACTGCGCTCAAAACCCCTGCGCGATGTTCCCGAACGGGAAGTAGCACTCTATGCCATTTTAAAAGACCTGCCTGTTGATTTCAGTGAATGTCCCTACGCGTACAGCGCGATCAGGGGCGAGGTAAGGGATATGCTAAACGATTTCGAAGTGCCGCACCCGGGTACCAAATACGCCGTACTGCGCAGCCTTGACAAACTGGCAGAACCCCTGAGACACACCTTCTTGCAGCAATCCCTCAACACATGCAGCATCTGCGGTGAACCCACGGCCAGTGACATATGCCAGGTTTGCAGGCTGCTCGGGAGGCAGGGATAGTGTGCAAGTTCTGCGTGCAGCACGGGAAAGGGAACAAATGGTTCCACCATATTGATAATTTTGAAAAAAAACATCTGGACGACCACCAACGGCTTGAACTCTCCCGGGCCATCTATCTTGACCTGGCAAAAGAAAATATCCCTGCTTCAGGTTTTATGACCCAGTACCAGGTCCTGTTCAAAGGAATACCATTTCTGCTTAAGACCCCACTGGTTAAACATGCAATACGGCCAGCCGTTAACCGGTTAGTTGAGCAGTACCATATAGGCCAGGTGATCACTCTTGAGGAAGCATGCAGGATCGTTGACATTTCCGGACATGTGGCCCTGTTCGACTGCTGGTGCCGTCGTCATAAAGGGAATAGCGAAGCATGCTGCATGGGTGTGGGAGCTTTTGGCGATCTGGCAGATGACATACCCGAACTGAAACATATAAACATCTCTCCGGAAGATGCAAAAGAGATAATGGAACTCTATGAAGAAAAAGGATGTTTCCACAGTATCTGGACTGTAAAACCCCCTTTCATTTCTACTATCTGCAATTGTGACAACAAGGTGTGTCACGGCATCGAAGGATTGAATCTGGGAATAAGTTCAGCCTTGCATAAGGGACACGAAAAAGCTTCAACTGACCCACGTAAATGCAATGGATGTGGTTTATGCATATCAGTCTGTCCCTTCGGTGTAAGATATGAAAAGGACGGTCTGGTCGCGGCTGATATCCAGGCCTGTTTCGGCTGCGGGCTGTGCAGGAATAAGTGCCCGGAAGGTGCCATATCCATGAAAACCGTTAGCATGTTAGGCACAAAGTTCCTGTAAAAACCAGTCAGGAATTACCTGATATATCCCAGCAGGTCATCCCGTCCAAGTTCATGTATCCGGCTCCTGATCAATCCGGAAAGTGCTTTCACATCCCCTTTTTTCGCACTAATAGGTACAAGTTTATCAGGCCATTGTTTCCATGGCGGCAGGATGTCCAGCCTTTCGGCTACACCATCCATCACGCTGTCCCTGTTCTTGTCCTTTATTTTATCAATCTTATTGACAGCCACGACCACATCCAGCTCCAGTTCCAGGAGGAACTGGTACATCTCAAGTTCAAGTGGAATCTCCCCACGTCCACTCCAGCGGTCCACTATTTCTGCAAATGAATTACCATTTAACACCAGTACTGCCAGGATGATACGGTCACTATGGTCCTCAATATACCTGACGAATTTTGTTTTTATAATATCCTGCTTGCGGTCCTTTACCCCGCTCATAAAGCCAAAACCAGGCATGTCAGTTACTATCAGGTCGCCCAATGCCAGATTCCAGGGCCTGCGGGTAACACCGGGCCGTCGTCCTATAGGAACAGGCTTACCAGTAATGCTCTTGATAAGTGTTGACTTGCCCACGTTGGAACGGCCAACGAACACGATCTCATATTTAGAAGCAGTTTTTTTATCAGGGGAAGCCATAATAGTGTAATAAAGGATAGTAGGCTGCAATAAACTTAATTGAATAAGTCACAAGAACTGACCATTGAATAAATCACCGGAACTAAACATTAGATAAGTCACAAGAACTAACCATTGAATAAGTCACAAGAACTAACCATTGAATAAGTCACAAGAACTAACCATTGAATAAGTCACAAGAACTAACCATTGAATAAGTCACAAGAACTGACCATCTAATAAATCACCAGAACTGACCATTTAATAAAGCATCAGTACGGTCGTTGGTGCTCTGGTTCAATTTCTTAATTTCTATCAGGTACTGCCCATCCACGATCCGTGGCTCACCGAACTGGGCATCAATTCCCAATAACCTCAGGTGTTCCTCAAACTGCTGTGCCGTTTTCAGGCTGCTGACCCTTATCCTCACATTTTCAGTGATACGCTCGCCCCTTTTTCTTTTTCGAATGGTCTCCACCATTGGTTTCAAGATACTCTCACCCAACCGGCAGCTCCTTTCATGCAATGCATCCTCGTCTTCGTCCCACTCCATTGACTGGAACCCCTCCCTGACAACCCTGGAATAAAAGAAATCCCTGCCATAATCATTATAGAACTGGAACGCATATCGCAGATCGCTATTGGTACTTTCGGAACATGTATATTTCAGGGCTGGCAGTTTCATTTCCGGGTCCTTTATCACAACACCCTCATGTCCTGCTGCACTCAGTTCCCTGACCAGGTCGGTCACTACACGGGCAACCGCATCAACTGGATAATTCCCAAAGTGCCGTATAGTCTTAATACCATAACGCTCGCACAATTCGTTTTTCATTTCCAGTGTAATAGGTCTACCTGTATATTTCTCCCTGATGTCGAATACATAGAATGCGATACTTTCCACTTCCGGATAAATATCCTTCGGGACATATGGGTTATCAGGACCCACCATTTCACCGCATAGTACCAGATCTGGATGGTCCTGGAAAAATTCAAGTCCAATCCTCTCGGTTGCTTTTTCTGTGGTATATGGGCACACCAACCCACCCCTGGTAAGAGCAAGGACCTGGTCTTGTATCTTTACAACCCTGACATTGTAACCGTTCATCTTTTCTTCAATGGCAACCAGTGGCAATCCTTTGAAGTGTATTTGAATAGTAGGTTCAAGTACCATAGCACGGTGTATCTTCGGGAAGCCTTTTACAATCTCGATGTTACTCACCAGATTGAAGAGAGTAGTCCCTGGCTCCACTCCCGATATCCCCTTTTCGAACCTGTAATATTCAGGAAGGAACCTGGAGATCCTCTGCAGCACTCTTCTCTTTATCATACCGGTTATCTTTGATTCCGGCATTCCCAGTGCTTTTGAAGCAATTCTTATAAATTCTTCATCAAAAAGTTCCTGAAATCTTTTCATGAATAGTCTAACTAAATCTTCCTGGCAATGGCATCAAGAAGACTCCTGCGTGTGACTAGACCCACAAGCTCATCTTCCAGGTTAACTACAGGCACTCCACCAAGGTTCTTCTCAAGCATCAATGAAACCACATCCTTGATCTGAGCATTTGTCTTTACAGATATGACACCACGAGTCATTATATCTTCTGCCAGCAGGTTCTTGATCCTGCTATCCTGCTGGTTGCCTGAAACAAGGTCCCTGAATGCCCGAAGCCCGGTAGCGATATCATGTTCGGTAACGATCCCTACAAGTTCACCATTTTCGATAACGGGCAACCGCCCAATATCATTGTCAAGCATCATCCTCCTGGCATGGATCACCCTTTCCCCTGGCCCGATAGTGATGGGTTGGCGCATAATCTCTCCAGCATATGAATTGCTGAACGGATAGTTCTCAATGACCTGTTGTGGCGTAACCCATCCTGCCACATTATCATGATCAATGATAAGAAGTATCCCGTTATTTTTGTTCATCAATATAACACCATCATCAACACTCATATCAGGCAGCACTTTATTGTAGTTATCAGTAGTCGCCGTAGCTACATGCATGGCCGAAGCAGGGAGGCTTAATTTTTTCCTGGTACCTAGTTCCCTTGTTATTGTACGCATTGTGACAATACCATGTATATTGTGATTATGCATCACAAGGAGTCTTCTGGTACTGTATTTTTCCATTGTATCAAGTGCATATGATAATTTCTCAGATTTATCTATTGTTATTGGTTCTGTCATTATATCCTGCATATTCATTTTTTTCACCTACCGTGCTATAATTGCCTGCAAAATGTTTTTCGAATATACGATTCCTGTTATATCTTCATCAACAACGAGTATACCATTGATGCGCTGGTCGACCATGATCTTTGCTGCATCTGTTACCCTGCTGTTCTTACTTAAAGTAATGATTGGTGTGGACATGATATCTTCAGCTACCATAGACACTTCTTTTACATACCTGAGTACTTTCTCACCAGCTATGCGGTCCTTGCGTGCCATCTTAACATCCTTGGATGGTAGTCCCCCTTCAGGATTTGTCATCCTGTTCATTGCAAGGTCTGTCCTGGTAATGGTACCCACAGGTTGATTGCTGTCATCCACCACGATTGTCCTGTCCACTTGATTGCTTTTCATCTCATGGATCACATGACTGATGCTATGGTGCCTGTGAACAGTGAGAAAGAACTTTTCCATAATATCATCTACAACAGTAGTATCATCGAGTGTTGAGTAATATCGTATCAGGTCAAGTTTCGTGATAATACCAATTAAATTCCTATCAGTCTTACTCCTGACTACAGGTAATCCACTGATATTATTCTCAAGCAGGATTTCAGCAGCCTGCCTGGGTGTGGCATCAGGGTGTATCGTCAAAGGGTCAGGTGACATAACCACTTTAATTGGAATATTGTCAATGGGACGCCTGCGCCATTTCGGCTCTGCCTGGTCCAGTCTTTCACTAATATCCGTCTTTGTCACCACACCTATGGATATTACTTCCGGTGATCTTGATGTAACTTCTTTTGTCATATCATTTTCAATGACCACGAGCCTGCTTATACCGTGTTTTAACATAAGGTTCCTTGCTCTTGATATGGGCTCATTTGATGCTATCAAGTAGACAGGGGAACTCATAATATCTTTTACTTTCATTGCAATACTTCCTTTGGGATAGTAGATCAATCTACCAATGCTTTGATAATATCACGTTCGGTTAAAATACCGCATAATTCTCCATCATCTATTATGGGAAGCGCTCCTACTTTATTTTTCAGCATTAATGCTGCCGCTTCACCGATATCAATGCTGGAATTAGTCCAGACGATGTCGCGCAATATCAAGCTTTTCAATGGGACCTTGAATGCATCAGAGACATCCCCGGTCAAAAGTTTCTGGAATATTTCACCACTGCCCAGATATCTCATAACATCAGATGCAGTAACAATTCCCAGCAGTACGTCTTCCTTTACAATTGGGATTCGCCTAAAACCCTTCTCTATCATGGTCCTGGTGGCTTCGCCCACAGATATATCAGGCGAGGCAGTAACTACTTTGTTACTCATATATTTGTTTACCGATTTTGAGGTAGTAATATCTGCCACTGTTCTTACGAAATCGCGTTCTGATACGATACCGACCACAACATTATCATCATCAATGATAGGAATGCCTCCGATGTTCTTTTCGATCATGGTTTTAATGGCGTTTGAAATATTATCATTGACTCCCAGACTGACGACGTCTTTTTTCATGATCTCCCTGACATCTTCGTTTATGGCAGCAGCAAGGTTGCCTTTGTACCTGTTCTTGACAATATTATGTCTGAGTCCGCCACCAAGGAAATCCACAATATCCAGACTTGTAATGATCCCTACCAACCTGTTCGTACCTGCATCGGCGATTGGAACACGCCTGAATCCATATTTCAACATGGTTTTTGCAGTTCCCATAATATTGGTTGTTGGGGGAAGAGTAACGATATCTTTAGATGCAATTGCCATGATATCACCCTGGTTGTGTGAAACCCTTGATTTAATATCCACTGCCCCCCGATCCATTACTCCAGTACTATCCATTGCTCTTATATCAGACCGGTTTATATTTTGTCTCTTCATATTTTCACCGTTTTGTTAACTATTAAATGTAAGATTGTGTTTCGATATTCACTATACTACAGTTGAAATTAATTCCATGTTATTTTCCATCTGGATGTTTTTCCATTATTGCATGGACAGTTAATTTGTCCATCAAAACACCCAAAGTAACAATAAGTACTAATCAATTTCCCTGCAGTATTCGCACATCAACGACCCATTGAAGTAGTCAAGATTATCTGTATATTTCCCGCAGCTCTCACACACACCCATGCTGATCATTTCAGGGATCTCCTTACTGGTTGTAATACTCCTTTCCCTGTGCATGTTGACAAGTTCGGATAATATGTTTCCCATCTCCACAGATACCGAAACAAGGTCCGTATCTGTCACCAGCCCTACAAGTATCTTGTCTTTGACGATCGGTATGCGCCTTATATGCATATTGAGCATAAGGTCAATGGCTTTTTGCAGGTCTTCATCAGCATCAAGAGTTATCAGCGGAGTTGTCATGACCTTTGTCAAGCTGAGTGAGTCAGGATTTACGTTTTTAGAAATGATCTTCTTGACCATATCACGCTCGGTAAGGATACCTATCGGGTTGTGACCTTCCATTACTATCAGGCTGCCCACATCAAGCTCAACCATTTTTTTCGCGGCATCTGATATTTTAATACCTTTATCGATGGTAATGGGATCACTTGTCATGATCTCCCTGACTGGCATTCCGGTTTCCATTTTATTGTACCTCCCTTGAAAATCTGATGTACTATAGTAAACTTATCTATTTGATTGAATATAAAGAATTGGTAATAAGGGACTTTTAGACCTAAATTCACTTTACATCCCTTTCGAGCCAAATGTGGTGTAATGTCATCCATAATCTCAAGAAATCCAATTCTGCTAACATTATGCATTAGTCATCGGTTAAGGAGTTTGACTGGCTCGATATGTATTTTTTCCAAGTTACTGATGATTTTTTATGATTGACCAATTTAGTTTGAATAGATCACAGATGACACGGATTAGACGGATTTTCACGGATTTATTTTCGTATACGCGCGCATCCGTGTCATCCGTGCCATCCGTGTTCTATCACAATATTACTCTTAACCGATGACACATGAACATTATGTGCAAAATAAAGCATATCACTCCATCCTGCAAACTCCTTACTCCTGAAAGTTACATTGCTGCGAGGTAGAAAATAAGGAGTGAGTTGATTTGTCGATACAAGAACAGTGATCCAGCGACATCCATTTATTCCATCTATTTGGATTATTCCTCTCTTTTCATTTACTTCAAATTGGTAAGTGCTTCTTCCTGCCCAGTCATTTTCGAAAGGATTATAACTAATCATGTTATGTTTTGCTGAACACAACGAATGATCAGTTGAAAAAAAATGAATCAATAATAATGCATTGTGATGTTATGTTCAGCGCTGCCAGGACAGGCTGATGCTACAACCGAAGTGCATGTAGTAAGATACGCTCCGGACGGAACAACGATACTGGATGAAACAACAGTAACCACCGGATGGATGGAAACTAACTTGCCGGTTCATGGAGACGGAACGACACACTACTACCACCAGGGCCCTGTTTTTGATGAGAATGCTGATCGATGGGATCCGGATGAAACGCTAAACCTGAAGGATAAGGGAGCCTTAAAGGGTACCGATGTAAAAGACCTGTGCGACCTTGTAGGAGGAATGTCTTCAGGTGATGAAATTAAGATCAAAGCATTTGACGGCTTCTATAAATCTTTTGCTTATAAAGATGTCTATACACCCGAGGCTGATCAGGGGCCTATGGTCCTGTGTTGGTATAAAGACGGAAACTATGCACCAACGTATGACGACGGGATACAGCTTGTCTTTTTCGCCCAGACCCAGAATGCTGCGGGACAATATGTATTTGGCAACTGGGATATGCACGAGTGTCTGGATGAAGAATACAGGTATAACTATAGTGCGATATACCCCTCTTCAAATGGGCTGTCTGTGAGGACTGTCAGTGATATCGAAATATATACTACCCAAAGTAGTGGTGGAGACGCTTCAACATCGCTAACTGCAATTGCAAACGTGGAAGTGATCATGGTCGGTATCTCGCTTAACAGAACTGAAATAGACTATGGAGATGTTGGGCCGGGTCTCAGTTCAGATAACGAACCAGTTGAAATAACAAATATCGGCTCACCCGATGTTGATGTATCACTTGAAGTTGAGGGTGAAAGTGGAACCGCACAGAATTTCTATGAACAGTCGTTGTTTGTAGATAATGAGCTGTACAATCCCGCAACAACAATTGCACAGATTATAACATCGAGCTCGGAAGACATAGTAACTCAATTGAGAGTTCCATCTAATTGGAATGAAATTGGTACACAGGATGCGAAATTTGTATTCTGGGCAGAGGAAGCTTAATCCTCTTCCCAAATTTAGCACAAATTGGTTTTCACAGCCATTAGCAATTGATACACTGTGTTCATTCCAACACAATTAATTAATTGTCTAATTGCAGCAACCAGAGACATTGAGCTAATAAAAAAAAGTGGAAAATGGATGGAGATAGAATGAAAATATTTACGACAGTGAATATACTGTTATCTATTGTAATCATGGGCTTGGTTATGCCAGTAGTGGCATCCGAAGAAGCAACAACATGGGACCTTGAATTGGTCGGGGCGATAAATAATACCATTAGCAATTCAACATTTGAGTCATGTGTGGGATGTCACGGCGTTTCATATACTGATTCCGAAAATAATGAATGGGAAGGTATTCCCTTGTGGTATCTGATGGGGGATGTGGATGATACCGTAACGCATGGTACTGGCGCTTTTAATGATACACTTGCTTCTGATGGGGATGGGTATGATGTTAAAATTATCGCTGGCGATGGTTACAGTAAAACATTGGATTCAACTTATCTGGCAGAAAACAACAGCTACATAGTTGCATGTTACCTGAATGGCACGCCACTACCCGAACTTACTGATGATGGAAAACCATTTGCACCCCTAAAACTTGTCGGACCATATTTATCCGGTGGACAGAAGGTCGGCAACATCGCAAGAATTGAACTGGATGTAGCAGTAGCTCCTCCGCAGGCAGACCTCACCTTGATCGGTAGTGAGACAAAGTTTTACTCTCTTAATGAGGTCAAAGCAATGCCAGCTTACACGGCAATCGGTGGATTCGAGAAATCAACCGGTGCAATAGTAGGTCCATATACATATACAGGCGTTAATTTAACATATCTGACAGACCTTGTTGGCGGAATTACACCTTCAAACAGCATAAAGATCACAGCCTCTGACGGATATTCAATGACGTACACCTATGATCAGGTAATGGGTGGTATTACCATCTGTAGTACAAATGAAGAAGAAACAGATGAACCTTTGACAATGGTTTTAGCATACGAAGAAAACGGTAGTCAAATACCAGATGAGTATGGTGGACCATTGAGAATTGCATTCATAAGACCTGATTCTCCAATAACAGATGGACACTTCTGGATCAAATATGTAAATAAAATAGAGATCCTTAGCAGTGTAGAGGAATGGGATATGACACTGACAGGTGCAATTGTTGATATCATGGACCGTTCGACATTCGAATCTTGCGTGGGATGTCACAGTGTTTACTGGACAGATGATAATGACCGAAACTGGAGAGGAATTCCATTATGGCTGCTAATTGGTGTGGTGGACGATGATGTGAATGAAGAGGCTACACACTATTTCAATGATGCACTTGCAGATCAGGGATATAATATTACAGTGATCGCAAGCGATGGCTACAGCAAGACCTTTAACAGCACATTTGTGAAACGAAACGACAATATCATCCTTGTAAATGAACTTAATGGAACTGCATTACCAGATACTGATTGGCCGCTTAAATTCACAGGTTCTGGCCTGGCAAAGAATGAAAACGTGAAACAGGTTGTCGAAATACAATTGAATGATCTGCCATCATTGCCTTCATCGTCCTCATCACTTACTGCGACTGCGAACGTAAATATCCAGATGGTTGGGATCTCGCTGAACAGAACCGAAATAGACTATGGTAATGTGAGGGCAGGTCAAAGTTCGGGGAACGAATGTGTTAGAATAACAAATGTCGGTTCATCCTATGTTGAGGTAACACTTGAAGTTGATGGTGAAAGTGAAACCGCACAGGATTTCTACGAACAGTCGCTGTTTATAGATAACGGGCTGTACAATCCTACAACTATAATTGCAAATATTGTATCATCGAACTCGGAAGATGTAGTAACTCAACTCAGAGTTCCATCTGATTGGACTGAAGCTGGAACACAGGGTGCGACATTTGTATTTTGGGCAGAGGCTTAAAGCCTCTATTTTTATTTTTTTTGAATGAGATGAAATGAAATTGGAAAAAATGAAAACTGGAGGCATGATATGTATTATGATCATTGGTCTTATCATCATCCCCATCGCAGATGCAAACATTCTATTGGGACCCTATATCACTAACACTGGTATAAACTCAGCTACTATCAACTGGAAGACAGAAAATGCAACAACTGGAATAGTAAAATATGCAACAGAGGAATATTATACTGGGAACAGTGGATACGACCATACAATTACTGATATGGAAAACAAGCAACTTCATCATCTCATTATCACAAACCTGACACCAAATATGAAATATCACTATCAATTAACAGTTGGAAATGAATACCTATGTACTGAAGACCACACTTTCAGAACATTCCCACTTAATGACTCATTTACATTCATCGTGTATGGGGATACGAGAGAACAAACTTCGTTATTCACGCAGATGGAGAGGCACAAGCTTGTTGCAGACCGTATCTCTGAAGAGGAGAATATCTCGTTCGTGCTGCATACTGGAGATTTTGTCTGTTCCGGAGAAGACCTTGAAGAATGGAATGACTTCTTCGGTGCCGGAAGGGCAATGCTGGCAAACACAACTATCTATCCTGCGCTTGGAAATCATGAAGACAATCACACAAACTACTATGATGCGTTTAATGTCTCCCAGTGGTACTCGTTCGACTGTGGCAATGCACATTTCACAGTTCTCGATAGCAACGATTGGGCAGACATGACCGAACAGACAGAATGGCTGCAGGATGACCTTGACAACACTGCAACATGGAAATTCGTATCGTTCCACCATCCACCATACAGCTCTGATAAACGTCATTGGGGTGGCTGGTCGCTTCAGAGGGATCACTGGGAAGATATTTTCATAGATAATAGTGTGGATGCGGTATTCAACGGTCACGTGCATGCATATGAGCGATACAAGGAGAATGGAATTCAATATATGGTTCTGGGTTGTGGTGGAGCGCCGTCGTATTGGCTTGCTGAGGAGAAAATACCTGGGTATCAGAACAGTTTTGAACATACGCTCGGATATGCGAAGATCACAATAGAAAGTAATACAGTGACAATGGACATCATAAAAGTTGCAGATATCTCGGAAGATCAGAAAGAGGTTACATATATTTATCCGAAAAACACGGTATTTGAGACTGTTATCCTTGAAGGAGCATCGACATCCCCTACCCTTTCTACTTTTTCATCGCTAACCAGACATGCAAACGTAAAGATCCCCATGGTTGGAATATCGCTTAACAGGAGTGTGATAGACTATGGGAATGTAGTGGCAGGTCACAACTCAAATAATGAATCTGTTAAGATCACAAATATTGGATCATCGGGTATGACGGTGACACTCGAAGTTAACAGTGAAAGTGAAACAGCAAAGAATTTCTATGAACAGTCGCTGTACGTGGATAACGTACAGTATGATCCCGCAATTATTATTGCACATATCCCGGAATCAAATTCAAAAGACGTAGTTACTCAGCTGAGAATTCCATCTGATTGTATTGAAGCTGGGAGACAGGATGCGACATTTGTATTCTGGGCGGAGGTATAAAATGAAAATGAATAAAGAATGGATACTTTTAATAATTCTAACCGGGTATGTTTGTGCAGTCCCATTTGCAGCTTCTGCTACTGGTTTTGCAGTAGGTCCACCATCTATTAATCTCACAGTGCCTGTAGATGGAGAAAATACTATTGTTGTCTATGTTACGTCACATGACTATGATGGTGAAGTTGTGGTTGGAACTGAAAACATTCCGCTGCGGGTTTCCCCGGAAGTGATACAGTTGAGTGATACAGACGAGAACAGGAGAATTGAACTGACATTCTACGGTAACAGATCAGTCAAAGAAGAAACTTACTCTGGTAAATTGACCTTTCTCGGATCAACTGAGAAAAACATTGTCGGTGGAGTGAAGATCAAGGTAGCTGTTACCCAGATAAGCCGTGCTGATGCAGGTGCTGGCGGTATACAGGGTTCAATTGTTGACTCATTACGTGCAAACTCTACTGTAATTATCGGGACACTCCTGGTCATGGTGAGCTTGATACTTGGCATAGGGATCGGAAGGAGAAGAAAGTGAAAAAATAGTATCCACTTCAAATCTAAGGGTAATTTGAAAATTATTAGACAGGATTTACAGGATCGACAGGATATACCACAACGTCAACATCCTGTAAATCCGGTCAAAATACCATGCTTTTTGAAGTGGATACAAAAAACACATTATTATGAATCGAACAATACTTGTTTGGCTGATGTTTGTGTTCTTTGTGTCTACGACATCTGTGACAATAGTGCAGGCAGCGGGACCAACGACAGAAGTGTATGTGGTAAAGTATGCAGAGAATGGAACGATCTTACACGAAACGACTGTAACGTATCAGTGGATGGAGGCAAACTTGCCGGTCTATGGAGATGGAGTAACGCATTACTATCACCAGGGAGCAGTGTTTGAAGGTGACAAATGGGACCCGAATGAAACCAGGAGTTATAAGGATAAGGGTGCTGTGAAAGGTACGGATATTCGAAATATATGTGATCTAACTGGGGGGATGTCTCCTGGCGATGACGTGATGATCCGTGCATCTGATGGCTATCACGTGGAGTTTGGTTACACAAATGTATATGAGCCGCAATCCAGACAGGGGGTTATGGTCCTTTCCTGGTATAATGGTGAGGATACAAAAGTAGGTGAGAGTCAGGGAGTGGGTTATCCACCTGATTATTATACAGGAATGCGGCTTGTATTCTTTTCTGACAACTCTACCAATCTGGAAAAAAAACACGTGTTCGGAGTCTGGGACATGCATGAATGCCTTCCTGAAGCTTCGCAGCACTTTTACGAACTATATCCCTCTACAAATGGTCTGTCAATAAAATGGGTCGATGAGCTAAGGATCTACAGCGGGGGATATACCGGCAAAGATGTGGGTCCGGCAAAATCCCTGTCCACCAGGATATCTGGTGGTGAGGAAGGTGTCGGTAGTGGGGAAGATGCCGATGCTGAGAATGGTGTCGCTGGTGGAAAAAGTACCGATGGTGAAGATGGTGTTGATGATGTTGATGATGGAGAAAGTGCCGATGGTAAGGATGGTGTCGCTGGTGGAGAAGGTGACAGTGGTGGTGCTGGTGGTAGTACTGGTGTCGGTTCACTGCCTGGTTTTGGGAGCATACCTGTGATTATCGGGTTGCTACTGGTTGCGTACATGGGGAGAACAAGATGAAAGTAAGTGGCAAAACCGGATTTTTGGTTGTTCTTGCAGTGATATGTGCCGGTGTCATCTGTACTCTCGCTACTGTTGTAAATACGTATCCTTCCGGAGCGCCTGCTGAAACCATCGACTGGAACCTGACGTTGATCGGCAACGGAGAAAATGAGAAAGTCCTGGCCTTTGATGAGCTTAAAGAATTACCCTCTTATGAGGGTCATGGTGGGTTTTTTTCAACTGTTGGTATGAAATACGGTCCGTTTGAATGTAAAGGCGTTTTAGTGGAAGACCTCTGCACGCTTGTTGGCGGGATCGAACCTTCGAACACGCTCTGGGTATCTGCACCTGATGGGTATTTAATGATATTTACCTACGATCAGGTCCGGGGAGATATTATCACTTACGACCCCGCAACTCTGAGGGAGATGCCACACACTGACCTGAAGATGATATTGATGTATGAACAGAACGGTGCGCTCATTCCTGAGGATGACGGCAGACCGCTCAGGATTGCTATTGTTTCGTCAAATGATGGATTCGTGACAGAAGGACATTACTGGGTTAAGTGGGTAAATAAAATAGAGATTCGAACTCCTGGCAGGTGATCTGGCCAATGGTTAGATCGATATATCTTGTAGCCGGGATACTAATTCTAATTTTTATTGCTGCCATAGTTATGGGTATGGCTGTATACCAACCAGACAGCCATGATGAAATAAAATTAAAAGTTATCTGTGCAGGAAGCCTGATCGAGTCATTCTACGAATTTGAAAAGGAATTTGAAAACAAACATCCCGGGGTGGACGTGCAGGTAGAAGGGCATGGAAGTATACAGGTAATAAGACACGTGACAGATCTGCACAAAGAGGTGGATGTGATTGCTGTTGCTGACCACTCACTTATTCCTGACATGATGTATCCTAAGTATGCTGACTGGTATATAGCCTTCGCAACAAATGAGATGGTGATCGCGTACAGCAACCAGAGCAAATACGCTGACGAAATTACATCTGATAACTGGTATGAGATCCTCAAACGTCCTAATGTCACGTTCGGTTTTTCAAATCCAATGCTTGATTCATGTGGATACAGGGCGCTTATGGTTACTCAACTTGCTGAATTGTACTATGATGACCAGACTATTTTTGATGATGTAGTAGCATGTAATTTCGATCCCGCAATTGCGGTAAGTATGAATAATGATACCTGCATTGTGGTTATGCCTGAAATATTTGAACACAAAACTGAGAAGATTGTAATCAGGGGAGGGAGTATACAGTTACTGGCTTTCCTTGATTATGGAGAGATCGACTATGCTTTTCAGTACAAGAGTATGGCACAGCAACATGGATTGCAATTTGTTGACCTGCCCTGTGAGATTGACCTGAGTTCTACCGAATCTGAAGATATCTATAATAAAGTTATAATTCAACTTGGATTTCAGAGGTTTACGTCGGTTGGAACCGAGCGATCAGGTAAACCGATATTCTATGCAATGACCATACCAAATAGTACACAGCATCCAAAACTTGCTGTAGAGTTTGTGAAATTTGTGTTAAGCGAAGACGGACAGGGAATACTCCATAATACAAAGATACCTCCAATTTATCCTATGGCGGATGATCTGGACAACATACCTGATGAACTCAGATTAATGGATATAATTTATGGTCCTGAAATCTTTACTTTACTTTAATTGACTGGAAGTTACAGAGCAGGAATGGATTGAAGAACCGTAGCAACTCCTCTGGCAAGTAAATGCTCGCTGACACTCGAATTTTCTTGACTTATAGGAAAGTATATTCTTTCCCCCATGATTAGAAAATGTGAACAAAGTGAGCATTTTCTTGAAATCCCCGTACTCAACGATCATGTCGATCGTGGACAGAACCTCTTAAGACCGAGTAACTGGGCAACCCCTGCTATACTGATACCATAGAAGACTGACTTCCCCCTCGCGATATCAAGTATCGGTTCAATTGTCCCGTTAACGACCGTTGTTCCCGTGACCAGTGCAATATCACACCACTCCAGCACATCTTCTGCATACCTGCTGCCATCCAGCACAACAACACTGAATTTCTCCTTTCCTATATTCTCACAGTCCATATCCAGTATCTTAAGTTCATGCAGTTCTGAGCAGCACCGTGCATGAACCGGCTGGAACCCGACCAGTGCGATCCTTGATCGTTCGTACTTCCCAAGGAATTCCACCAGATCCTCGCCGCATTCCTTGGGACCGCTGTCCTTACAGTGAACGCTCCCCTCGATCAGGCCGAGATTTCGCATTACCGCATTCAGGCTGGCAATGAAGATCCCCCTCCTGAAGTTGTTCGTAAGTTCCATATCCAGGACATCCCTGAGCGTTCCCATAAAATTGCCGTGCATATCTGTAAATGCCTGGTATTACCAGGGAGGATGTCAGCCTTGAGATTTTCGGGACTGCGCTGAACATTAAGGCAAGGAATGAAGACCGGAAGTATTCCGAACGTGTGGAGCTGCCTCCCAGGGTGCTGGCTGATTCGGAAAAGGCAACTTATAATAATGGAATGTTTGAAGTGGTGTTCAAGTACGACACGTCTGATAAGAAATCTATTAAGATCAATTAGGTACGATATTGGATTTGCGCCGGTGGAGTGTGTTTCTACCGGCATTGATTTTTATTTATATCTTTTGCCTATTTTCAAGGCCAGCCCCTGATTATCATAAGAAACTACCAGGGGACACTGGCCACAATCCGCAGCCCTGCAAGTGCCGGCAGATGCATAGCTGCTAAGATAACTTTAGACTTGTTGCAGACCAGTATCCCAGTAGGGAATAAATTACATCATTTCTACGCCCTGTTTGGAGCGGACACAGCTGTTAATTTAAGCCTCCTTTAAAAATAAATTCATTTTATCTCAGAGAAGATCAGAGATTTTTTTACCAGTTAATTCTTTTTCATCCTTGAGTATCATTATATAATTTGGCTCAGAGGCAAACCAAACAAAAGACCCCCATGCAAGATCGGAAGATAATTGCCTATATGCTTGTGTTCCACGATCTTCAAAAGCAGTCAAAAAAACCACATTTTCTTTTTTAAAGCCTGCATCAGTTGCTATATTTAAAAGAGATTTCTTTCTAGATTTTGATATGGGACCATCGGTTACTACAACTTCAACAAAAACAAAGATTGGTTCTTTAGGGCTGAGATCCGCTAAGATAATATCCGGTAGGTTACGATCTGCTTCGATATGTAGTCCAATAGAACTAGCAATTTTGTTGTCTTGGACAACAACCTTATCGTGAGATTCACTTAAAAAAACAACAGCAGGCACAGTAAGAAAATGCCTGGCAAATACCTGAATTACGGCCTTACTCAAAACTGAACTAGTGTCAAGTCAATATCAAAGTGTCTGATTATAAGGTGTATTGATAGCGTATTTGGATACATTATAGGGTTGACTTGACACTAGGACCTGGAGACATACTTCTAATTTCTCCATTTGGGAACTCGACAAGAACATGAGACGTTTTTTCAGCGGCAGCAGAACCACGCTTCACTAATTTTATTCGTGCAAACGCTCCTTTACTTAGATTAATTGCCTGCCATTCATCAATACATTTCTCTAGCTCTTCACCTGATATGAATTCATCAAATAGTGCAGCAAAATCAGTTTGAAGTGCATATCTTGGTTTCGAAGAAGTAGTAGGCAAACCTTGACGTTCTAAAACAGCACCTGTTAAAATTAAGCCGACACGAAGGGTTTCATCACGAATCGGCTCACGAGTATTAACTGCATACCAGCGACCCTGTATGTCTTTCATTTTACCAGGGGTTAGTGAGGCTTTTACCCATTTTAGTCTATCATAGTCACTAATTTTTCTTGCCTGAACATCAGTCATCTTAGTGACTTGATCGGGGCGGATCCATCGATTATTTCCTTCAATTGCACCCGTATAGAATATGACAAAAATGGTTTTTGCTGCCATTTCGCGAATTAAATAATTTCGATTTTCTATACCTTCTGGAAAAATTAAAGGTAGTCTGTCAATAATTGATTCTAATGATGGAAGTTCAGGTAATTCAATATTCATTTCTTACCCCATACATTTTTGCGATATAGCTCTCTATAACGTCTATTGTACTTTTATTTTTTACTAAATGTTCTAATCTGGAAATCTCATTTGGTTCAGGAAGTGGAAGAGCATTCAATTCGTAGGCAGATACAGCGACACTCCCACTAATACATCTAAATACTTGATCAATTACCTGTGAATTTAATAGTGTAGTCATTGCTTCGAGGGATAAAAAAATTTTGTTATCCACTGGTTTAATAACATTAAGATGGTTTTCAATTACAACACCTTCTTTATGAGCTAAAAAAAACTTTTCAGCCAATACGGCAGCAATAAGTCTGCGGTTTTGCTCTTTAGCCGTAGTTCTCTGGACAAGGACACAAGGTTTTCGTATGATTAAGTGTTCTTGAGATTCCTTTGTTTGAAAGAACGGTTGATGATTCTTCCGGGAAGTGCTAAAACGAAATGTTCCATTTGATAATACTGATTCAGCCCAAATTAGTGGAAGTCTATTTTGACCTTGTTTAGTTTTTAGCTGATCCTTATGACGGTTCCAAACTAATGGACCAGTGCTTACACTATAGCCGTAATCAGAAAGTCGATGTGTCATGGTTAAAGCTTCCTCAAGGA
>Ga0255429_1067_pt1 | contig 22039 bp, 22 predicted proteins | sample ANMaggSeSYBR02H9_FD_182636 | JGI IMG/M metagenome (GOLD analysis project Ga0255429, IMG submission 182636) | Sediment cell enrichment communities from methane seep in Santa Monica Basin, California, United Staets - ANME aggregate JGI... | ecosystem: Environmental > Aquatic > Marine > Cold seeps >... | reverse complement strand
TCAATATTACACCATGTATATCAGAAGAATATTGACAGACAAACTTTCTAGTTGAATCCTTTCCCGTAGTTGTTATCAGTGGTGCCCGGCAAGTCGGAAAAAGTACGCTGCTTCAAAATACATTGGGTATAGAGTCAGAAATTGTCGTTTTTGATCCTGTTATTGATATTGAAAACGCTCGGCAAGATCCTGAACTTTTTTTAGATAATCATCCCCCTCCCCTGATTCTTGATGAAATTCAGTATGCTCCGGAGTTGGTTGCTTCGATAAAACGGCGTATTGATCTTAATCGCACCTCTGGCCAATATATTCTTACAGGTTCCCAACAATGGGGTGTAATGAAATCCATGTCGGAAAGTCTTGCCGGCCGTGCTGTTTTTCTGGATCTGCACAGTTTTTGTCTGCTTGAAATCAGCCAAAGCGATTCAATTATTCCATGGATTGCAAGATGGCTGGATTCGCCGGATATATTCCTGACCATGAACCAGTCACGACTTACACATAAAATAACCCTCTACGAACAGCTCTGGCGGGGTTTTTTGCCGGAAGCACAATTCCTGGCCTCTGAAGTCATCCCGGATTTTCTCAATGCTTACCAGCGCACTTATATTGAACGGGATGTAAGGCTTTTAGCTGAAGTATCAGATTTGCAGCTATTCGGCAGATTTCTTCAACTTGTTTCCGCCTTAACAGCACAGGAAATAAATTATAGCCAACTGGGCAGAGAATTGGGTCTAACACCGCAAACAGCTCAAAGATGGCTCGATATTTTAAAAGCCACTTTCCAGTGGTTTGAAATTCCCGCATATTCAGGAAACTTAATAAAAAGGGTCAGTAACAAGCCAAAGGGATATATTACAGACACCGGCCTTGCCTGCTTGACTCAGGCTATATCTACGCCTAAAGCCATCGGTGGACATCCTCTCTGGGGAGCAATGTTTGAAACTGCTGTTGCAACCGAATTAAGAAAACAGACTGCCTTTTTATCGCCAATGCCTAATTTTTATCACTGGAGGGCATACAGCGGCGCAGAAGTTGATATTATACTGGAATATAACGGAATTCTCCATCCAATTGAAATAAAAGCTAAAACCAACCCTTCCCGCCGCGACACAATGGGAATTTCTGCATTTCGCAAAAAATATCCACGGCTTAATATTGCCCATGGTTTAGTCATCGCCCCATGCTCAGGCATTATTCAGTTGTCCGAATGTGACTACGCCGTACCCTGGGACCTGGCATGAGACCTTTGCCATAACCCCCACTTCTTTTACTTTTACCCAACTGGAAGAGGCTCGGGGCCGCGTCTTGATTAGGGCATTAAGATTATATTTTTTTATTGGACCCCAGTACGATCTTCCGGACTTACGGTACAGGTAAGATAAATTAAGAACGCCCCTGTGAAATACGGAAAAGGTTCTGGGTTCAAAACTAAAAAAGGGTTAGCCGAACTGCGACTAACCCTATACCAAGGAAATTAGCTAAAGGAGTGCCGAGGGACAGAATCGAACTGCCGACACGCGGATTCTCAGTCCAGCATTTGAAAAATCCGAATTGGTAGTATTTTTAACATATTGTATTCACGCGCATTTCCGACGACGTTTTTGGTTTCGTTTGGAAATGTTTGTTAACCTTTGACCTTGACGGGCACAATTTGGGCACAATCGGGCACGGTCTTCAAAGCCTTGCCCTTTTTATTTTACAAACCCAAAATGAACCATTGAAAATTCATATTCCGTTACCCTTACCTGTTTAATCAGATCCCCTACAAATAATTTGATTCGGCTCAAATACATTAAAAGTATGTGTATCAGGGAGAGCCTTTGTAATACCTTTACAAACTGACCTGTCTTGAAATGGTACGGTTGTTTCTAAATTCCGTGACAGTGCGCAAAGCATTAATTTCAAACTACCCCAAGTGTGCGTGCGTAAAAAGGCGGTAGGTATGTCTTTGGGAAAAGTGTGTGTGTGGTATCTGTGACGGTGTGATTACAAAAGGTAAATGGAGACGGTTCTGGTCGTGTAGTAAAGTATAATAGTATAGTAATAGCATAGAATTCCAGCACATTACACCATTACAGCCTTCACAACACATTCTCCATACTGCGTAATATTTTTTTACGCTATTAATCATCCAATAACACCAAATAAAATCCTGTAAAACAGGTAATAATAGTATAGTAAACCGTCACCGTTATTGGACGTAAAATATAGGCATCTTGAAATACTCCTGCAGGAGGCCAGCATTTCGGGTTAAAACGACGATAACAAACACAGGAAGTGATCATGGAGACTCATAAGGTTGTTTCCGGGTGGAGAGCGGTTTTCGCAGCACATAATGTGCTGTAAAAGGATGCCGAAAATATCGGTAGAGATATCAACCACCGGTTAAAAAAAATACACCCTGCGCCATTTGTTTGAAATCAATGACAATAGAACTTGATTCAAAAGAAATTCAATGATAAAAAAAAGTTATTACCCTTCAACAAACTTGGAAAGACAATATGGAGAAATAAAAAAATGCCAACATTGACCATGGAACTACCTGATAAAGTATTTGCAGCTCTGAGGGTTGGTCCGGATAACTTTACCAGAGAGATGAGACTTGCTGCTGCTGCCGCCTGGTACGAACAGGGGAAGGTAAGCCAGGAAGTTGCAGCAAGAATAGCAGGGGTGAACCGTACCGATTTCCTCTTGGCTCTTGCAAGAATGGGCAAGGATTCATTTCAAATAGATTTTGAAGACCTGGACAGGGAACTTTCCCGTGGATAATCCAGCCGTCATTAATGCTTCTCCGCTCATCTTTTTCAGCCGTGGGCAAAGGATGGACCTCTTACATCATTTTGCCGATCCCATATTTGTCCCTGAACCAGTGGCTCATGAGATCAGGATGCGAGGCCCGCAGGATATTACGGCTAAATCGCTTGAAAATACATCCTGGCTTGAAATCGTTGCCTCTCCCCCAACGCCGGAGATTATTTCGGATTGGGCACTGGGGCCAGGTGAATCGTCCGTACTTTCATATGCCTATGCGAATCCTGGGGTGGAAACTATTATTGATGATCTTAACGGCCGGAAATGCGCATCACTTCTAAAAATTCCTGTACGAGGTACATTGGGCATCATATTGGTTGCCAAAAAAAGGGGTTTAATACCAAAAGCAAGGCCTGTTATCGAAGAGCTTATAAGATCAGGGCTATATTTGTCGCGACAAATACTTAATGAGGCCTTGAGGAGAGTAGGCGAATAACCACCAAAAATGAAGCCAGTAATGAATGTTAAAAAGATTAAACATCGAGAACCGTCTGAAGCAACAAAAAAGCAAATTTTAGCTGCTTCAGGTAATCAATGAGCTTTCCCCACGTGTGACCGCATTATAGTAGATCGGGAACATAATGTTATAGTCGGAAAAATCGCACATATTAAAGCACGTTCAGCAGGCCGGATTACGTTTCCGATTTACGATATTAACGGCAAGATTCACGGCTTTATGGGAAGACGTCCAGACAACAGAGGAACACACTGGATTAAACAACAGAAACAGGATACAGAGATATGCACAAGAGGATGGTTGTACGGTATTGATAAGGCTGCAAGATATATTGAATACTATACTACTATTATTATACCTAAATTGAGCGATTTTTTACTCGATCTGCGCCGATCTCTTGCGCGTAAAGGCTTCGCAAAAATCCTCGACATATCCGCGGGTATGCCTGCGGTTTTTGCAAATCCTTATGCATCAAGATCTCAGCACATATCTTCGCAAAAAATCGCTCAACTCAGGTTATAGTTGAGGGAATCTTTGATTATTTCGCTTTTTACAGACTGCTGCAGGATGCAAATAAACCCATTGTTGTATCCACCCTTGGTACCCGCCTCACGGATGAAACGATATCCCTTTTACAACAGTTAAGCATAAAAAACATTATAGTCGCCTATGATTGGGATGATGCAGGCAGGGCCGGTATCAATAAAATATCCAAAGATTTGGATTGTACGATATATTATCTTGGAGGCATAAAACCTGATGAAGATCCTGCTGATAAGCTGAAAAACCTTCAAAACATCATTAGCGGGTTTTCTCTCAAACACCTGTCAAATGCAGCAAGAAAAATACAAAAGCAAACTGACAAGCCTGTTGGCATCTCTTTTTTATCGTCTTCATCGCCCAAACCGTCCAAGGAAATTATATTCAAACCTGATACTACTCTTGATGTATCTTCAATAGACCCCCAGAACCCAGGGAGAGCTCCTGAGAAGTATTTCTATGAAGCAGACAGGTTTCTTGCCTTTACTCACTTATAATCACGCAAACAAGGCCGATTTGGACGGTAAATTACAAGACCTAATCAAGATGCTAAATGAAAGGCCTGAAAAGCCTGGAAACGGCAATCAATTTACCATCTATTCGGATTTCATTCGCAAAGAATTATATGATGACCTGGGCTATGCCCTCATACTCTGGTTAAGAATAGTAATCGAACAACAATACCGGAAAAGAAAGATAAAAGAAACCGATGCAACTCTTGCAAAGTGGCTACAAACTTCCCGCCCAACCATCATCAAATATAAAGGTTTACTCAAAGAGTTAGGATTTCTAAACATCAGTTCCGGTACCAAGTATCAAATATTATCGGTCAAATACTTCACCGGTAAACAAGTGTAATCTGTATACCGTTATCATACTGTCTATCCGATACAATCAGAATATGTAGTCCCCCGCTCTTTACTTATAGGGAGGATATTATAGTAAAATGATGGTTATTGTAAATGTATTAGGGATGTTATAGGGGTTTTTAGGCTTACGACCTGTAAACTGCGGAATAAAATCTTACTTGTTTTTTCCTTGGCAGGACGGTATGAACGATGAGGACGGTGCTTTTATGAAGTTATATTTAGAAAGGACTATGTTCGACTGAAAAAGATATTCTATCATGAAAACATCATAATCTTTTTGATACCAAAATATATTTGGATGCCGGCAAGCAATCGCGGCTGATGCCTCCGTCCAGTGGCATATCGAAAAGGAGCATTCAAGTGAAATCGAAACTTCTTTGTTTTGCATTGTTTGTTGTATTAGCAGTAAAGGTCGATTTTGTTCAAGTGAGGCAGTGTTTGCCACAAAGACTACAGTGGTTGTCTGAATTATGTTTGTTGGGAGAAGCCGGTGCAGAAAGCCTGAGGATTTGCCAAAAAGGTAGAACAATAGAGTCAAAACCATGGAAACCCCAAAAGGTCCGAGGGTGGAAACTACTGAAGAGCTGGTTCACGCACAAGAATCAAATACTCAACCATTACCGTAATAATATATTTGAATTAAGAGGTGATATTCGGAAGCTGGAAAAAGAAATTTGGAAGCTCGAAATGGAAATGGAACTGCCTGAACGGCACAAAATGGAGTTGAAGGACCGCAAAAGCGAGCTAAAAGACTTGCGCCAAATTATTGAAGATTTGCAATATAACAAAATCCTAACAAACTTGGGTTTCTACCAAAAGAAAGCTCAGACATCTTTACGACGAAAGCTTGATGGCGATTTCCAGAAGAAAAACAAAACAGATGAGAGGGTTAGTTTTTCTGATCCTCTGCCATCAATATATGAACTTTTCGGTGAAACAACAAACGCATTAGTTGCGTTTCAAAAATATATAGGCGTGCATCCCAGCGCTGAGTTTGACAATTCCACGATGAAAGCCTTGAATCAGTGTAAAAAGTTATCAGAAGATCTTGCAAGTGTACGCTTTAGAGGCGACAATTTCCCCGAGAAAATCCGGCGATATCAGAAATATCGTGACTTGGAGGTGACAGAGCACATAAACGAAAAGTCACTTAAGCAGATTCAAACGGACCTGATCTACCTAAAGTGTGTTGTTGCTGAGGGGAAACAACCATCAGATAGAAGCATAGGACATCTAAGGCAGGAAGATATGACTCACGTACTCATGAAAAGGTCAGATTGCCTGGAGCTTTATACAAACATGGCAACCGGACCTCCGTCTAAGCCCATACGAGGTGTGGCTGCAATCAAGAAAATGGATCAATTAGCACGGCAGTTGGTAAAAGAGAATAGTGATGGGGAGATTTGCTTTGTATACTTAAGTTCTCTCAAAATCCAAGGGAAGAACAAGTTGAAAATATACGTCGGCGCGGATCATGTAGAGGTCAACCCTGCTAAGATGCATAGAATGAGAGCTGTCAGCGACAAGATACACCCCCTTGATAGTCTTCTTAAGAGTAAAACAGGAACTAAGATGGTCATTTGGCCCGGTCCCTTCTCCCGCGGTATCAAGGAATCCAATCAGCCGGAACTCAGATATAACAACTCACTGAGGTTTGCCATCGAGCTGAGCCGTCGCTACGGTGATCGGCACGATATCTACCTCGATGACGATATAAAGATCGCTCGTGACAACGCGGCCAATCTCCCTAATATCAGTGGCCCAACGGATGTCGCAGCACTTATCCCTTTCGAAAGTTTTAAAGTGTCAGACTATGATGTAATCGATCAGATCAAGGACATACTGTCGGAATCAGGAATTAGAGTTAGTAAAGTCCGTGGGCCAATCCAGGAATCAAACCTCTTGATCATCACTGGTCACAAGAATCAACAATTTCGAGACTATATTGAGCACCTCGGAAAAGCAGGTGTCTTGAAAGGAAAACATGTGGTTCTGTTTTCATGTTACAAGGCCGGAGATGAGGAGTTCAATTCAAAGAACATAAAGAAGTTTGGCATACGTGGTATACATTTTTTTTCGGAAACAATACATCCGCAAGCTGTGCAGGAAGTGATAGTGGAGTTGAGCAAGATTCTCCGAGATAAGCAAAAGCCTGGAACGAAATCAAACAAGCTATTGATAAAAAGCATCAAGCAAGCCCTTAAGACCAACAGCCAATCCCCTCTACGGCATGAGATCAAGAAGATGTACCATGGCGTTACTCAGATTTCCTTCATTCAGCGGTATGGCTACAAAATAAATAGTGAACGATTAGCGTAATCTGAAGCGTTGAGAAAGAAACGACCAAAGGAGGATTGCCCAATGACTAAAGCTGTACAAGAAGTGATTCCTATGCGCGAAATTGAGTTAAATCGGCAAAGTGCGTTGGATCCCGATCTCTTGGTGCCGCCATCAAAGCGTACTTTAGGCACAGATCCTGACATCGAAGCAGGACCTCTGCGCCTGCGCATCGGCGAGCGACCTGTGGCCCGTAACCTGCGAGCGCTGTATGAACTCCGCGGGCGTCAATTACCTGAAGACCTCGAAATCTTTATCAGCTATGATATCTGGCTATTGACCCATTGTGTCAGTGTGGTTAAGGAAGGCGGTTTTAAGCAGATTCGTCAGATGGGGTACCAGATGCGCTTTCCAGACAAACCAAAGGTGACAGTTATAGAGGTTCTACCCCAGACTGATTTCGTAAAGAGAGTGGGAGGATTTCTCAAAAGCGAGTCCGATATCCAGATTAACGGCCAAGCTTCTTTGCCAGACAGTCTCACTCATTTGCTCAACAAGGTGGAGAATCTGTCTTTTGGCGGCAAATTGACCATTTCCAAACATCTGAATGTAGTCGGGATGGTATCCTTTTCGGTGATGACCCCAGTCATTCAAGCGGTTGGAGTTGGAGACAACGGTAGTGAGTGGGTCTTCAAAAAGTACGAGCAACCACTGTTGGGCGACCAGCTCATGATACAAATCGTGCTAACGCCGCCACACCTGAGAAGATTGAATTTCAAAGCGCGGCTTTATGCTACAGTAACTACGTTCAATTTGGTGCCTGTTCGATTTGAAAGCCAATGGATTGATTTAGAGTGCTCTCTTTGAAATCTATACTGAATCAGGTGGCCAAATTGGGTTAGTTAGGTTTGCCTGAGTATAAGCGGAGTTTGTAAAGAGTCTTCTCCGTGTATCATGTCCACACACTGCACGTGAGTCGTTGAGCCGAAAAGCGACAACTGCTATATATCAAACATCAATCCTTATTCACAAACAGTTGCGATATCGAAAAGCTATCCACAATTATTCCAAAAACTAATCACTGAATTATGTGATCAGCAGTCTCCCCCCTTTTTTCAGCGTGAAATATATTTAGCTGCTATTTGATTTGTGGTTAGCTCCTCTCTCATTGATCCCAGTACAACCTTCAATTTAAATTCCTGACTGAACTGCTCTACCGATCTCTTCATCTAATCAGCTCCTATTCTGGATATTTTACATTATACGAAGCTATTTTTTTAAAAATTGGTTCAAATTCTTCAGAGCATTATAATCTAACCTTTCTTAATGTTGAGACGAATAACTTTTCCCAAACTTATCTTTCAACCGCAGCAATAAACTAACCTCCCTAATATACAGAAGGGTCTTTTTTAGCCCTCAATAATAATTCAAGGAGGTTAGTTCTATGAAAAATTCAACAAAAAAGAGTAAATATTCGGTTAACCCCTTCTTCTTTAATTTCAATATGTTATGTGGTGTTTTTTGGCACTGCATATATGGGCTATATCTCAAAACAAATGATACATATTGCAAAATAATAATGATTTCAGTAGGTTAAAAAATGGATCTTTTGGAACATGTAAATATGGTCACGCAATAATGTTCGATATGCTAATAATCATACACTGTAACATATTGAAATAACACCGTAAGGGGTTGGCCGAATGTTTACAAAAAAGAATTACAGCATCGGTGACACAGCCAAAATGACTGGCGTTAGCCAAAAACAAATCCGCAACTGGGAGGCCAAGGGATACATTCCTGAAGCAACCCGTGTTGTATCAGGTGAAAGGGCGTACCGCAGATTCAGCCAGGATCAGATCGAAATCATTCACAAAGATGATTGGGGCCGCGTCTTGATTAGTGTATTAAGATGAAGGCTTGAACCTTATATGCGGCTAAACTAAAAAAGGGTTAGCCGAACTGCGACTAACCCTATACCAAGGAAATTAGCTAAAGGAGTGCCGAGGGACAGAATCGAACTGCCGACACGCGGATTTTCAGTCCACTGCTCTACCGACTGAGCTACCTCGGCCTGATTAAGGACTTGTCCTATTAGAAGCCCTGATTTTTGTCAAGATTTTTTTAAACCCATATCGCCAAAAATGTACTGAAGTATTGTGCATGCAGCAACTGCTGCTGTCTCAGCTTTTAATATTCGTGGACCGAGTGAGGCTGTAGCAAATCCGCAGGCTCTTGCATCTTCTATCTCTTTTTCCGAAAAACCTCCCTCAGGACCAAGGACAGCCAAAATTTTTCTATAATGCCTGTCATGCACCTGTTGAACTGCATCGCTTATGGGCTTTGATTCATTTTCCCAGAAAACAATCTTTAGATCACACTCATCATCTATCTTTATTATATCGTTAAAAGTTATTGTTTCACCTATTTCTGTAACATGGCCGCGCCCACACTGTTTGAGAGCCTCTATTGCAATTTTTTCCCATCGTTTTCTGCGCGCTGAAAGCCTTTTTTTGTCGGGTCTTGGAACCGATCTAACAGATGTAAAAGGAATTAACTTTGTTATTCCGATTTCAGTAAGCTGCCTTGCAAGAATATCCATTTTTTTGTCTTTTAATAAGGCCTGAGCCACTATTATCTGAACCGGAGATTCTGAAGCCGACAAAAAGCGTTTTGTTATTGACACTTCGACACTTCCCGCTAATAAATTTTCTATCCTTGCCTCATACTCAAAACCCCTGCCGTCAAAAAGCCCTATCCTGTCTCCCGATTTCATACGCAAAACCTTTTTAATATGTGCTGCATCTGAACCAGTTATAGATATTATTGGGCCGGTAATCTTTGATTCTTCAATAAAAAATCGACGCATAATTGCTTTTTACCAGTTAGCGCACCTTCTGTGCGAACATAAGTGCCTAAAGTGAGCTAAAGTATATTAAAGTGCCTAAAGTTGACGAATGCGCCTTCGGCGATGCCAATTTTAATTTTTTTCCTTACAACTTTGCTCGCTTTGTTTACGGCTGAAGTTATAATCAAGCACTGAAGATATATAGCTCGCCGAAGGCGTACCACACAACTTTAGGCATTTTAGGCACTTTAACATACTTTAGGCACTTTTTACTCGTCTATCTTATCATGCCGAATTGATTAACCAAAAAATGGAACTTCCTATACTATTAAATTAAAATATCCTTCTGCAAATCTTTTTTGTCTCAGATATAAAAAGGCAAATACCTTGACACACCATATACCATATGCTAATTCCCTAAAATTATAAGGGGTTTGCTTGATTTTTCAGTAAAATTTTGACACTTTATAAATATGAGACCTTTGAAAAATGTTCAGTTTTGTTCGAGTTCAAGGATAGCGAAGATTTTAACCGGAGGAATACATTGAGTATTTTGAGGATAGCGCTAAAGCTTCACTGCGTGCCAAAATTTGAGTCAGACGTAGGCACTTTAGTGAAGCTTTAGCGCTAATCGGACAAAAGAGAATGTTTTTAAAAGGTCTTAACATGGAGGTTGATATGACAGATAACAATGATACAAATCAACTCAATGATGAAGCAAGCCCGGAGGATGATGAAGATATTATAGCTCTTACAGATGTTGTCTCAGACACAGAAGACATTGATGATATTGAATTCCCTGATTATACAGATGAAGCAATCAGTATTTCAGAAGAAAAAAAAGTCCCTGAGCTTGATGATGATATCTTAGACAATGTAGTTATATTAGAAGACGACCTTAAAGACATAGAAAATAAAGACATAGAATTAGAAGACGGACTTAATAAGGACATAGAAATAGATAATTATTTAGATGATGAATTTGTCGATTCTTCGGATTTAGGTTTAGAATTAGATGCCTCAGAGGATAAAAAACAGGATATATTCCTTGAACCTGAGGAAGAATCGGATGAGCTTGGACAGCTAATTGCAGATGTTGTAGAAGATACGCAGGAAAAGGCCGCCCATGAAAAGGAGACCGCTTCTGACACCCCTGATATTTCCTTATCTCCCGAGCAGGTTGATGAAGCTTTAGAAAGAGTTATAAAGAAGATGTATGCTGACAAAATCGACAGCATGCTTACTGAAGTAATCGAAAAAACAGTCACAAAAGAAATAGAAAGGCTAAAGACTCTTCTGCTCGAATGAGACCTTTAGGGACTTGGAAAATGTGAACGAAAAAAAATCGGGGATTATTTAATAATCCCCTTTTCAAATTTTAGGGATCAGCGAGCCAAACTAATTAATGATATATTAGAAATTTTTGATTTGAGAAAGATTAACACATGACTTCAAATATTCTTGATAAGGGTTATGAACCACATGAAGTAGAAAAACGCTGGTATGATTTCTGGGAAAAAGAACAGCTTTTTGCAGCCAAAGATGAAAGCTCTCAAAAACCATACTCAATAGTAATACCCCCGCCGAACGTAACAGGCGTTCTCCATATGGGCCATGCTCTCAATATTACGATGCAGGACATTCTCTGCCGATACAGAAGAATGCATGGTGATAATGTTCTCTGGATGCCAGGCACCGACCACGCGGGAATAGCAACTCAGAACGTTGTGGAAAAAAAGCTTGCCGGCGAGGGGCTTGACCGCCATCAGTTAGGCAGAGAAAAGTTTATTGAGGCTGTGTGGAAATGGCGCAAGGAATACGGCAGCGCAATCATAAGCCAGCTTAAACGTCTTGGAGCATCATGCGACTGGGACCGCGAACGCTTTACTATGGATGAAGGACTGTCACTCGCCGTTCGAAAAGTTTTTGTTCAGCTTTATAATGAAGGCCTTATCTACCGCGACAATTATATTATTAACTGGTGTCAGCGTTGCCATACAGCCCTTGCAGATCTTGAAGTAGAACATGAAGAGCATGACGGCCATCTTTATCACATAAAATATCCCTCAACCGATGGTTCCGGCGTAATTGTTGTTGCAACCACAAGGCCTGAAACGATGCTTGGAGATACAGCGGTTGCTGTCAATCCTGAAGATGAGCGCTACCGGAATATCGGATATAACGAGGTCATACTTCCGCTTATGAACAGGACTATTCCCATAATCAGGGAAAAATATGTTGATACGTCTTTTGGTACCGGTGCATTGAAAGTTACTCCTGCCCATGATCCAAACGACTTTGAGATAGGAAGACGTCATAATCTTCCAAGCATAAAAATCATAGGCGATGACGGGTTAATGACATCCGAGGCAGGGCAATTTAAAGGCCTTGACCGTTTTGAATGCAGGGAGGCTGTTCTCAAAGCCCTTAAAAAAGAAGGCCTTCTCGAAAAAATCGAGCCTCATAAACATAAGGTGGGTCACTGTTACCGTTGCAAAACAGTAGTTGAGCCAAATTTATCCAAACAGTGGTTTGTTAATGTTAAACCTCTTGCAAAAAAAGCTGTTAAAGCAGTTGAGGATGGTGAAACAAGAATAATTCCGGAATCATGGACCAAGAATTATTATAACTGGATGAACGAGATCAGGCCCTGGTGTATTTCAAGACAGATCTGGTGGGGACACCAGATACCGGTATGGACCTGCGAAAACTGCGATGAAGTGATCGTTGCCGTTGATACTCCGGAAACCTGCCCGAAATGCAGCGGCAAAAACCTTGTTCAGGAATCCGATGTTCTGGATACCTGGTTCAGCTCAGCGCTGTGGCCCTTTTCCACAATGGGCTGGCCTGAAGAAACACCTCTTTTAAAAACCTTTTATCCCACATCGGTTCTTATAACCGGCTTTGATATACTGTTTTTCTGGATTGCGCGCATGATGATGATGGGTATCCATTTCATGGGAGAAGTACCTTTTAAAGACGTTTATATACATGCACTGGTACGCGACGAAGAAGGCAGTAAAATGAGCAAGTCAAAAGGAAATGTAATCGATCCGCTTACTGTTATAGATCATTATGGAACCGATGCATTCCGTTTTACTCTGGCTGCCTTTGCAGCACAGGGACGCGACATAAAGATGTCTGAAAAAAGGGTCGAAGGATACCGCAATTTTGTCAACAAGCTCTGGAACGCGTCCCGTTTTTCCCTTATGCATCTGGATAAAGGCTATGACGACATTGATTACAATCAACTTTCGCTTCCTGACAGGTGGATTTTATCCAGGCTGAACACCGTTACGGAAAACGTTAATGACGCGCTGGATAATTACAGGTTTAATGAAGCTGCCGGGACAATTTACAAATTCGTATGGCACGAGTTCTGCGACTGGTATCTGGAAATAATCAAGCCCACCTTATACGCAAAAGAAAAGCAAAATGAGCGCCAGTCAACCCTGAGCGTTCTCCGGCGAGTGCTGCATGATATACTTCTTCTTCTTCATCCTTTTATGCCCTTTGTTACAGAAGAAATCTGGCACAAGTTGCCGGGAACAGAAGGCTCCATAATGAAGGCGGCATTTCCTGCAACTTCTTCCGATTATCTGATTACCGAAAAAGACCCTGAAGCTGAATCAAAAATGGAAGTTATCACAGAAATTATATCCGGCATAAGAAATATAAGGGGAGAAATGAACATAGCGCCCTCTTTAACCCTTGAAGCCTCGGTTCAGTCCCAGGATGAATCAAAAATTGAAACCATAAAGCAATATCAGGACATCATAATTAACCTTGCAAGGCTTAAATCATTTTCAGCAAGTGAATCCGCGATAAAGCCAAAATCATCTGCAACCGCTATTGTAAATGGAGCTTCGATTTTTGTATCACTTGAAGGCATAATTGACTTTGCAAAAGAGGCCGGCCGCCTTGAAAAGGAAATAAACAAACTAACAAAAGAACTTTCTGCTGTTTCAAATAAACTGAGCAATGAAAACTTTCTTAACAAGGCGCCTGCGGATGTGGTAAAGAAGGTTAAAGAAAAGAACGCGGCTTTTCTGGAAAAGCAGCAGAAACTTCAGGCAAACCTTGAAAAAATAAAAGAATTTGAATCAAAATAGGAAGTAAGAAGCCTGATTGTAAAAATTTCGAGCTGTGCGGTTAGGATTGAGTTTTAAATAAGTTTTCCATTTGGGAATATACTGCCTGTAGGAGGGGTTTTAACCCCGACCATATATGAGTAAATTTACATTTGTTGGTGATCTGCATCAATAGGTCGCGGTTAAAACCGCTCCTACATTATTTCTGATTATAACAGATTTTGGAGAGATGACGATTGACAGCTAATGGCTAACCGCACAGGTCGAAAAGTTCACCACGGAACAACACGGTGATTCACTGAAAATTGTAACCCTGAAATCGGTTTACGAAAATGCATTCAATACAACATTTAATAGAAATCGCCCTTGAAGAAGATATCGGCCCCGGAGATATCACGACCGAAAACCTTATTGATAAAAATCTTAAAGGAATCGGCGAAGTTGTTGCAAAGGAACCCCTTGTAATCGCAGGCCTTGATGTTGCCCGCCAGGTTTTTGAACAACTTGACGCTGATATTTCTTTCAGGCCGAATTTCAAGGATGGCGATTTTATCGAAAAAGGCAAAATCGTGCTGGAAGTTGAAGGCAAGCTTCGTGTCTTGCTGATGGGTGAACGTACCGCCCTGAATTTCCTGCAACACCTTTCAGGCATTGCAACTCACGTTCGCTCATATATGGACAGTATTGCAAACAAAAATGTCCGCCTCGTTGACACAAGAAAAACAACTCCGGGCTTGAGGGTTTTGGAAAAATATGCAGTCCGAGTCGGCGGAGCCCATAATCACCGCATGGGTCTGTATGAAGGTGTCCTTATCAAAGACAATCACATTGCTGTTTGCGGCGGCATAAAAAAAGCCATAGAAAGCATCAAGGATAAATTATCCCATCTTGTAAAAATAGAGGTGGAAGTTTCCGATCTGGACGGCATAAAGCAAGCATTAGAAGCCGGTGCCGACGTTATCATGCTGGACAATATGGACATAGACCAGATAAAAGAAGCAATTGAATTTATCAATGGAAAATCTGTGGTTGAAATCTCAGGTGGCGTAACAATAGACAGCCTGAATCAGCTTGCCGATACAGGGGTGGACATCATTTCAGCGGGCGCCCTCACCCACTCTGCAAGAAGCGTTGATATCAGCATGCGAATCAAATCAATCTGACATCTCATATGCGTGTGTTGAATTATCCATTTATCTTTTTAAAAAGTATAACAAATGTTAACGGTTCACGGTTCACGGTTCACAGTTTTTTCAATGAACTATGCAACGACTGAAGCATTTTAACCGTGAACTGTAAACTGTTAACCGTGAACTGTTACAACAAATGATACCCATCCGCGACACAATCCCCACCAAAACCTATCCCCTAATCAACAATGCCCTCATCGCCATCAACGTGGTATTCTTCCTGGTAGAGCTGTCTCAGGGACCTGGGCTGGAACGCTTTATATACATGTACGGACTTGTGCCTGCCCGTTACACCATTCCCCAAATTACATCTTATTTTACGACAGGTCAGCAGCTTGTCTCACTCATTACCTTCATGTTTCTTCACGGTGGATTCTGGCACCTTCTTGGCAACATGTGGTCTCTTTACATTTTCGGCGACAATATTGAAGAGCGCCTGGGCCCCCTGCGCTATCTGGCTTTTTATATGATATGCGGTCTTGCGTCAGGCCTTTCCCACCTTGTTTTTAACTATAATTCAACAATGCCGACAATTGGGGCAAGCGGTGCCATTGCAGGAGTAATGGGAGCCTACTTTATTCTCTTTCCAAAAGCAAAAATATTGACCCTTATACCGATATTTTTTATACCCTATTTTATAGAGATACCCGCATTTTTCTTTTTAGGCATCTGGTTTGTCTTTCAGTTTCTCAGCGCCGCGGGAAGCCACGGCCAAATGACAGGCATTGCATGGTGGGCTCACATAGGCGGATTTATCTTCGGCATAATCTTTTTAAAACTGTTCCTTGCCCTGCCCGGAGGCGGTGTCAGCGACAGGCTGCGGAAGATAACCGAAAAAAAGAAATCCTACCGTCTGCAGGTTATCCGGCCTGTCGGGATGGCAAATGATCCAAACCTTTACGGCACAATTACTATCACACACCTTGAAGCCATTACAGGAACCCGGAAGCTGGTAAATATTCCCTGGGGTTTTCAGAAAAGGCTTTTTAAAGTAATCGTTCCTCCCGGCATGAAAGAAGGAAGTCTGCTGAAGCTTAGAGGGCTGGGAAAAGATGCGTCCCGCGGACAGCGAGGTGACCTTTTACTAAAGGTAGCTATTCAGTAATAGAGACCTTTGCAAAACGTCCCCTTTTGCCCAATTTCGGCGTCAGACTCAAATTTTAAGCCTCGAAATACTCAATGTATTCCTGCATTTAAAATTTTCGCCTTCCTTGAACTTGAACAAAATTGAACATTTTTCAAAGGCCTCTAATAATGTAATACTATTTTTTGACAAACCAGGATTTACAGGATATTCAGGATCTAAATTATTGTAGCCGTTCACGGCTTGAAACTTGAAATTGGAAATTGGGAAGAACGGCACAAAAGCATGAAGGCCAAATTTTCAATCTCCAATTTCAATGTTCCGTGAACGCTTACAATAGAATCTTGTCTATCCTGTTATCCTGTCAGATTTTTTTCAAAGGACTAAAATGAATTATAAAGCTGTAATTTTTGATCTTGACGGCACACTTCTTAACTCACTTGAGGATATTGCCGGCTCAACAAACAAAATCCTTGCAACCCATTGCTTTACTACCCATAAACCTGATGATTACAAAATGTTTGTCGGGTCAGGCATAAGCGAGTTAATGACCCGAGCCCTGCCTGAAGAAGAAAGAAATCCAGATACAATTGATGATTATGTCAAAGAATTCAGAGAAGAATATGCCCGCAACTGGAATGCAAAAACAAAGCCCTATGCGGGTATTGCCGCAATGCTTGATGAACTGGTATCAAGAAAAATAAAGATTGCCGTGCTGTCCAATAAACTGCATGCATTCACAAAACAGTGCGTAGATAAACTTCTTCCCCGCTGGAAATTCAATATTGTCATGGGCCTTCAAAACGATTTTCCTCCAAAACCCGATCCCGCAAGCGCGCTGCATATAGCAAAACAATTAAATATCGACCCACCACATATACTTTATGTTGGTGATTCAGATATAGACATGAAAACAGCCGTCGCAGCATGCATACATCCAGTTGGTGTGCTGTGGGGTTTCAGAACAAAGGAAGAGTTGCAGAAAAATGGAGCAAAAACCCTGATTGAAAAACCACGGGAACTTCTTGCATTAATTTAAAAATCAGGCTACCAACGTAAGGCGGGACAGCCCGCCTTACGTTGGTAGCCAAAAATCATATCAAATCCATAAACTGATATAAATCATAACCACATTAAATTATTAAAAATAATAATTGCCTTCTCTTTTTATCTGTTGACCTAAAACAAAAACCATAGTGACTACTCACGTAGTCAGGCTGAAGCTGTTTAGGCTGAAGGCTGAAGGGGGTCAGAAGAGCACGATTGCCATACTTTTAGCGGAAACATCTGATTCTTGCACCAAACATGGCTTCAAAATACGCTTTTTCCTAACAGTCTTCAGTCTTCAGTCTTCAGCCTATCCACCTGAGTAGTTACAAACCATATATCTTTAATTTGTGTTAGATAATAAAACAATATCTTGACATAAAATCAAACATGTGCTAAATTCATAATAAAATGGAGGTTATAATTATGGATAAGTTTTATAAAAATCTAGGAGTAAAGATTAAAAAGATAAGAGAAAAAATAGACTTATCTCAAGAAGCATTGGCTAAAAAGTTGGGAATAAGCAGAGTCGCTATTTCACAAATAGAAACTGGAAATAGAAAAATTAGTGCGGAAGAGATAGTTAAACTTGCTAAAACATTTAATATTCCTACGGATGTTCTGTTAGATGTTAAAAAAGATATTGAGGTTATATTTGAAAAAGCCATGAAGAAATCAGTAAAAAAACAGGAAATTAGAATTAGTGTTCCTCAACGGAATCTGCAAAAATTCAAGGAGATATTAATTTATATTCTTGAAAAAGTTGGGTCTAAACCGAATGTAGGAGAAACAGTTCTGTATAAACTTCTTTATTTCATAGATTTTAATTTTTATGAGAAGTATGAAGAGCAATTAATAGGAGCAACCTATATAAAAAACCATCATGGACCAACACCTAAAGAATTCATCAAGGTTGTAAAGGAAATGGAGGGTAAGGAATTAGTAAAGGTGACGGATAACTATTTTCAATATCCTCAGACTAAATATTTGCCTTTAAGAAAAGCCGATCTTACTCAATTCAAAGCACACGAAAAAGAAATCATTGATGATGTTTTAAATAATTTGTCAAATATGAATGCTTCTGAGATCAGCGAATACTCCCACAACGATGTTCCCTGGCAAACTACCGAGGATGGAGAAATTATTGAATATGAAGCAGTATTTTATCGAACTTTGCCTTATTCAGTGAGGAATTATAGTGAAGAAAGTCTTTAAGGAAATACGGAAACTCACTGAATTTAAAAAAGATTTCAAGAAGCTGGCAAAAAAATTTAAAACTCTCGATGATGATATCGAAACTTTTATTAATAAACAGCTCAAACTTACTCATAAACTGGGAATTGACAATAAAGGAGTTGTTCATATCTCCGGGTTAGGAATTAAAATTCCCAGGATATATAAAGCAAAAAAATTTGCTTGCAAAGCTCTAAAAGGGCGTGGAGGAATGAGTGGCATAAGAATCATATATGCATATTATGAAAAAGAAGATGTTGTTGAGTTTATAGAGATTTATTTTAAAGGCGATAAGGCAAACGAGGACAAAAAACGAATTATAAAAAATTATAGCTAAAAGAGAAGACTAAAATGGGAAAAAATAACGACTTTCAACAAAACAGGAATTAAAAAGTTACCAAACAATATGACACCGATTCCTTTGAAACAACAAATGTGGCTTCCAATTCTGAAAAACCGAGTGAATCAGGATTTCACTGATATTAAAGAGCTTATTGAGATTACTGAAAATAATCTCAATAGAGAAGTAGAACATTTAACAAAAGAAATTAATTGTCACCACCGGACTACTTCCCAGCCATTTTTTTATGATGGGGTGGTATACAAATGATATTGTACGGCTTGATGAAACTTTCCCAAACATTCAACGCCAGGCACTTTTTACGACTTTAATGTGTATGACCGAATCTAATTTACTACTTGCTTGTAGGATGTGTGAACGTGCCTTCAATTTTCCGAAACCATTTAACCCTAAAGGCAACAAGAGAAAAATAGTCCAAGCTCTTGAATATCTAACCAAAAATTTAACTATACGTTCAAAGGTCTACGACTCCGAGTGGACATTCATCCAACATCTCTGGACTATCCGCAATGCCATTGTACATAATAACGGTAAACTAAGCAAAACACAGCTGCAAGAGATCAAGGACTTTTGTAAACCAATTTCAACGCTTGGTATAGATAATAATAATCGAATAATTTTCCATGGTGGATTTGTTAATTTGGCCGTGCATAAAGCAAAATTCTTTTTTACGCTGCTAATCGAAGAAATAAGAAAAAATGCCCGACCAGGCGCTTGAGTGGACGCAGAGATCTTAGGCTGCGCTAAGCGGAAAACTCAGTACTGCGCCCCTAAGCTTTTCGTTCGCTTTAAAAAAATAAACCTCACCATTGACATGCGTAACTCAAAGGGTTACAATAATTTATGATCAAAGCTTTCAGGCACAAAGGACTTGAAACCTTTTTCTATACTGGCAGCAAAAAGGGAATACGGCCTGAACATGCTGACAGGTTGGAAAGAATTCTGGACAGACTTAATGCCGCCAGCAACATCAAAGATATGAATTATCCAGGTTCATTCTTGCACCAATTAAGTGGAGATAAAAAAGGCCGATATGCTGTAAAAGTCTCAGGTAATTGGAGAGTATTTTTTGAATTTATTGAGGGGGAGGCCTACGTCGTTGACTACGACGATTATCATTAAGAGGTGAAGCCGTGAAAAAGATGAAAAGACAACCAACACACCCTGGAAAGATAATTAGAAAAGATTATTTAATGCCACTATCCATTACAATAAAAAATATGGCGTCCGGCCTTGGTGTATCCAGAAAGACGCTGTCGAAAATCATAAATGAGAAAGGCTCTATTACACCGGATATGGCATTACGATTATCGCGTGCCTTTGATACTACGCCTGATCTTTGGTTAAGCTTGCAAAAAAACTATGATTTATGGCAGGCCGAGCATGTCTCAAAAGCATGGCAAATGGTCAAGCCCATTTCGCAACAATTGCTCCATCATCAAGGAGAAAACAGCAAACAAAGCCATACACTAAGATGGTGATGGCGGGAGTTATGCCCCCAAAATTATGAAAACCATTAACTTCAAACCAATCGGTATCATACACTCCCCCTTTAAGAAGCCGGAAGATATGCCTATTCAGCCTGCTGCCGCTGATGGTGTATATGGTTCAGTAGAATTACTTCCTGAATATATTGAAGGGGTACAGGACGTTAATGGCTTTTCGCATATTTATTTAATTTATCATTTTCACCTTTCACATGATTATAACTTAAAGGTAATTCCATTTTTAGACAATCAATATCGAGGGTTGTTCTCAACCCGGGCTCCGAAAAGGCCTAATCCAATAGGTCTTTCTATCGTTAAACTCATTGAAATTAAAGAAAATATAATCGAAATTGAGAATGTAGATATTATAGATGGGACTCCATTGATAGATATCAAACCATATGTTCCGGAAATGGATGCCCCTGAAAATTGTAAAATAGGTTGGCTTACTAACCACAGGTCTGAAATAAAAAAACTAAGGTCTGACAAAAGATTTGCAAAATAAAAGAAGACATCTATTATCAACCATAGTGCCTGCTAAACTCATCGAGTCTGTGGGCGAAAGGAGAGTAAAATGGCGGAAAGTGTATACAAAATAATCGAATTGGTTGGAACAAGCACCGAGTCGTGGGAAAAAGCTGCTGCGGCTGCTGTGGAGAAGGCCTCACAGTCATTACGTAATCTTCGCATTGCTGAGGTAGTCGAACTGGATATGCAGTTGGCGGACGGAAAGATCCGCGCTTACCGCGCAAAGGTCAAGGTATCCTTCAAGTATGAAAACGGGGACTAAGAGGGGCAGCTCATTACAGAAAGTCATATTTCGAATGATAGAAATTCCATCGTTTTTGGTGTACTTCACGCAAAATTTTAACGCTTTATACACCACATGATAGATTTGGTACCGAATTAAATCAGTTCGTTATTAAAAATAAATGAGATTTATACACCAGAAGTGGTGCAGTTCTATTTTGGCTATATACTTTTATTTGTCCGTTAATTATTAGTTGGGTTTTGAATACACGCCACAGGGATGCCAATAGTGGCGGCCATTAAACCAAGATACCTATTAAAAATCCATGAACAACTTCGTAGATATTATTAACAGAATCGGCATTACCAACCTTATCGTTATTATTGCTGCGCTGATTGGAGTCCTCGGTGCCATTTACGTTTTCCGCCTGCATAGGTTCAATTTGGCTTCCACTGAACTTGTTTCTGCCTTCGCCCCTGCTATTGCTCGCATTGACGCCGCAATCTTGCATCGTGGAACTCACGACAGCCCTGACGTTAATTCTTTTCTCAGCGACAACTTTGAAATCCACTCCTCCGCTATTGAGAAATTCAATTTTTATATCGCTGGCAAGCGTAACAGAAAAGCATATCAAAAAGCATGGAATGAATACTGCGATCTTGAACCAAATGGAGGTGGAGTTACGCTGTTTGCTGGTCATTATGCACCTGATGGAAAATATCTTGAGTTTATAAAAGAGAAAATTAAAAACATATTAAAATTAGCTAAACACAAATAATTAACCCATCGGGATAGGGACACCCCTCACAGGGCGCCCCTCCCACACCACGCAGCATACGGGTCCGTACTGCGCGATTCGGCTGATCAGGCTGAATCAGACCCAGGAGGACGTAAAACCCAAGCAATTGATACCACTTGTTTTCCCTCCAATTCGTTTCTAACACTATCGACACTGTTATCCACGTAACTGAGAAGGCATTTCCTGTGGTT
>Ga0255429_1065_pt1 | contig 22331 bp, 24 predicted proteins | sample ANMaggSeSYBR02H9_FD_182636 | JGI IMG/M metagenome (GOLD analysis project Ga0255429, IMG submission 182636) | Sediment cell enrichment communities from methane seep in Santa Monica Basin, California, United Staets - ANME aggregate JGI... | ecosystem: Environmental > Aquatic > Marine > Cold seeps >... | reverse complement strand
AATGCTTCAATCGTTGCATAGTTCATTGAAAAAATCGTGAACTGTGAACCGACAACCGTGAACGGTTACCATATGAGTTTAAAAAAAATATTTTACATATTCTGCATATTTTTTTTGGCATTTTCAGCCGATGCGTTTGCGGATATCTCCATTGACCTGACACTTGATCGGTCATCAGTTGTATTGACTGACACTATTGTGATGAAAGTAACGGTCACGGGAAAGCAAAAAAGCAGTTTCCCTGAAATTGAAGGGCTGGCGTCCTTTAATGTGGTTAAGGGCGGCACCGCAAGCAGGGTTGAATTTGTAAATGGCAGCATGAATTCCGAGGTTGAATATATATTTTATCTTACCCCGTTAAAGCCTGGCAAATTTGTTGTCGGTCCAGCTCAGGTCAGAATAAAAAACAAGGTCTATTCCAGCAACAGCGTTAAGCTGACGGTTTCCAAAGCAAGAAATAATCAAGCCGGTAATAAAAGCAGGCCCCTGTTTTTGGAAGCCCGAATTTCAAAAAATAAACTATACCTCAACCAGAATGCTCTTTATACTTTAAAGCTTTTTATGAGAGAGCGGATTTCTAATATATCCCTTGAAATGCCCGAGGTCGAAGGCCTTGTTTTTGAATCTCTTGCAAAACCGCAAAAGTACAGCACAAGCATCAATGAAAAGAGATATGAGGTTATTGAACTTAAATATATATTAATACCCAAAAAGCTGGGAGAATACAGCATTCCCGCGGCTGGTATGCGGATGACCATTTATAAAAGAAACGGGCGCGACAGTTTTTTTGAAGATCCTTTTTTTAATATAGGGGGTGGCAAACCGGCTTACCTTTCATCCAATGAGATTCAACTTGATGTTAAAAATCTTCCGGTGCAGAACCGACCGGATAATTTTAGCGGTCTGGTTGGCCGGTTTGATGTAAAGGCAAAGCTTGATCCTGTTGAGGTTAAAGCTAATGAATCCGCCACATTAACCATAATTGTTCAAGGCTGGGGGAATGTGCGACAAATACCGGACCTGAAACTTGCTGATATAAAAGGCCTTAAAATATATCAGGACAAACCCCAGTTGAATATTAACAAGGGCGAATCTGCAATTTCGGGCAAAAAGATTATGAAATGGGCGCTTGTGCCTGAAAAGGGCGGGGAATATATAATTCCCTCAATGGCGCTGGCCTTTTTTGACCCTGAAAAGGGACTTTACCGTGAACTGAAAACCGAATCATTCAGTTTAAAGTCAAATCAGAGTGCCGATGCTGGAAGCAGCGACTTAATTTCAATCTCCGGGGATGACCATGCCAGCCAGGTTAAACCAAAAAATAATAACAAAAAAGAGATCACGCGAATAGGACAGGATATTTTCCCGGTGCATACTTCAGTCGATCCGGTTAAGGGCTTAAGGCAGCAGGAATTTTTTAATCGAATATTTATTTTGCTCCTGCTGGCGCCCCCCTTTATTTTTTTGGCACTGCTGGCCGGTCGAAAATTATTTAAAAATAATAATAAAAACAGATTGAATATCAAGTCCAGGAATGCCGGCAAAAATTTTCTGAAAAAAGTTCGGGGTCGAGATCTATCACCGGAAGAAATTCATGCAGCGGTTCTCAATTATCTGAATACCAGATTTTTATTAAAAGGCGGTCTGTTGACGCCCAATGAAGTTTATGACCTTTTGATTAACCGGGGAGCTTCTTCTGAAACGGCCTCAATGCTGAAGAATAGCATAGCGCAGCTTGAATCTGTAATCTTTACTGGTGAAAAATCAAACAGCCTGGCTCAGATACGGGACGAATTGACAGGGATTGTGAAATCTGTAGACCAGGAGGTTAAATGAGAGTTTGCATTATGGCAGCATTGTTATTTTTGCTATCAGTGAATACTGCCTGCGCCCGGGATGGAGATGTGGATGGCAGATCTGAGAATGTTTTTTTTAAAGCAAACCAGTTTTACTTTAATGGTGAATTTAAGAATGCTGTCCAACTATATGAATCTATATTAAAAAGTCATCAATTTCATTTTTTTCCGGCAAATTTGATTTTTCAGTCTGAATCCCGGGGAGAACTATTTTATAATATAGGTAATTGCTATTTTCGTTTAGGACAAAAGGGCAAAGCACTGCTTAATTACGAGAGAGCCAGGCAATTTATACCGCGGGGCGCGGATTTAAAATATAATATAGAATATGTACATAATCTGACTGAAGATAATTTATCTCAGCCCGAGAATATAATCAGCGAGATTTTTGGTGTTAATTTTTTTTCTCAAACAGAACTTGCAACAGTTTTCTGCCTGGTCAACCTGATATTATTTTTATTTTTGACGATTCGTATTTTTTTTAGAGCAGAATGGATTTTTTATGTTATTATTATTTTTTCAATATGTTGGATCGTTTCTGGCATTTCGTTCAGTATAATGCTAAAACAAACAGCTTTTGACGACAGGGTCGTAATACTTGCAAAAGAGGTGGAAGTTTTGGCAGGTCCAAACCAGAAAGATACTTTACTTTTCAAAGTTCATGAGGGTACGCTGGCGTATCAGGAAAGAAATGAATCCGGCTTTTCCCTCATCCGGCTGCCGGATGGAAAGCGGGGTTGGCTGCTTTCATCTGCAATAGAAGCGGTAGTGCCATATAGACTTTCAGATAATTAATTTCACTGCGTTATCAGTCGTCGACGTATACACTAATATGCCTTCCTCCTTCTGAAAGTCTATAGAAGACACCTCTTGGCATATTTTTTTTTATGATTAAGCCCTTTTCAACAAGAGCGTTAAGATGCCTGTATATTTCTTCAAGGTTACTATCCGAAATTCTTGAAATATCTTCAGCCGTACATGGTCTTCGTTTTATGATTGATAAAAGATAGTTGCAGTCATTTTTATTAAGAACCCCATTATTTGGGCTTGAGTCAAGATCCTTTATTACATCTGCCCCATTTAAATATAATGCCGCATCTAATAAGTCTTTTTGGGAAACGGGCTTAACCCAGCTTTCAGCTCCAGGCCTGTCAAGCGTATTTAATTGAATTTTGTGAGGATAAATCAAGCTTAAAGTCTTTTTTATTCTATTAAGCTCATCCCTGTTATCATTTATTCCAGGCACAAGAAAGACTTCCATCCAAAGTTGTTTTGCAAATTCCTTTCTTAAAGAAACCAGGCCTTCGATTACTCTATGGAGTTCAAGTTGCGGATGTGGTCTGTTAATTTTTTTGAAGTTTTCTTCTGAAGCAGCATCAAGAGACGCTATTATTAGATCAACACCAGTGATTCGTTTTCTGATGTCCAGCTTAAAAAAAAGTGTGCTGTTTGTAAGCAGGGCGATCTTGTATTTTGGATAATCTTTTTTTATAAAATTTATAATCTCTTTGATTCCTATGTGAAGTGTGGGTTCGCCGGAACCTGAAAAGGTTATAAAATCAAGTTTTGGATTGCTGGATAAAAAGTCTTTCAGTTCTTCCTGCAGCAGTTCTACCGGTATATATTCCTTGCATTTCAGGGTAAGATTTGTAGTTCTTCCGCACTCACAATAAACACAATTTAGCGTGCATGTCTTGTGAGGCATAAGATCAATGCCCAGAGATAAACCAAGCCGCCGCGAGGGAACCGGTCCGAAAATATATTTGTAGTGCAGATGTTTTTTGTGAGCCATTTACTGTAACTACTCAGGTTGTTAGGTTTACGGTGTTTTCAATAAAAAATGCAATGACTGAAGCATTTTAACCATTAATTGTAAACCATAAACTGTTAGCGTATATTTAATTACTATACTATCATATAAATTAAATAACAATAGCTCTAATCTGGAGTGATGAAAATCATGCTTTTTTCGGCATCCTTCATTTCATAAGCGACCGTGACGGCCATCGCTGTCGGTGAGTTTGGTTATCCAAACTTGACAAACTTATTTTAGTGGCGTACATATACAACATATTTTATACGTCATTATATTCGGAGGTGCTATATGAATTCTAAATTAACATTACGGCTTGATAAAGATTTAATTCAAAGCGCAAAGTCATATTCAGCTAAAACCGGTAAATCTGTTTCTAAAATTGTTGCTGATTATTTTGCGCTCATTGACAAGAAGTTATCAGGCAGGCAAAGAGAAATTTCTCCCCTAACACGTTCTCTGAGGGGGTCACTCAAAAAAAGAAAGGTGTCGGAAGAAGATTATAAACAATACCTTGAAAAGAAATATTTATGAATATTTTATTTGATACCAACGTTGTCCTCGATGTCTTGCTTGACCGCAAACCCTTTTCCGCACCTGCTTCTGTTATATTTTCATGGGTTGAGGTAGGAGAGTTCATTGGCTTTTTAGGGGCAACGACAGTCACAACAATTTTCTACCTTGCAACCAAGGTTGTTGGTAAAAAACAAGCAGAAGAGGAGATATCAAAGCTTTTATCTATTTTTGCTATCGCACCTGTCAACAGAGCTGTATTGGAGGCAGCAATAAATTCAAAACTTACAGATTTTGAGGATGCGATTTTATATGAATCTGCTCGCAATGCAGGTGTCCAAGCTATAGTAACGAGAGATGCAGTTGGTTTTAAGTATGCAAAAATTTCTGTTTATTCACCGGAAGAACTTGTTAAAATGACCCAAACCATTAAAATAATAGGTACAAAAAGAGCCGCTGGCAAACAGATGCACGTCGATGTCATATCAACTGGGTGATTCTTGACAGCGACTGGAAGGCAGAATTTTGCCGGGTGGCGGAATCTCATCCAAAGGTAAAGGCATATGTCAAGAACCATAACCTTGGGCTGGAAGTTCCCTACCGCTATGGCTCTGAGATGCGGACGTACCTGCCGGATTTCATTGTCCTGACTGATGACGGTCATGACAATCTTTTGAACTTGATTGTAGAAATCAAGGGATATCGTCGTGAGGATGCCAAGGAGAAAAAATCTACCATGGAAACCTACTGGGTCCCGGGGGTAAATAACCACGGACATTATGGCCGCTGGGCGTTTGCTGAATTCACCGAGGTTTACCGGATCGAAGCTGACTTTAAAGCAAAAGTTGAAGCGGAATTTAATAAAATGATCGAAGAAGTAATGAAGGATAACTGGTGAAAAAAGGAAGCAAAAAGGAACAAGGAATAATAGACGATCGGCTTGCCGCCGTCGCATCAGGTGAAGACAGCACCCGTCAGTTCAAGGTCGATGTGCGCAATGTCGATTCACTGGCCTCGGAAATGGTGGCTTTTGCAAATTCCGATGGAGGGACGATTTTTATTGGCGTAGCGGATGATGGTTCGATGCCGGGGCTTTTGCCAAAGGATGTAGCGAGAATCAATCAGCTCATTAGCAATGCAGCCAGCCAGCATGTACGAAGCCCATTGACTGTTCAGACGGAAAATGTTCAGCTTTTGACCGGACGTATTGTTGTTGTACTCACCGTGCCAAAAGGTATTGATATACCCTATTTTGATAAAAACGGGGTTATCTGGCTAAAATGCGGGGCGGATAAACGGCAGATCAATTCCAAGGAAGAACTGCGCCGGCTTTTCCAGTTTTCCGATCAGTTTCATGCTGACGAACTCCCCACAAAAGCAGGGATAGATAAACTCGACAAGCTTCGTTTCCGCGATTTTATCCGCGATGTCTATAAACTGAATTTTCCGGATGACCCCAGGGATTTGATACAGTTGTTGCAGAATATGAACCTGGCTACCGATACCGGTGGCTTAAACCTGGCGGGAGTACTCCTGTTTACAGAACGCCCCGAGTGGATTAAGCCCCAGTTTGTTGTAAAGGCAATTCGATATCCGGGCAATGAAATTCATGTTAGTGATTACCTGGATACCGAAGATTTTTCAGGTCCATTGAGCAAGGTTTTTGATGATTCCCTGTCGTTTGTCATGCGCAATCTGCACAAGGTGCAAGACGGGCGTGGTGTTAATGCGCCGGGACTGCCCGAGATTCCTGAAGCGGTTTTTGAAGAGCTCTTGGTCAATGCATTGATTCACCGCGACTATCTTGTGAGCGCTCCCATCCGGCTTTTCATCTTTGATAACCGTATCGAGATCATCAGCCCCGGTCACCTGCCGAACAACCTGACGGTTGAACGGATTCGGGCCGGTATTTCCAATATTCGAAACCCGATTCTGGTTTCCTTTGTGGCAAAGGGGCTTTTGCCTTACCACGGACTTGGGTCCGGGATTATGCGTGCGCTGGAAGAATGGCGTGATATAGACTTTACAGATGATCGTGAAGGCTGTCTGTTCACCGTAACAATTCATCGAAAAGTGCCCAGGGATTTAGCCGATTTGACTGGTTACCGGAAAAGTTCGGGGAAAACTGAAAATCAAGTTTTTGCTTTTCTCTCTGATAATCCGGAAATTACTATTCCTGAATTGGCCGAAAAGCTTGGTCTCACCACTCGCGCCGTGGAAAAACAGATCGCAAAATTGCGGGAAAAAGGCCGCTTGCGTCGCATCGGCCCCGCCAGGGGCGGGCGCTGGCAAACGATTGAGAAGGATGAAACGTAATGACGTCAAAAAAGAAAAAAACTTTGAAAACAATTGAAACATTAACTCACGACGAAGCAACCCGCAAAAACATCCCCACATCTGAATATCAATCCGTGATGCGAAAAGACGAAGAAACGCCCATTCAAATCGCATACAAACGCCGCAACCGCGATCTGGACCCCCAGCTTGTCTGGCGCGGCAAGGATAAACAGGACTGGTCGGATCTGGTGGTACATGCGCCGCCTTTGTATATCCAGGAAAAAGTCCTTCCCAAGGTCTTAATTGACGATTTAATCAAACAGACCGAGGCGCAGGAAAAATCCAATGCACCCCAACAGATGGATCTTTTTTCCGATTTTAACGGCCTGCCAAGCGAAGGCGCAAAAACCGAATTCTATCAGCACGATGCCAACTGGTCCAATCGAATGATCCTTGGCGACAGTTTGCAAGTCATGGCGTCTCTGGCCGAACGCGAGGGGCTTCGTGGAAAAGTACAGTGCCTTGCCAAAGGCCTGGAGTTTCGTTCTGTTGTGGTGATGGCCTGTGATGATGAAATTATCCCCTCACAAAAACGTATTGAAACAGTATCTGATGATACAGATCTTGAAGAAGTCTATAACACGGAACGGCACCTGCTTTATGTTGCCTGCACCCGTGCGCGGGACAATCTTTTGATATCCAGTGTTGATCCGGCATCGGAGTTCATTGATGATATAAGTCGAATTGGGGTCGAGCCACGGTAAAAAACTGAAAGAATACAGGTTCTTTGTGTGTTTCCCCGGGTTTTCTTGCCATACCCGCGTGAAAGCAGATCGTGCCACTACTCGATAAACACACCGATATGTGCATATGTTCAGACAAAACAACACCTAATGGGGAATTAAAGTGCCGGTTAAAAATCTAACCATTATAACAACCCATGTTAACGCTGACTTTGATGCGCTGGCGTCAATGCTTGCAGCCCAGAAGCTGTATCCCGGTTCTCTTATTGTTTTTCCCGCTTCCAAGGAAAAGAATATAAGAAACTTCTTTATTAAATCAATGGCGTATCTCTTTAACATGGCGGATATTAAAGATGTAGTCTTTTCAAACGTAAAGAGACTTGTGCTGGTTGATACAAGGCAGCCTGGCCGTATCGGAAGGCTTTCATCTCTTCTGAAAAGATCTGATTTGGAGATACATATATATGATCACCACCCGAATATGGCAAATGATATAAAGGGACATTACGAGGTTATCAGGCCGGCAGGCGCAACAGTATCGATACTGACGGGAATTCTGAGGGAGAAAGGGATCCGCATTTCTTCTGATGAGGCGACTATTATGTGCCTTGGCATATATGAAGATACAGGCTCTTTTAATTTTCCATCCACAACAGAAGAAGATTTCATAGCGGCCGCTTATCTTCTCTCAAAAGGGTCGAATTTAAATATTATTTCAAACCTGATTGCGAGAGAGATAAACTCGGAGCAGATCGGGCTTTTAAATGATATGATTCAGGCGTCAAACTTTTACAATATTAACGGTATCGAAGTGGTAGTTACTATCATATCAACTGAAAATTACGTACCTGATTTCGCTTTTCTTGTGCAGAAAATGATTAAGATGGAAAATCTCAACGCCATTTTTGCCATAGCCCGCATGGAAGAAAAGATTTATGTCGTGGCAAGGAGCAGAATTGATGAGGTTGATGTTGGAGCGGTAGTTAGTTTTCTTGGCGGAGGAGGACATACTTTTGCGGCCGCTGCGACCATCAAAAATATGACACCGGCCCAGACTGAACATAAGCTGCTTGAAAGCCTCTATAAAACGGTCAAGCCCGAAAGGGTTGCAAAAGACCTGATGTCGTCGCCGCCAATCATGATAGGGCCGGATGTTACATGCAGGGATGCCAATAACTCACTTACCCGCTATAATATTAATGCGCTGCTTGTTGCAAAAAAAACAGCCGACAAAGATGAACTCCTGGGATGTATAACGCGGCAAGTTATTGAGAAGGCGATTTACCACAATCTGGACCACGTTCCGGTTAAGGAATACATGAGCACAGAGCCGGCAACTGTTGAGCCGGATGCAGATATTTTCGAAATCCAGAAAAAAATAATTGAAAGCAAGCAGAGAATCCTTCCTGTCATTGATAACGATAAGGTAGTAGGTATTATCACGCGTACCAATCTTCTTAACATTCTGGTCAGGTGGTCTCAACAAACCGCTACGAATTTGCCTGAACCTGCATCAAGAGGGTCTATTCAGGCCAGAACCAAAAATATTGTAAAATTCATGAATGAACGCCTGTCGGAACGTATCCTTAGTATTTTACGGGACATCGGCAGGGTCGCCGAAAAAATTGGTTATGGAGCTTTTATTGTAGGAGGTTTTGTACGTGATCTGTTCCTCTACAGATCAAATGAAGACCTTGATATTGTTATAGAAGGAGACGGTATAGCATTTGCAAAAAAATATGCCGAAAAAGTTGGGGCCCGCATTAATGCATATAACAAATTCGGAACAGCAGTTATAATATTTCCTGACGGTTTTAAGATTGATGTTGCCTCAGCCCGGATGGAATATTACAAATTCCCCGCTGCACTTCCAATAGTTGAGATGAGTTCTATCAGGCTGGACCTTTTCCGGAGAGATTTCACTATAAATACACTGGCGGTTCAGTTAAACCCTGAAAAATTCGGCATACTGATAGATTTTTTTGCTGCCCAGAAGGATATTAAGGAAAAGGCGATAAGAGTACTGCATAATTTAAGCTTTGTTGAAGATCCTACACGTGTATTTCGTGCTATAAGATTTGAACAGCGTTTTGGTTTTTCTATTGGCAAACTTACTTCAAGACTGATTGAAAATGCGGTCAAAATGAATTTTTTCAAACGTCTCAGCGGAAAGAGGGTATTTTCAGAGCTTCGCCAGATTCTTGAAGAAGAGAATCCCGCGCCCGCAATCATAAGGCTTAATGGTTATGGTTTGCTTGGCGTTATTCATCCTGACATAGAACTCAATAAAGAACTTGTTGAACTTTTTAATTCTGTAAAAAAGGTATTGTCCTGGTATGATTTGCTTTTTATCGAAGAATCCTATATGAAGTGGGTCGTTTATTTTCTGACACTTATAAGGAGTTGCAATAAAAGAATATCAGGCAGAATCTGCACCAGGTTTGAAATAACGCCCCGCTTCATGAGTATTTTCTGCAATGAACGTTTTGGGGCAGACAAATGTCTTTTATGGCTTGAACGAAATCTGCCTGTTCAAAACAGCGTTGTTTATAAAAGGCTTTCGGGTTTTAATACCGAGATTATCCTTTATATGATGGCGGCTACTAAGCTGGAGTCGGTAAAAAAAGCCATATCTCATTACTTTGCCCGGCTGAGATATACAGATATCTTGATAACCGGCAAGGACATCAAAGCAATGGGGCTTGAGTCCGGCCCAATTTACCGGGAAATAATGCAGGCTGTCCTTGATGCAAGATTAAACGGCAAGCTTAAAACATTAAATGACGAGCTGACTTACGCGCGGAAATATGTTTCAAAACTTTGATCTAATTCAAATAGTTGCGATGATCATTCCTCTTCTGTTTGCCGTGACCATTCATGAGGTGGCGCACGGCTATGTTGCATACAGAATGGGAGACAATACAGCCATGCTGGCCGGAAGACTTACCCTGAACCCGATAAAACATCTGGATTTTATTGGTTCATTCCTTCTACCCCTAATTCTGAAATTCACAGGATCACCCATTATTTTCGGTTATGCCAAGCCGGTGCCTGTAAATTTTGCCAATCTTCGAGATTATCGCAAAGGGGTTATTTATGTATCTTCTGCCGGTGTTCTGGCAAATTTTGCCTGCGCTTTTATTTCAGGCATGCTCTTTCAGTTTTTGCTCAGCCTGGAATCATTATGGTATAATTCGGCCGCGGACTATATTGTTTCAACTTTAATCCTTATTCTTGGTTACAGTGTTATCATTAATTGCATACTTGCGATTTTCAACCTGATACCTGTGCCGCCGCTGGATGGGAGTAAGATATTTGCCATGTTTCTGCCTTTGAATTTAAGGCGGCAATATGCGCGATTAGAGCGTTTCGGCATATTAATCATATTTTTTCTTCTTATGACGGATTCTTTAGATAAGATTATTTCTTTTGTTATAAACCCTTTGATCAATTTTTTATTGGGTAAATAGGAAGGGCAGGGGTCGGGGATTAGGGGTCGGTATGCATTCCCACGCCGGAGCATGGGAACGAGAAATATTGTTTTTTCGTAGGGGCGATCCTTGTGATCGCCCTGATTCGATTAGGGCGACCACAAGGATCGCCCCTACTAACCTATTGATAAAATGGAAATTCCTATACTATGAACTTAGCACGGAGACTTAAATGAACCAAAAAAAACGTATTTTGAGCGGGATGCGGCCAACAGGGCCGCTCCACCTCGGCAATTTACACGGCGCTCTCTCGAACTGGATTGAATTACAGGAGCAATATGATTGTTTTTTCTTCATTGCAGACTGGCATGCATTAACCAGTGACTATGAGGATACGAGTTCCATAGCTGCCAATGTGAGAAACATGATGATAGACTGGTTGAGTGTCGGGTTGTCGCCGGAGAAATGCACTTTGTTTGTCCAGTCACATATAAAAGAACACGCAGAACTTTTTCTTATTCTTTCCATGATAACTCCGGTGCCATGGCTTGAGCGCAACCCAACCTACAAGGACCAGATTGTGCAGTTGAGCAACAAAGACCTTTCCACCTTTGGTTTTTTGGGTTACCCGGTGCTGCAGGCTGCGGATATCATAATCTACAAGGCATTTGGCGTGCCGGTTGGGGTGGACCAGGTTCCCCATGTTGAAATTACACGGGAAATCGCCCGGCGCTTCAACTATTTATACGGTAAGGTCTTCCCTGAGCCTGAAGCCATTTTAACCAAAACGCCTAAAATACTTGGTCTTGATCGTCGCAAAATGAGCAAGAGCTATGATAATGCTATTTATTTATTTGAAAAGTCTGACGATATAAGCTCCAAGGTATCAAGAATGATTACTGATCCTCAGCGGGCAAGAAAAAACGATCCCGGCAATCCCGAAGTATGCAATGTTTTTGAATTCCACAAGCTATACAGCGACAAAACAACAGTGGATACTGTAAATGAAGAGTGCCGCACTGCCGGTATAGGCTGCGTTGAATGCAAGAAGATGATGGCCAAAAATCTCATCAGAGCGCTTGAACCTATTCGCGGAAAAAGAGAATATTATGAGGGCAAGCCCGAACTTCTTGACGAAATTTTTGCGGCAGGAAGCAACAAGGCAAGAAAAATTGCTCAGAAAACCATGGAAGAGGTAAAGTCGGTAGTTAAAGTATAAGTAAAACGGTTAACAGTTCACGGTTGATCAAAACATAAAACTGTGAGCCGTTGCTATCAAACATGCTGGAATTATTAAAAAATTCATTTAAAAGACCGTAAGCCGTGAACCGTAAACCGTTACTAAGCTTATATGTCGGAAGAGCCTTATAAAGTATTGCTGGATGATATATTCGAAGGCCCAATGGATCTTCTTATTCATCTTATCAGAAAAAATGAGGTGGATATATATGACATTCCGATTGCCCTGATCACAGATCAGTACCTTGGCTGTTTGAACTTGATGAAGTCTTTGAACATAGACCTTGCCGGCGATTTTATATTGATGGCTGCGATTCTGGCCCAGATAAAGTCAAGGATGCTTCTTCCGGTGCATGAGGGTGAAGACGAAGAAGATCCCCGTATGGAAATTGCAAGGCCTATTCTTGAATACCTTGAGATAAAATCTGCTGCCGAGCGGTTAGCCGAAAGAAATCTGCTTGGAGACAGTACTTTTATCAGACAGCCTGACATAAAAGATTTTTTATCAAACCAGGATGATGAAGTCATAAGTGTAGGCCTGTTCGAGCTTATTGATGCATTTCAGAAAATACTTAAAAATATATCCGAAGATCAGAGGATAGACATCACTGCCGACAAGATGTCTGTGAAAGACAAGATCTCCAGGCTGGTTGATATATTTGAAGATAAAGGTTCGATGACCTTTGAGGAACTATTTTCTGCAGATGTGCTGAAAAGTGATGTCATACTGACCTTTCTTGCAATACTGGAGATGGTTAAACTCTGCCTCGTCAGGATTGCCCAGCATACCCAGTCAGGTGTTATCAGACTCTTTTATTTATAGGTGGATTGAAAGACTGAAGGTGAAAGGCTGAAGACTGAAGGTAGAAGGCTTTTAGGAACAAATCATGCACGATTGAACCAAAGATCGTTGAAACCAAAAAAGTCTTGAATGGCTTAATTCGAGCATTGCGAGATGATTTATATACTTCAGCCTTCAGCCTTCAGCCTTCAGCCTATCCACCTAACTAGTTACTATAATGGAAGATATAAAGAACATTATTGAAAGCCTGTTGTTTGTTGCCGAAGATCCGCTTACAATAGACAGCATTAAAAAAGTACTTGATTCCACCGACTCTAATGCGATTCGTAACGTTCTGAATGAACTTTCAAGTGAATATGAAGCCCGCAAAGGCGGGTTTTTTTTGCGTGAGGTCGCAGGAGGATACCAGATCCGTACCCGGCCTGAATACAGCCAGTGGATAAAACGCCTGTTAAGACCGAATCCTCTCCGCCTGAGCAACGCTGCTCTTGAAACGCTTGCCATTGTTGCCTACAAACAGCCTGTGATACGCAGCGATATTGAACACTTGCGGGGTGTTGACTGCGGGGGAATTCTGCGCATGCTGCTTGAGCGAAAGCTAATCCGGGTTGTAGGCCGCAAGGAGATTCCGGGCCGCCCGATAATCTATACAACCACAAAGAAATTTCTGGAACTTTTTGAATTAAAAGACCTTAAAGATCTGCCATCCCCCAAAGAGATAGAAGAGTTAGGTAATTCTTCATCCGAGACACTGGCTCATGCAGTTTCAGATATTATTGAACAAACAACAGATGAAGATTAAACCTTAGGTTAAAAACTTCTTGACTTAGCGGCTTGTTTTAAAATTAAATAGCAACTGACCGAGAATCTCCTGTCTTTCGGTCAAAAATTCGATATTCGAATATAAACGGGCGGTTAACTCAGCGGGAGAGTGCCACCTTCACACGGTGGAAGTCACTGGTTCAAACCCAGTACCGCCTACCAGTAAAATCAAGGAGCGAAACCTTTGTAAAATGCTAATTTTAGTTAATAGGAGAAAAAACATGAAAACATTAATTGCTGCGCTGATTACTTTGGTATTTTTGTTTACAGCACCTGTTTTTGCTGGAAAATCCGGCGGGGCAGGCAAGGGTAAGCATAAAAGAGAACACGTCAGAACACATAGACAAGCAATGGAAGCTAAAGCAGGTGATAAAGCTCTAAAGATCAGAAAAAAGGAGCAAAAAAGGCTTAAACAAACTGAGGAAATTAAAGAAGAAAAGCAAGAGAAGGTTAAGGAAAAAAGCAAGAAGGCAAAAAAGGGTCTGGAAAAACAGCGTGAAAAGAAATCTGAGCAGGTACAGAAAGAATTAGGTAAAGGCTCTGAAAAAGGTCAGGAAGCCCGCGAAACACGAAAAAAATGGTGGAAATTCTTGGGGGAAGGGGAATAAATCATCCATTGAAATGGATTATATGTGTCGGCGGCAGATGAAATGTTCGGGCTAAATTAATATATTGTATGTCTTAATTTTACTTAACAAAGAAGGATGGCTTATCTCGAGGAGCTTTGCGGCTTTAGTGCGATTCCCTTCTGTTTTTGTTAAAGCTTTGCTGATCAGCATTTTTTCTAAATCTTTCTGTGCATCTTTTAGTGAATATCCTTCAAAAATTTTATCTATCTGATCAGTCCCCTCCCTTTCCCCAATCAAAGAAGGAAAGTTCTCAGGTACAAGCAATTTGTCCTCTGCAAGCACCAGTGCTCTCTCAATTACGTTCTCCAATTCTCTGACATTTCCGGGCCAATTATGCTTTAATAAAAGGGACATGGCGGCCGGAATAATATTACTTATATCTTTATTAAGTCTTTTGTTGAATTGGTTTATAAAATGATCACATAAAAGGGGTATATCTTCATTTCGTTCCCTTAAAGGCGGTAAATTTATGGGCAAGACATTAAGCCGGTAAAACAAATCTTCACGGAAAGTCCCATTTTTTATCTCTTGTTCCAGGTTTTTTGAAGTTGCGGCAAGCACGCGAACATCAATCTTCTTTGGTTTTGAATCGCCCACTGGTCTGATTTCATTTCCCTGCAATACTCTCAGAAGTTTAACCTGTAAAGACAACGGCATCTCACCTATTTCATCAAGAAAAATCGTACCCCCGCTTGCTTCTTCAAAAAGCCCGATTTTGTCTTTTAATGCTCCGGTAAAGGCTCCTTTTTTATATCCAAAGAGTTCGCTTTCTAATAAATTTTCAGGTATTCCGCCGCAATTTACAGGAACAAATGAATTCTTTGACCTGTCACTGCTAAAGTGTATTCCCTTTGCGATTAATTCTTTTCCTGTCCCGCTGGCGCCATAAATTAATACAGTGGTATTATATTTTGCGACCTTAGCGGATAGACTGAATATTGACTGCATAACTCTGCTTTTTGCCACCATTTTGCCGAAGTTATAACTTTCTTTAATTTTCTGAATACGTTCTTTGAGCTGTAAGTTCTCCCTTTTCAAACTTTCACGCTCTTCTGCCTTTTTAAGGGCAAGATATACCTCATCTGTTTTAAAAGGTTTTGATATATAATCATATGCGCCCAATTTCATGGCTTTAACGGCTGTATCTATCGTACCGTATGCCGACATCATTATTACTGTAGTGTCCGCTATTTTATCACGCGCAGACTTTAAAAATTGCATACCATCAATCCTGGGCATTTTAATGTCACAAAGTATAAAATCATATTGATTACGATCTATCATCTGCAAGCCTTCATATCCATCAGAAGCCGTATCAACAAGATAACCGGCGTTGCTGCCAAGCAAGCTGGCTAACATGTGGCGCATGTTCTCCTCATCATCAATTACAAGCAAGCGTTTTTGTGCTGATTTATTATCCATTTAAACTAAAGAGGCAAAGTGATTGCAATAGTTGTCCCTTTTCCTTGTTTGCTGGTTGCTTTGATATTTCCGCCTAATTTGTCAATAATCATAAAGCATACTGAAAGACCAAGACCTGTTCCCTTGCCGGGTTCTTTTGTAGTGAAAAAAGGATCAAAAATATTATTAAGGTTTTCTTCTGAAATTCCAGGTCCATTATCTATAATTTCAATATTTAATTTAGCTGGATTAACTCCTGCATTCTCATCTCTGCTGGATATAGATTCACTTTTTATAATAATCTTGCCGTCTGATTTGTTGTTAATGGAATTAATCGCATCAGCAGCATTTATAATCAAATTTAAAAATACCTGACGCAATTGATCAGGATCTGCCATAACCGTATCTATATTTGCTGCTAAATTTAGATTTAAATTAATATTCGCTAATATAGGCTGAATTTTTAAAGCTTTTGCAATATCATTAATTATTTCATGAACAGATACTGCTTTCAAACCAATGCCTAAAGGCCTTGAAAAATCAAGCAACTGCCTTATAAGATTATTTATTCTGTCTATCTCATTTTCCGCACGATCAATAAATTCCCTTCTTTCCTCATCATTAATATTATTTTTCTTGATCAGCTCAAGATAACCAATAATGATACTTACAGGATTCCCTATTTCATGGGCAATTCCTGAAGATAATCTACCGACAGAGGCCAGTTTTTCCGCTCTTATAATATCCTCTTGCGCTCGCTTTAAGTCAAAATTTGCCGTCTCAAGTGATTTGACTGTCTTTTGGAGCCTGTCTTTATCCTCAGAAATTCTTTTCAACATGCTGTTCAAAGACTTTGACAGCTTATTGAACTCATTGTCACCTTTTTCATACAGAAAAAACAACTCATCATCTTCCCTGTACTCATTGGCTCTCTTAATTAATCTGTTTAAAGGTTTAACTGTAACCTTTGAAAGCCGATAAAGGCCGAAGAAAGTAAAAATAACAGCATTTACTAAAATATATATAAATATTAAGCGCTGTGTGCGTCTTAATTGACCATATACCTCTTCAAGCTTTAAAACAACGCCGGCGACTCCAATAATATCTTCTCCTCTGAATAATGGTGCCGATATAATCAAAAAACGACTTTGTTTCCAAAAAACTCCCCATGATGTACCCAAAAATTCGGTTATCTTTTCTCCTGATTGGACTGCACGTTTTGCAAGCATCTTAATTTCATCTTGCAGATCACAACTCTTTCCATTGAAATAAATCTGATCTTCTTTTCTATCTAAAATAACGGCGCAAGAAAAACCTGATTCATTTAACATCTTATTCAATTTAGCCTTAAGATCTGAATCAGAAAAAATTTTCCCTGTCTTATCAAAATTTATCAGTTCATTTTCTATTGAAGAAATAAGAAAATTTCCTTTTGAAATTTCAGATCGAATCAAAATATTTTGAACCGCAATTATAATTACAAAATCAATCAGAATCATTGCCAGCACTAACAGCACCGCAATATTTATAAATATATTAGTTTTTATTCCTCGATAAAACACGTCAATCCTATGAAATTATATAAAACCCAAACTAAGCATTTCAAATTGTGCCAAAGGCCGCGAATCCGGCTCTCGGCAGCAGCAACTTTTCATAGCTTGACTCACTAAGAGCTTCATCCGGCGGGGAACCAGCGGACATCAGACTCAAGTATGCTGTGAGGGGAAGCCGAAAAATCCGGATGGCCATTATTTGCCCCCTTCCAGCCTTCTCACACCACTGTCATTGGTAAGCAGCTTCATCTGCTGAATGGCAACCTGGTTGAGTTTGGCGAGCCGTTCGGATTGTGAAATTTCCTCATTGATAAACAGCGCATTCAGATTTTCCAGATTAGACAGACAGACCAATTGTGATACATTGGCATAATCACGAATATTTCCTTTCTTATCCGGATTTGCGTCACGCCACTGTCCTGCAGTCATACCAAACAATGCCATATTCAAAATATCTGCTTCAGATGCATAAACAAGATTAATCTGCCGACTTGTCAGCTCCGGCGGAATGAGATTTTCTTTGATGGCATCGGTATGAATCCGGTAGTTAATTTTAGCCAGGTTCCGTTTGATATCCCATCCAAGCTGCTTTTGTTCTTCGTCTTTAAGCCGCTGGAATTCCTTGATCAGGTATATTTTGAACTCAGCGCTAATCCACATTCCAAATTCAAATGCAATGTCTTTATGAGCATATGTTCCTCCATATCTGCCCGCTTTTGCCGTCAGGCCAATTGCATTTGTTTTGGCTGCCCATTCTTTTACGCTTATTTTATAGTTGTTTAAGCCAGCCTGGTTTCTAATTATGGCATATTCGCCATAATTAAAATTGGGATTATATATACGCTCCCATATACCTAAAAACTCAACAGTATTTCTATTTCTAAGCCAATCTGATATAAAAAATCCCCATCTTTCGCTTTGAGCATATCTGTCAGAGAAATATAATCTTCATCATTTACGGAAATGATGGTTATCTCCGTATTTTTAACATTTATCTTTTTTGTCATGACTATTTCCCTTCCACCGTCACTTCCACTATCTTCATGGTGTCGTTACCAAAAATATCCACCACCTTGACTGCGATTTTACGTCGCCCCGGCGGACATTCACAAAATATGCTTTAAAAAAAATAGGGGGCTACTTTTGACTCTTAATGGAGCCCCCAAGGGTCAAACGTAGACTTAACCCTCTGCCCTTTTCTGCCCATCTGAGTGAATGGTGTTGTTGGGTTTTTTATTTCATCATTTTGTTGCAGAAAGATATTGTATCATTAGCCTGTGACTGATGATGTACTTCGGGATTTACGAATATTTTATGTTTTATCTCTCCTACCCAAGAAAATACACTTTTCCATGGTATTTTGTTTTCTATCGATGGTGTTCGATGTCTGCAATGTATATGCAAGCCCTTCACAGACTTATGCGGAATCAGTTTGAGTTGTTTTAGGAAAGCATTCTTTGTCACTGTATAAAGCTGTTGGATATCGAGAACGACTCCAACAACATCACCCAAACACCGCTCTGTCGATAATAGTGCTCCCCAAAAATCAGCAATTTGATCTCCATTCGAAATGAATTGACCGGTACGGTTTTCAACAACTACAAAAGGTGCAATTTTGAAGTTTTTTTCAAATTGAGCGCGGATGGCCATTATTGATCGGATCAAATCCTCGTTTGTATTGTTCCGTCCCTGTATGAATTTCAATTCCAGCAAGTGGGATTTTAAATCTCTTTGAAATGGCAATAGTCATTCTGATAAAATCATTGACCCATTTTAGATCATTCCAAAGCAATGGCGGTGTGATAGAGGTTCCAGTTCCATCGTTGCGTGAAAGAGAAAGCTCGGTATGCAAAATGTATTTCACGTTCTCAGATGGTGTGCCGAACTCATAAAGCTTTTCAACCTCTTCGACGGTAAGGATACTTCCAAGTTCTTACCCTGTTAATTGCACTTCAGTTTTATTTTTTATGAAATCCGCAGGCACTTCGATGAAACGGCAATCCTTAGCAGCTGCAATTTCGTAACGTTTATGCAATCCTCCACGACCATTGCGATTAAATGCTGAAATATTTGGAAAAACATATGAGGTCTTATGTTTCATACTCTTGAAACCCAACCATTAAATGTTAAGAAATAAATCAGTGATATTTGACATTAACGGGTCGTTTCTTGATTGTTGTAATGTCTTAATATTGCGTTGTTTTTAATGAAAATGCAAGAATTATATAATCCAAAAGATCTTGAAAACTTATGGATCAGGTGCGGTGATATCAGCTCGTGACATATTCGGGTTAAGAACGTAGCGGGTTTTAGATGCGGTGTGGTAGAATTAGGCAATCTTTCGGCCCAACAAATTATTATCTAATTCAAGAGTGTAAGATAATATGGTTCTAATATCTATCTTACTGGATGCTTTAAGAATCTCTATACCGACTAATTTACCTTCCGAGGTTGTATCTAAATTTACACCCTCGGAAATTTCTATGACTCCATCTGGAATTTTTTCACTGAGTTTTAGATACAAAGCATCTACTTCATCATCATAATATACTTTCATTGTTTTCTCCCTTTTTTCAAAGGATAATTTGTTATCACTGTCACAATTTCACCTTCAACAGCCACAGCAATTTTCAGGGGAACCTCAAACCCGATGACATCTTCTATAATCTCATGTTCTCCCTGAGACAGCTCTATGCCTTCCAGAATCTTTATTACAGTTGACTCTGGAATTTTATATAATTTAGCTCTTCTTTTTGCGTGACGTGAAAATTCTACTTTCACTTGATGAATACCTTTTTTGATTTTAATTGTATAGTATATACACACACACACATTGTTTTTAATGAAAAAGCAAGAATTATATAATCCTAAGCGAGATAGGGGGAAGCGGGAATATTGGAGCTACAAATGTGGAAGAAAAAAAGAGATAAATCAACACATTTTGTAACTACTCATGTAGTCAGACTGAAGCTGTTTAGGCTGAAGGGGTCAGAAAAGCACGATTGCCGTACTTTAGCGGAAACATCTGATTCTTGTACCAAACATGGCTTCAAAATACGCTTTTTCCTAACAGTCTTCAGCCTTCAGCCTATCCACCTGAGTAGTTACTATATTTTTATCTTGTTTTTCGAGAAAATTTGATTTGGCATAGAGTTGAAAATAAGATCAAAATAAAAGGATTTGACTTTTATATAGTGACGTATGAATAAAGTTATACTTTTATGTTTTGATTAACCGTAAGCCGTGAACGGTTACAAAATCTTGTTTATCCTGTTATCCTGTCAAAATTTTTTTAAAGGTCCAACAACATGTTACGATATTTCTTATTATTATGAAATCTAAGCAAACAAACACATGTAAAGGTGTAATACTTGTTTCTATGCCCTGGTCACTTTTCAGCCGCCCATCCATTCAGATAGGCGCTCTGAAAGCATATTTAAAATTACAATTTCCCTGGCTCAATATAGCGGCTCATCACTTTTATTTAAAGGTGGCTGAGACTATAGGCTATAAACCATATCATTCTATTTCAGAAAGTACCTGGCTTGCTGAAACTATATATGCTGCAATGTTATCCCCTGAAAAATTTAAAGCTATTGAAAAGATCTTTTATAGGGAAGCTGGAGTTAAGCCTCTGTTTCGCAAATTAAGTTTTAAAGAACTTGTTTCAAAGGTAAGAAAGGTTACCGATTCTTTTATTGAAAGCATAAACTGGAATAAATTTTGTCTTGCAGGTTTTTCTGTAAGTCAGTGTCAGTTGACTTCCTCGCTTTATATAATTAAGCAAATAAAAATAAAACATCCTGCCCTTAAAATTGTATTAGGAGGTTCAACATTTGCAGGTGCATCAAAAGAGCTGTTTAAGTTAATCCCGGAGATAGATTTCGTGGTCAAAGGCGAAGGAGAGTTGCCCTTAAGCCAATTAGTACATCACCTCGGTATTTCTAATAAAACAGATAAAATCCCTTCCATTAAAGGTGTAATCTCAAGAGAATCCATAGAAGATGATAATTCAGATAAATTCTATCAAATGGAAACACTAAGCAGCCTCCCAATGCCGGACTATGACGATTATTTTGACCTGCTTCAAACATTTGGTTCAAATAAAACTTTTTTTCCCACTATTTTATGTGAAATTTCCAGGGGATGCTGGTGGCGCTATGCACAAAGATCAAAAAAAATCAAGGGATGCGCTTTTTGCAATCTGAATTTGCAATGGGATGGCTATAGATCAAAAGGTTATTCTAAAGTGGTTTCCGAAGTTGATAACCTTACTTCAAAGTATAAGACACTTTCCGTGGCCTTTACTGATAATGCTCTTCCGGTTAAAGAGTCTAAAAAAGTTTTTACTCAACTGAAAGAGCTTAAAAAGGATTTTCGTTTTTTTTCTGAAATACGAGCTACAACAACGATGGAAAATCTTAAAATAATGCGTGATGCAGGAATGAGTGAAGTGCAGATCGGCATAGAGTCGCTCAGCACCAGGCTGCTCAAAAAAATTAATAAAGGAACCACGGCCATACAAAATTTAGAAATTATGAAAAATTGCGAACAGTTGGGAATTGTTAATAACTCAAATCTTATACTTCAATTCCCCGGCAGTGATAAGGATGATGTTGAAGAAACGCTGCGGAATCTGGAATTTGCGGCTCCATTTCGCCCTTTGCGCCAGGTTAATTTTTGGCTGGGCCTTGAAAGTCCGGTATGGCAAAACCCGCAACAATTCGGAATTAAAGCATTATATAACCACCCCCGCTATGCGGATCTATTGCCACAAAATATATCTTCTTCGATGCGATTTTTAATACAAGCATATAGAGGTGATCTTGGGTGTCAGAAAAAACTTTGGAAGCCTGTCAAACAAAGGATAAAAGCCTGGAAGATGGAATATGAAGCTCTTCACAATAATTCTATTTTCGAGCCGATTCTCAGTTTTCTGGATGGTCGGGATTTTCTCATAATAATTCAAAAACAACTTAATGATAGAACATTAACTCACCGTCTTAAAAAAAAATCCAGGGAAATTTATCTTTTCTGCCGGCATCACCGATCAATAAAAAAAATATTGGAACATTTCCCTGGATTGTCAGATGATAAGATTATTTCTTTTCTCCGAATAATGGTTAATAAGAAATTAATGTTCGAAGAAAATGAAAATTACCTTAGCCTGGCTGTCCCAAAATAAAAAACCCGGAACCAAAACGGCTCCGGGTTTATAAAATTTTTCGGCAGCGACCTACTCTCCCACTCAG
>Ga0255429_1064_pt1 | contig 23025 bp, 17 predicted proteins | sample ANMaggSeSYBR02H9_FD_182636 | JGI IMG/M metagenome (GOLD analysis project Ga0255429, IMG submission 182636) | Sediment cell enrichment communities from methane seep in Santa Monica Basin, California, United Staets - ANME aggregate JGI... | ecosystem: Environmental > Aquatic > Marine > Cold seeps >... | reverse complement strand
TGTTTTGGATAACTACTGCACACACAAAAGAAATAAAGAATGGTTAGCAAAAAACACAAATGCTCATTTTCATTTTACGCCAACATCTGCAAGTTGGTTGAACCAGGTGGAGATTTGGTTTGGCATATTTTCAAGAAAAGCTCTTCGTAGAGCGTCTTTTGCGAGCCCACGGGAGTTAAGGCAGCGCATTAAAGATTTTATCAAACCTTATAATCCTGACTCCAAACCATTTAAATGGCGCAAGAGAGAGGTGAAGGGGTCTCAGTTGAAAGATAATATAGTTAACTTAGCAATTAAGCACTATAATCGAATGGCAGTCGCACATCCGTTACAGCATGTTAAAGAAAGGCATCCATTAAAACAAGGATTGAAACATCACCTAGTCTTTCCGTGAAGATCGCCGAACCCTAGTTGGTGTCCATCCATAAATCAGCAATTTCGAGGTACCAGAGACACTGCCCAGCGGTTTGGGATCAATGCAACACAAGGCTCTGGAAACTGATTTGACATATCCAAGAAACCGCTTTGAGCAGTTCACATTGTCAAGCCTCCGGCTTTGCTGGAGGTAATGTGACTCAGCGCATGCAGGAGGTGTAGCATGACGGACCAGCAGCACTCTAGACAACGCCATCACTCTCGACAGCGCAAAGATCCCGGCGGCACCGACCAAAGAGCGGAATTACCCAGTTTCCCTCATGATTCACTGTGCAGTAATGTAAGCCGCACTGGGCGCATTATCGCCATCTTCCGTTGTTTCTGGTTAATTCTGATTCAGAATCGGGTGGCAATCGCGATAGCTTCGTTACTGTGGCTCCTCTACCGGACCGGCACGCAACCTCGACGCATCATCTATCCCTGTCAGCAGGTAGCGGCGGTTAATGTTACTGTTGCGTTTAAGGGGCTGATACCCGCCCTGTTTCTCGTGCGGAAACGTCGCTGCCCGCATGCAGCAAACAGAGATTCTCTAACCAAGCGACAGCTCTTGATTGCCGTCTTTCTGTTTGTTGCGGCGTTCCTTGGCCTTGAAGCGTATCACTTCGCAATCCATGCCATGCCCGTTGCACTGCCTGCTGCCCCTCCACGCCCCGGCAACCCTATGCCGACAACCATCGCTATTGTCCAAGCAGAGCAGACCCCGATCTCAAACGCTGAAGTGGAAGCTATGGTCCAGCGGGCAGTTGCTCAGGCCGGCGGGTTGGAGGAGATCATCGAGCCAGGCGACAGCGTGGTCCTAAAAGTGAATCTGGTGGAAGACGGATGGTCCCCCGGAGACGGTGTGACAACAGATCCGCGGGTAACTCGGGCTGTCGTACGACTGGCCCAGGCGGCTGGAGCCGAGACCGTAGCGATCGTGGAAGGGAGCGCCCGTGGCCGCGACGGGTACTTCGGCCGGGATGTGACGCGTTACGCATTCCACGATTCCGGCTACGATTCCGACTGGGACATGATCGACGATGAAACCGGAGTACAGCTCTTTGACCTCAACGATGCAGGCGGAATCGATCAGCATGACCCCGACAAAGTTACTCTCGTAACGATCCCCAACGGCCTCGTTCGGACCCAGTACTATGTGCCCAACGTTCTCTTGAACTGCGACGTATTGGTTAGCATCCCGACGTTCAAGAATCACTCAGCGACGGGCATCACTCTCTCCCTCAAAAACCGCGTGGGATGTGCCCCGAGTGATATCTACCATGCCCCGTTTGCGCCCTACGACAACCAGATGAAATGGGGAGTGGTCCATTCTGTGGACAGTGGTTTTCCCCGAAACGTTTCGGGGGAATATCCAGTGCCTCCTCCCACCAGTGATGAGAAGCTCCTCGCCCACTATGCGACCGTCGATCTCAACCTGGTTCGACCACAGGACTTTGTAGTAGTGGATGGTCTGGTCGGAATCACAAGGGGACCGGTGGGCCATGATCAGGCCTCGCCGCCCATGGGGTTGGTCCTGGCTGGTGAAGACTCGGTCGCTGTTGACACTGTGGCTACCTTGGTGATGAACTACGATCCGGCTTACGTCGAACACATCGCCTGGGCAAACCAGCGCGAACTCGGCACGATGGAGACGTCGGTGATCACCGTGCTGGGCGATCACGTGGCAACAGTTCGAAGGGACTTCCCACTTGACCACGGGGGAGCGGGCATCACTGTGCGGGCCGATGCCAGTCCGCCCTGGATCGGTAAGATTTCGTTGACGGACGGTGAGACAGTGTGCGGTGATGCAACGATTGAGGGATCGGAGTTCGGCGATGATCGAGGCGTGGTTAAGGCTGAGCTTCTGGTGGATGGTGAATTCGTGGCCGCTATTTCCAATCCGTCAGATCCCTTTACGTTCGTGTGGGATTCAACGAGCGTGCCGGCAGGTGAGCACGAAGTAGCGGTCACAGTATACGATGCGGCGTTCAACGAAGGGAGTATCAATTGCATCGTAACTACGGTCGGTCCATGCTGGTCGCCAGATTTTCATTACTCTGTTATCGATAGCAATAACAGCGGACGCGTGGCAATCGGCGAAATCAATGGCGACGGCTTCAACGACGTTGTGGTTCATCGCTGGGGGTCCAACTATGGTACTGGGGGCGACGGCTCGTTGACATGGTACGATGGCTACGAGAATTATGACAGGAGCTACGATTGGCAGCAGACTGTGATCGACAGCAACGGGAACTTTTATGGCGACGACGTCATCATCGCCGATGTGAATGGTGACGCTTATAACGACATTGTGTGCTGCAAGGAAGATCATGGCACACGCCTGTGGTGGTATGAGCATCCTGGTGTCGGTCATAACCCAGCGGTCGATCCGTGGGCACAGCACGAATTCGGGCAGGCCGGGTACTCCGAGGAGATCAAGGATATCGAGGTTGTCGATATCGACAGCGACGGCAAGTTGGACGCCATCGTACGGCAAAAAGCCGGCGTTACCATTTGGTTCCAAGATGATCTCGATGACGTGGGTAACGAGTGGACCGTAAAGACGATCGATATTAAGCCACAGGGCCGCGAGGGCATGGCCGTCGGCGACGTAGACATGGACGCCCATCCAGATATCGTCCTCAACGGTTATTGGGTGCGGAATCCTCACGCCACTGGAAACGCACGCACTGATGCCTGGTCTGAATACAGCATTCATTCAATCTGGTATGATCAGGACACGGGCCAATGGTGGGATAACGCCGTTAAGACGCTTGTGGTCGACGTCAACGGGGACGGTGCAAACGACGTGGTGTTCTCCCATTCTGAAGCGTTTATCGAGACATTCCCCATTGCCTGGTACGAACTCAACGACTACACGCTAGGCGATTCTGGGTGGACCCAACACATCATCCTGCCTTCTATCCGCAACTGCCATACCTTGCAAGCCGGAGATATGGACAACGACGGTCATAATGATATCGTAGCGGGGCAATTACGTGGGGAGGGCCAATATCCCCTCTACGTGTTATACAATGGGGGTGGTGTTGTCCCAACATGGGAGCAACAGACTATCGACGCTGACATAGGGTGCTATAACGGTGAGGTCGGCGACATCGGCAACGACGGAGATCTGGACTTCGTTTCATCAAAGACGTGGGAAGTCGGCCCTATTTACATCTACGAAAACCAGCTCGACTCGGGTCCTAGCGTACTACCCCCGATTATCGCGCCCCCTGCTGATGACGTCGCCAATCCGGGTATTCCGTACAGTCGGACGCCAGCATCGACTCAGGGCACGCCCCCAATTAGCTGGTCTCTGGTGGTAGGTCCACCGGGGATGACGATCGATCCGGGTACTGGCGAGGTAAGCTGGCCAGACCCGCAACCAGCGGGCAGTGCGCATCCCGTAACCATTGGCGCGAGCAACTCGGCGGGCAGCGACGAGGCGAGCTGGACGCTGGGCGTAGCGGAATTTGAACCTGTACCGCCTGTAGAAAATGTTGTTGTCAATCCAAGTTTTCAGGATGGCAAGAGTCTGTGGAAATTCTACACGAACGGGACGGGGAGTTTTGAGGTCACGTCTTCGGCTTATGACGGCACTGCGGCAGCACATGTTACAACGGTCACTGGCGGCACGAATATTCAGCTCTTTCAACATGACTTGCCGTTGGAGCCGAATACTGAGTACCAATTGAGCTTCGTTGCTTATTCAAATACGGGCCACGATTTCAGTGTTTCAATGGTAAAGCATGATCCGCCGTATACGAATTACGGATTAACTAGCCATAAGGTTAATATCACAACAAGCTGGAATACGTATTCGATAAACTTCACAACAAAGAACTTCAGTAGCCCAGTTAACGACGCTCGATTGGTGTTCTGGTTCGCTTCTGACGCAGCTACAGGCGATCAGTACTGGATAGATAATGTGGCGCTGTTTCAAGTTGGCGTCACGTTCCAGTACGACCTGACAGCCAGTGTTGTAGGTGGCAACGGGACGATCTCTCCAATGAGCGGCACATATAATGAGGGCACTGCCGTAGCCCTGACTGCTTCACCTGATGCAGACTATCGCGTCTCGGCCTGGACTGGGACCGATGATGACACCCTGACCAGCAACACGAATACCGTAACGATGGATGGTGACAAGACGGTTACGGTGAAATTTGAGGAAATCCCTTCGGTCAAGAATGTTATTGTCAATCCTGGTTTTGAAGATGGCAAGAGTCCCTGGAAATTCTATACGAATGGGGAGGGTAGCTTTGAAATATCGTCTTCAGCTTATGAAGGGGCTGGAGCGGCGCGTATTACGACTGTTACGACTGGGACGAACATCCAGCTTTACCAGTCCAATCTGTCACTTAAGCCGAACACAGAGTATAAACTCAGCTTTGCTGCTTATTCAAACACAGGTCATGATTTAAGGGTTTTCTTACACAAAGATGTTAGCCCGTACACCAATTATGGATTGAATAATTATCTGGCGGATCTAACAACGGGCTGGAATGTTTATACCATCCATTTTACAACAGAGAATTTCAGCATTCCAGTTGATGATGCCCGATTGCGGTTCTGGTTTGCTGCTGATGCAACTGCGGGGGATCAGTACCGGATAGATGAGTTTGTGCTGTCTGAAGTTGGTGTAGATCCGGAAGAGTACGACCTGACAGCCAGTGTTGTAGGTGGCAACGGGACGATCTCTCCAACGAGCGGCACATATAATGAGGGCACTGCCGTAACCCTGGCTGCTTCACCTGATGCAGACTATCGCGTCTCGGCCTGGACTGGGACCGATGATGACACTCTGACCAGCAACACGAATACCGTAACGATGGATGGTTACAAGACGGTTACGGTGAAATTTGAGGAAATCCCTTCGGTCAAGAATGTTATTGTCAATCCTGGTTTTGAAGATGGCAAGAGTCCGTGGAAATTCTATACGAATGGGGAGGGTAGCTTTGAAATATCGTCTTCAGTTTATGAAGGGGCTGGAGCGGCGCGTATCACAACGACTACGATCGGGACAAACATTCAGTTTTTCCAGCATGACCTGCCATTAGAACCGAACACCGAGTATGATTTGAGCTTTGCGGCTTACTCAAATACGGGTCATGATCTTCGAGTTACGTTGTGTCAACATGGCCCGCCTTATAATAATTACGGTTTAGCGAAGCAGATAGTAAACCTCACAACGAGCTGGGATACATATTCGATTAACTTCACCACCAAGAACTTCAGCAGCCCGGTCAATGATTCTCGATTGTCGTTCTGGCTGGCGACTGACTCTAAGGATGGTGATCAGTACTGGATAGATGAAGTGGTTCTCCAGGCTCGTTAACGCGCTTGGAGATATTCTAAATAGGCGAAGGCAGAAATGATCCTGCCTTTTGTCCCTGTATAATGTACTTGATACTTTTCGAATATGTTTGATTGCGGTCAGGTATCCGCCTATTGGATGGGGACTCGGCAAAGACAGCTTTCTGCTATCATGCTAAACAATTGAGAGACCGAAATTTTTCAACCTGTGCGGGTAGCCATTAGCTGTCAATCGTCATCTCTCCAAAATCTGTTATAATCAGAAATAATGTAGGAGCGGTTTTAACCGCGACCTATTGATGCAGATCACCAACAAATGTAAATTTACTCATATATGGTCGGGGTTAAAACCCCTCCTACAGGCAGTATATTCCCAAATGGAAAACTTATTTAAAACTCAATCCTAACCGCACAGCTCGAAAAATTGTATGACAGAGACCGCAATGAAAACGCTCGTTTTCCTTGTGGTTTATAAATATTGAAAACAGAGGAAATTATGTCGGCTGGGAAAAGGATCACATTATTATCCAAAGATGAAATTGAATATTTTTATGACATTCCTGAATTAACGAATAATGATCGTATGGTTCTCTTTGATTTATCGGAAGCGGATCACAAAAAAATAAAAAATCTATCAACGGAAGCCGTCAAAATTAATTACATCCTTCAATTGGGATATTTTCGCGCTACAAATTATTTTTTCAACTTCACATTCCATCAAGTCCAGAAGGATGTGTGGTATATCATTAATAATTATTTTCCTCAAGTTCCCTTTCCCAAAAAGCAGATTTCTAAACACTACCATTACGATAATCAGAAAAGATTATTAAAGCGCTTCAAATTTAAACCGTTTACGGCAAAAGAACACGTCAAATTAAATCAGCAAGCTAAGAAATTGGCCAAGCGTCATGTCTATCCCCGGTTTATTTTTGATGAATTGCTTAGTTTCTGTCACCGATGGGACATGATTAGGCCGGCATATTCAACGATGCGGTCAATCGTAGCGGTTGCCTTACAGAATGAACGAGATCGTATTCTCAAAAAAATGTCATTACATTTGAATAAGAATGCCCGATCTGCATTAGATGCATTATTGAAAAGCGATGACAGTTTTTATCAGATAACTTTGCTTAAAAAAGACCCCAAAGATTTTAGTACCGGTGAAATGCGAGCAGAAGTTGCCAAACAACAGATGTTATTGAATGTATACAAACATACCAAATTGATCATACCAAAATTGCGTATTTCAGCTAAGAACATCGAATATTATGGAGAAATGGCTAAATTTTATCCACCCTATAAGCTGAAGCGGTTTAAGAAGAATTTAACACACTTGTACCTTCTGTGTTATGTTCATCAACGGTATTTAAAGGTTAACGATAATTTAATTACCTTTTTCTCTTATCGAACCAACAAATTCTATCAGGATGGCGAACAATTTGCCAAAGAACAACTCAGCCTTGATAGTGAACAGTCTGAAGAGCGGTTGATTAAGGCGGGAAAACTGATCAAATTGTACTCGGACAAGCGAATTGCGGACGACAATTTGAGACCAACAGCATTGCAAATTGTACCAAAAGATAATATAAATCAGTTTGCCAAGGACTTAACAGCAACGGAAGCAAAAAAGAACCGGTTTATTTGGCAGTAAACCCAAGGGGTCGCGTCTTCATTCTTGACATATTGAAAGCACCGCAAGATCTTGGGGACATCTTAACTTTCATTCTTTCTACAGAGAATTCAAATTTAAAGAAGAAAGCTGTATTGCCTGGCACCATGAATAATTCGTCGTATCTGAACAGTGTTAGCTTTCACCACATAAAATACAAGATATTTTCCAATTATCAGAATTCTATATCCCAGATTTTTTAGTCGATAATCTTTTGGAACTACCCCAATTTCTGGATTAATGGCCAATTGAGAAATTGAGCAATCAAACTTTTCGAGCAGGGAAACAGCAGCAGATGGATTATCCTTCGTAATGTAATCAAAAATATTATCCAAATCATTTTCTGCTGTAGATAAATACCGGATTTCAAATAGACCACTCATCTGATTTTTTCTTTTAGCTTTTTCATAAGTTTTTCATGAGTGATTCCCTGCTCACCAGATGCACCTAATGACTCTGCTTCTCCAAGTTTTTGATACAATTCAAGTAAGCACTGAAGTCGCTCATAATGGGCCAAACTCATAACTACCATGTCACCTTTCCCATTCCGTGTTATGAACACAGGTTGGCCCTCTTTATGGCAAAGCTCAGATATTTCCAGAGCCCGATTACGTAAATCAGATATAGGTCTAATTAATGGCATAATTCCTCCTGTCATAATTTTGCAATATATTATCATAATAATGATATTTGTAAAGCAAGAAACAAACATAGGGGGTCACAAACATAAGTGGCACGTCTTCATTCTTGACAGATTTATTTTCTTTTCTATTTTACAGAGCTTTCTTTTCAGCTTTTTATCTTTTTCGATTTTTTGTGCCACACGCCTGCTCGCCTGGGATACGCCGGATTCTCCAATGCCGAAATGGTTGCTGATATCTTTTAATGTCTCGCCCGTATATTTCTGACAAAGATACATTTTTACATTCCTTGACAAGCCCTTTTCTTTCCTGAAAACAGATTCCACTTCATCAAAAATGTCCTGCATGGATACTTTTGGGACCAGTTCTTTTAAAGCAGGCATCTCTTTATCCGGCTTTTTACCGAGCCCTAAGTTGGTAGCCTCTGAACAAAAGTATATTGATTTATCGTAGCGCTGTAGTATATTAGAAAATTGTTGGAATATGGGCTCGCTAAAAAATAACTTGGTAGAATTTGCGCTCAAATTTGCCGTGGATTTAATCGATCTGATTGAGCAAAATCGCAGGAATAGCGAGCTATTTCGAGGCCAATTTTACTAAGATCAGGTGCGAATGAAAATCGATTAAAGATATGGTAAAGTTGGGATGCAAAAATGCCAAGTTATTTTTTAGCGAGCCCTATGTCATCCGACACGACAATCGACATCTGAAAACAATAAAGGCATACGATGTATAATCATTTTTTCGGTTTCAAAGAAAAACCCTTCAAGCTGGTACCCAATCCGGACTACCTGTTCTTGAGCAAAAGCCATGAAGAAGCGCTTGCCCATCTGAAATATGCAGCAGTGGAAGGAGAAGGATTTGTTGAGATTCTTGGAGAGGTCGGGAGTGGAAAAACAATGCTGTGTCGGGCTTTTCTTGAGAACCTGGATGCCAATACGGAATCCGCCTATATTTTCAACCCCAAAATGGATGCGATGGACCTCTTAAAATCCATAAATGACGAATTCGATATCCTCTCAGACCAGGACAGCATCAAAGCACTCATTGATACGTTAAATGCATTTCTGATGGGAAAAAGGGCCGAAGGGAAAAAAGTGATCCTTTTAATTGACGAGGCCCAGAATTTAAACAAAGAGGTTCTGGAACAGATCCGACTCCTTTCAAATCTGGAAACCACAAAAGATAAGCTCCTGCAGATCATCCTGGTTGGGCAACCGGAACTGGGTGAAATGCTGAGATCCTATGATCTCCGGCAGATCGGACAACGCATATCCTTAAGGTGCCGTTTGCTGCCTTTGTCTTATCAGGAAACAAACGCATATATTCAGCATCGAATCCATCTGGCATCCCAAAAACAGGTCGCTATATTTTCTCGCAATGCTATACGTAAAATATACAAATATTCAAGTGGTAATCCACGGTTGATCAACATTATATGCGACAGAGCTCTGCTGACTGCTTATGGTTTAAATTGCCACAAAATATCAAGTAGAATTGCCAAAGCGGCGATAATCGAGCTGTCCAACCATGGCGAAATAAAACGATACGTTGTTCAAGCAGGGCAAAAGCGCCTGATCTTGCTTTTCGTTCTGTGTGTCGCTCTTGGAGGAACTTTTTTCTACCAAACAGCGAAACCATTACCCAAAGCAGTCCTACCGGTTCCGGCGCCAAAGGCTCAAATCAAAGCCCGGCAGAAAGAGATTATTGAACCGGTTTCGATTGAATCTGCAAAAACCGAAATGCCGGCGATGGCCACTGGAATCTCTGAACCGGAAAAGGGTAATGCCATGCCGGATTTCAAACAAATGCTTGTAACCTTACCCGCAAAAACCACCCGGGCGATGTCAGTAAAAACCGTCTCGAATAAATGGGGGATCAACGCAAGGATGTCACCTGATTTAAACGAGTTCGAAGATGATGAGGCATTTTTTTCTCTCGCTGCTCTGCAAAATGGTCTCATCCTCCAACGGATTGACGAAAACCTGGACCTGATATTAAATTTAAATCTATGCGCTATCTTGAAATTTGAACATCCGGAAAACCATTATCCGATTTACCTGACGGTTATCAAAGCAAAAAACCATGCACTGACCTTATCTGACGGCAAAACAGGCCGTAAAATCAATGTGTTGTATGATGATATCGTCAAATACTGGACCGGCACGGGGTTTGTTTTCTGGAAAAATTTTTATAACTACCAGAGAATCACACCTCGTTATTCACCGAAAGAATCAATCATCGCCTTAAAAATGCACTTACGGGATATTGGGTTTAAAAATATTGAAATAAATACGAATTATGATTTATTCACACAACTGGCAATAAAGGCGATTCAGGCCAAACACGGTATTCCAGTAGACGGAATTATCGGACCGCTGACCAAAATAGTTTTGTACAATGAAAAAAAACTCTTTGCGATTCCGCATTTATGGCAAACCATGAAAGAAAGAACAAAACGGCAATGATCTCTCACAGAGGACACAGAGAAAAACTTTTTAATATAAAATTGGTGCCTGAACGGAAACCCGCTATTTTGAGGTTCGTATGGAGCGGCTGCCTCTATGCTATCAGGAGGTTATTCTTTTGAGTTCTATCTTAAAGGCCCTGAAAAAACTCGAACAGGATGCGAATACTACGTCAGGAGTGCCGGCAAGGATAATCGCAAGGTCCACTAACCGTCCGCGGATAAGACCGATTATTACCAAAAGCCTGATTATTGTAACGATAATTGCAATCTTTGCAGCCATCGGATTTATCATCAGCAGACCAGCTATATCCCCAAGGCAATCACCAGCTCCTGAGGCCGGAATTTCGCAAAAGACCATGGAAAAAGCTATGTTAAAAACCGATCAAATTCGCAAAGAGAGTTTGCCTCAACAGATGGTAACCTCACCTTCGCCCTCAAATGAATCTGCGAAACCGGTTGATACAATTGAAAAACCATTGACTATCGGAATTGATGCAAAAACGGTCAAACTCGACTACGCTCATACAGGAGTTGAAAAACCATCGGCATCACCTCCGAAATCGAAAGCATACTATTCCGAACCGATCCACTCAGATGTTCCGGCCCCCACCGAAATAATAGAAATAAATGACGAGGCCGGTTTAAAGCTTCAGGCTATTTCCTGGTCCGCAAACGCAAATAAGCGTATAGTAGTTATTAACGGTCAAATCTGCAGGGAGGGTGAGCATGTCAACGGGTATATCGTCAAGCAGATCAATCCATCCGATGTGATCGTTTCCAATGAATCAACGTCAGGAAAACTTTCTTTTAAAATTCGATAATTCGATAATTTGCAATAGTTCGCCACGGATTTTCACTTGAATTAGCACCCTGTCGGGCGGACTTTCAGGCTGTACGGAACGAGGACGACTTCCTCAAGCAGGCGCATAGATTTGGGGAAGTTGTCCACGTTCCCAAGAAATATGGTTACAAAATATATAGACTTTCAGATAATTAATTTCACAAGGCCAGAAGGAGGAAGGCGTATTTGTTATACGTCGACGACTGATAACGCAGTGAAATTATTTATCTGAAAGTCTATAGAGGAGATAAACAGCGGGTGGCAGCATATAAGTATCAGCGGGATTCCCGTTATTTTGCTCAGATAGCTGAAGGCTTAATAGAGGCAGGTGCGGAAGAGCTGGCAGAATTAGGTGCCGAAGACATTGCTCCGGAGTTTCGCGGAATTCATTTCAGAGCGGACAAATCAACCATGTATCGAATTAATTATTTAACAAGGCTTGCTTCACGGTGCCTTGCGCCGTTAATATCATTTAACTGTTATGATACCGACATGTTGTACAAGAAGGCAAAACAGATACAATGGGAAGATTTTTTTGCGGAAGGCAGTACATTTGCCGTGTCGGGAAATGTTTCCGACAGTACTATTTCTCATTCAAAATACGCTTCTCTCCGCCTCAAAGATGCTGTTGCTGATTATTTCAAGGAAAAAACCGGTAAGCGCCCTGATGTGTCTATAAGGAATCCTGATATCCTGCTAAATCTTCATATCAGGCATGACAAGGCGGAAATAGCCCTCGATACGTCGGGAGGCGCGCTTCACAGGAGAGGCTACAGAGAGGAGACAGTATTAGCGCCCATGCAGGAAACTGTCGCGGCAGCGATTATCCGATTTACAGAATGGAACGGGTCTGTCCCTTTATATGATCCCATGTGCGGTTCGGGAACACTTTTGTGCGAAGCGCTCATGCGGTACTGCAACATTCCTTCGGGCATTTTTAGAAACAAATTCGGTTTTGAATTTCTGCCTGACTTTGACGGTTCTATCTGGAAGCAGGTTAAAAAAGAGGCCGACACAAGCATTCGGGAGCTGCCGCAAGGGCTGATTGCAGGCAGTGATCTGTCAGGAAAAGCTGTCGATGCGGCTAAGATAAACATAATGGGGCTTAATTACGGAAAGAATGTAAGAATTGAAAGGGCTGACTTCAGAGAGTTGCCTGCCATTGAGGGGCAGGTAATTGTAGCAAACCCTCCTTATGGCATTCGAATGGGGGGAGATAAGGACCTTGAAGCGTTTTACAAAGATCTCGGTGATTTTCTTAAACAGAAATGCAAAGGTTCAACTGCTTATATTTACTTCGGAGAACGCAGGTATATAAAAAAAATCGGTTTGAAAGCATCATGGAAAAAACCTATCAAGGCAGGCGGGCTTGACGGCAGACTAGTTAAATACGAAATGTACTAAACCCTGTGAACCCTAAACCCTGAACCCTGAACCCTGAACCCTGAATATGAATGATGATCGTAAAAGCAGAACGCAAAAGAAAAATGAAGCCAGGGCTTTGCAGAAGCTTGGCGAGCAGCTTGTAGCCCTGTCGTCTGAACAGCTTGAAAACATTGATATTTCGGATGATTTGCGTAATGCTGTTATCGTTGCCAAAAAAACAAAAAGTCACGGAGCAAAGCGCAGGCAATTGCAATACATTGGCACACTCATGCGTGATACCGACCCTGAACCCATACAGAATGCTCTTGAAAATATCAGGCTCGGTGACCATCAAAAGATCCTTGCCTTTAAAAAGATTGAAAAATGGCGGGATGAACTTAAAGAAGGAAACAGAGTGCTTATTGAGGAGATTTTAGACAACTGTCCTGATGCAGAAAGGCAGCGCCTGACGCAGCTTGCAAGAAATGCCCGCAATGAATATGAAGCAGGAAAGGGCGTAAAATCTTCAAAGATACTTTTTCGTTATCTGAATCAGATTTCAGGCCATTGAGGGGGCTTTGGCGGTTATTTGTGTCTTTCGACAAAACTCTCAATTTTCTGTTTCTCAGAGTCTTCAATCTCACTAAAATAAATAGCTATGTTGTATGCGTTACGCGTATTAGCGTCAAATGAAACCTTTTCAACTCTCACCACCAGGCCATTACATTCTACATACTCAAATTCACCATCTTTATCAACGTGAGGTAATGCCAGAACTATATCGAGAACGGCCATTAAAGGAATATGCTTATTTGCCTGACAATATACCCCAATACAACTAAGATTTATCGTCTCAGTGACAATATCAAAATGGTTTGTCTTGAGTTTAAACTGTAAGCGTTCATTAATACGAGGATGTTTTCTGTGTTCTGCACCGATATGTTTGAGCTTCATAATGCTTAAACCATAATCTTTTTGACAGGTTATTTCTTTTTTAAATCACTTGCCAGTTCTTTAATTATTGAAAGAACATTACTACCTCTTTCGCGAGCTATGCGATGCGCATCATCAACTATTTTACCGGCCTGTTGCTCAATGGCCGAATGCTCAGGTATCGGGATATTTGCTTTTTGATACTGCCACACTAAAAATTTAATAGCGAGTTGAATTTCCTGCCGTCTGATAAAACCCATTTATTCGTCCCCTAACCCCTGATCCCTAACCCCTGCCTTTCCTGCAAATGTGAAAAATCACATCTTCCATTACAAGTTTTGGATTCTGACCTGTAGATTTAAGGCGCAGGTCAGCTTTGCCCATATATTCTATAAAATCAAGCAGTTCTTGTTTTGTAAATCTTTCTGATTTGCTGAACAACTGAAAAACAGGATAAGGATTATTAGGGTTTTTGGCAATTAATAGATCTGTATTTAATTTGCTTTTTTTCGATTTTCCTTTCTTTTTATTATCTGACGCCTCATCTTTTGAAATAATATTTTCCCAATCTTCAAGCTGTTTTAATAGAATACTGTCGTGCTCCTGTATTGCCGGCATAATGGCGCTTCTAAATTTATTATACTGAACACCTGCATGCCATTCTCTGCCGTAAGGGCTTTCGACAAACTCCTTGACAATCAATAATTTTCTGATTTGATTTGTTATTGCAGTAAAAACTTGAAGATAGTGAAATTCACTGGAAAGAAGAGAGTTTAAGAAGAATAACGTATCCTCTATATTCCGCTCTGATATTGCGTTTGTTAATTCATATACTGGATCGCTTTTGGTCCGTTTTAAAACATTCCGGACATCCTCAATGGTTATCTTTTTTCTATCTCCGACAAAACTAATCAGCTTTTCAAGATTATTTACAAAAGTCCTAAGGTCAAATCCAGTCATTTCATACATAGCTATGTATGCATTGTTATCAACTGCCTTCCCTGCTTTGGCAAGAATATTTCTCATCATTTCTTTTATAAAAGCTTCCTGGACTATTTTATCAGATCGTGTCTGTCCTCCCGGAACAGAGCAGTCTATAATTATTCCATTTTTATTAATTGCTTTATAAAGACCTCGTCTTTTGTCAATCCTGTCGGTAGTGATAATAAGATGATTTCCTTTTGGGAATCCTTTTTCAACAGCCTTCTGCAAAACCTTATCATTACCTTCCGGCGCCGATACAGTAAGGCTGTTATCAACACAATATTTTATAATTTTATCAAACCAGTTCTTCTCATTTAGGGTGTTATTAAGTTTTAACTTTGCCTTACCATCAGCTCTGCATACATCTTCAAACGATAGACCTAAAAGGCCGAGAACACTTACAACATATTCAGCGGCTTTTTTAATTTTATTGGCTGCATATGCTTCCTCTGCCTTTTTAAGAATACTTTCCGTATCAGACTTCGAATAGAATATCTTTGAATCACAGACAGCTATGACCTTTTCGCCAGGCATCAGAGAAAATGTGTTTAACTTCTCTACAATTTCATAAATATTTTCACCTGTATCTTCAAAAGACTCATAATTAAGAGCCCTTGATGATGTATCAGGCAAAACAGCAGCTAAAAGAATATCTAATGCTTTTTTATAAAGCAGTTCTTCCCCATAAATCAAATATACAGAAGCAAACTTATTCTTTGCCTTATCTTTTGACAGGGTCAGGAGATAATTCCCCAGTTCTTTAAATTTAAACTCAGACATGTTGACTATTAAGTATAGAATTGAAAATTGAAAATTGTCGATTGAAAATTGAAGGAATTCTGTTAATTTTTAAAAAAACAGAGCGACCCGCCCGCCTCGCCTGAGCAAGCCAACAAAAGGACGAAAAGCATTGAGTACGGCTCGCGATGGCGGGCAGGAGCGATTCCACCAATATCCAATATTCAATTCTCACTTCTCAATTCCCTCCTTCGTGCCTTAGTGGCTGAACTTATATGAATTAACATAATAACGGCGATAACGGACATGGATATTCCTATTGTCTGGGAAACTGATAACAGCTCAAAAACAGGAGTCCCTCTGAAATCACCACGAAATGTCTCTACAAATGAACGTGTAATTCCATAGAGCAAAACATATATCCAGAATAACTGACCATGAAATTTAGTACGTTTTCGGAAAAACCAGAGAAAAAAGAAAATAATCAGATTGATTAGGGAAGAATAAAGTTGAGTTGGATGGATTGGTATGCCAATAGGTGCAAGAGTTTCCGGATGTGTAAAAGTCACTGCCCATGGGAGATTGCATTCCCTGCCAAAACAGCATCCTGCTGAAAAACAGCCCAGCCTTCCTAAAAAATGACCTATGGCCAGAGATGGCGCTGCTATATCTGCTGTTGTCCAAACAGGCATTTTGTGTATCCTTAAATAAATAAATGCCGTAAAGAATGCCGCTATAAAACCGCCATAAAAAACCAGCCCTCCACTCCATATCTTAAAAACATCCAGGGGATTTGAAAGAAAAAGCTCATAGTTAACTGCAACGTAAAACAGGCGCGAACCAACAATAGCTGCAATAAGGATGTAAAAACAAAGATCCATTACCTTCTCAGGCTCAACACCCAACCTTTTTGCTTCGCTCCTTGCCAGCAAAATTCCGCCAAGAAATCCCATGGCAACAAAAAAACCATAAGTATGAAGAGTAATGCCACCAATTTTCAAAAGAATAGGATGCATGTTTTGTAACACGGTTCAGGGTTCAAGGTTCACGGTTCACGGTTCAGGGTTGCCATTTTAATAAGGCAGTTTTTTAAAGAAAAAGTGATATGCAAAAATAACCATTCCTATAGAAATAGCACTGTCCGCAATATTAAAAGCCGGCCAGTGAAAATTGCCTATATAGAAATCAAGGAAGTCAACAACCTTTCCGAAGCGTATTCTATCAATCAGATTGCCTATGGCGCCTCCAAAAATAAGCGCAAAACCCGCTGCAAGCAATGAATATTCCTTCGGTGTTTTCTTGTAGAAATAGAAGATTAAACATACAGCCAATGCTGAGAAAAAAAGAAAAACCATGCTGCGCACAACCGGACTCTGATTAGCCATAAATCCGAACGCTCCGCCCGGATTATGAATATGAGTTATGCTGAAAAATCCTGGCACAACTGGAATGGAATGATACAGAGACATGGAGTATAAGATAATGGCTTTTGTAATCTGATCAAGAATAATTACTGATCCGGCAATGACAGCAAGTTTTAAGTATTTGTTTTGCATAGTTTTAGTAGGGGCGATCCTTGTGATCGCCCTGATTAGGGCGAATACAAGATTCGCCCCTACATTGTGCCGATGAAACAATGACTCTATAAAAGTTTGAAGATTTATTCCTCAAATATTCAATTTTCAATCGACAATATTCAATTTTCCTATCGCCTTTTCACACCGGCTGCAAATAGTTGGGCGCTCAGTATTTAAGCCGACAGAAGAATCGTGTATCCAGCAGCGTTCACATTTATCAGAGCTCGCCGGCTCAACGAGTATATCAAGTCCTTTGATATCCGTGCTTTTATAAGCTTTATCTAATTTTTCTCCTTTAACAAGAGAAGCTCCTGAAATAATAAATATGGTTTTCAAGTCTTCTTCATAAGCATACAGTTCTTCATACAGTTCTTTATTTGCACTGATTGTAACAACTGCATCAAGAGAATGCCCTATTTTCTTTTTTGCCCTCGCCTCTTCAAGAGCTTTTGTCACTTCACCTCTTACCCCGATTATAGCTTCCCATTTTTGCGCCAGTTTTTCATTTTTCCAGCTCTCATTTGCTTTTGGCAGAGAAGAAAGATGAACGCTGGATTCTTTTTCTTTGATATCCGGCATAAACTTCCAAACCTCTTCTGCCGTAAAGGAAAGTATGGGAGCCATAATCCTGACAACAGAATCCAGTATTGTATGTATTACGGTCTGAGCACTTCTTCGTTCAATTGATTGCGGAGGTGATGTGTAAAGCCTGTCTTTTAGAATATCCAGATAAAAAGCAGAAAGATCGAGAGTACAATAATTGTGAAGCGTATGGTATATAACATGGAACTCAAAAATTTCATAGGCTTTCAGAGTTTTCTCAATGAGTCCCTGCAGATTGTGCAAAGCAAACTTGTCAATATCAGGCATTGACTCATATGGCACCCTGTCCGTTTTCGGATCATAATCATATAAATTACCAAGCATAAATCTACAGGTATTTCTGATCCTCCTGTATGAATCGCTTAATTGTTTTAAGATGTTTTCAGAAATCCTTATATCATCCCTGTAATCAGATGCAGAAACCCATAGACGAAGAATTTCAGCTCCATATCTATCAATAACTTTCTTTGGAGCAATAACATTCCCAATGGATTTGGACATCTTTCTTCCTTTTGCATCAACAACAAAACCATGAGTTAATACTGACTTGTAAGGAGCCCTGCCTCTTGTACCAACGGCTGTTAAAAGTGAGCTGTGAAACCAGCCCCTGTGCTGATCACTTCCTTCGAGATAAAGATCAGCAGGCCACTTTAAATTCGAGCGCTCTTCGAGAACCGCTGCATGGCTCACACCTGAATCAAACCAGACATCCAGAATATCTGTTTCTTTAATAAATTTATTATGCCCGCATTTTTGACACACAGCGTCCTGCGAAAGAAATTCTTCGGCTTGTTTTTCAAACCAGACATCTGCTCCATGTTTTTCAAAAAGATCTGAAATTTTATTTACTGTTTCATGATTTATGAATACAGACTCACATTTTTCACAATAAAATAAGGTTATAGGCACACCCCATGCCCGCTGCCTGGACACACACCAGTCCGGTCGATTTTTAATCATTCCGTGAATTCTTTCTCTACCCCAGGCAGGAATCCATTCAACTCTGTCTATTTCATCAAGAGCTTTCTCTCTCAGGCCTGTTTTGTCCATAGATATAAACCACTGCGGAGTTGCTCGAAATATAACAGGCTTCTTGCAGCGCCAGCAGTGGGGATAGGAATGCGAAATTGATTCCTGGGCAACAAGAGCCCCGGTCTCCTTCAATTTATCAATAATCTCATTGTTGGCTTTAAATACGAACTGGCCCTTAAAGAACTCAACATCATCAGTAAAACAGCCTTTTTCATTTACCGGAGAATAAGGGTCCAGATTATATAAGAGCCCGATTTCATAATCCTCACGCCCGTGCCCGGGAGCAGTATGAACACATCCGGTACCTGCATCCAGTGTGACATGCACAGCAAGGATAATAAGGGATTCCCTGTTATAGAGAGGATGACGGCATTTTTTATGCTCAAGCTTTTTAGCATCAATCTCTGCGATTATGGAAAAATCAGAAATTCCAAAAATTCTCATGCAACTGTCAACAAGATCTTTTGCAAGAATAAAGACCTCATCATCTCCTGTTTCAACAACTGCATAAACAAAATCAGGATGAAGCGCCACAGCAAGATTTGCAGGTAAGGTCCAGGGCGTTGTAGTCCATATAATCAAATTGACCTTTTTATCTTTCAACGCCGGAATACCAAGGTCGTCTATTAAAGGAAATTTAACAAATATTGAGGGTGAAGGCTCGTCATGATGTTCGATTTCTGCTTCCGCAAGAGCTGTCTTACAACTGCAACACCAGTGTATAGGTTTTTTGCTCCTGAAAAGACTGTTATCCAGAGCGAACTTGCAGCATTCCCGTGCAATTATGGATTCATAATTGTAATTCATCGTCAAATAGGGATTGTCCCATTCCCCCATAACACCAAGACGCTTGAACTCTTCACGCTGGATATCAACATATTTTTCTGCATATGATCTGCATAATCTGCGGAAATCTGTCTGAGAAATATCTTTTTTCTTAGATCCAAGCTCCTTGTCAACATTATGCTCAATAGGAAGCCCGTGACAGTCCCAGCCCGGCACATAAACAGCATCAAAACCGGACATCTGACGTGAACGCACAATAATATCTTTCAGAATTTTATTAAGAGCCGTGCCAATATGAATGTTACCATTTGCATAAGGAGGGCCATCATGCAGGATAAACATTTCCCGCCCTTTGGAAGCATTTCTTATTTTATCGTATAAACAGCACTCCTTCCATGATTCCAACTGGTCAGGCTCACGCTTAGATAGATTAGCTTTCATGGGAAACTTTGCAACCGGAAGGTTGAGTGTCTTCTTATAGTCCATGCATCCTCCATAATTGATTTTATTTTAAGGCATAGAAAGTTCCTTTTTTGGAATAAAAGTTGCGTACATACAAATTGGAACTGGCAAATAAGGATGTACTCCAACAAAAAGAGAGGTACTTGATGCATAATATCCATTTAAACATACCGTTTGTGGTCTTGTCCACAAAAGTGAACAGGAAGGGAACAACGGAAAAGCGTTTCTTGACACCTTTTGGTACCATTGACGTGACCTTCCGGAAAGTTTCCAGTGCAGAAAGGCAGGTACCACACCTTGAAATTGAAGTGCAAAGTGACATTGAGTACTGGGCTTCATATGATTCCATGCTCACGGAATTTAAGACCACTTTGATGTATTTTGTTTGGGAAATCGTTAAAAACTATTTTGAACCCGAAGGCCGATGCGACTTCATTGAGCAATTCATGCACTTCAAAGGGGTTAAGGTAACTCTTATGGCACCGTGTGAAGATAGCAGTACCGAGCAAAGGAATCATGTGTTTTTTCTCCAGTGAGGGTGCGTAATGCCAAGTTTTTTAACCTTATAATTAAGTGCCCGGGGGCTAATACCCAGCAACCCGGCTGCTTTCTTTTGCACCCAAAGGCTCTCCTCTAATGCGCTCAAAATAGCATCCCTTTCCTGGCCTGCAAGCGAGTGAACAGAAGCATGAGTGATGGCTTCCTCTTTTGACTCCCTCTTGATCGGCTCTGGCAGGATGATATTTTCCACCTGAATCCGATGTGACTCCTCGAGAATAACAGCTCTCTCAATGGTGTTGGCAAGCTGTCGGATATTCCCTGGCCAGGTATAAAATTTAAGGACTTCCAGCGCTTCTGGGGAAAAATCCTCAATTTTTTTCTTCAAATTACTACAGGCTTTGCTCAGCAAGTGATAAGCTAAAGGCTTGATGCATTCTTTTCGTTCTCTCAGGGGCGGCAAATGTATCCTTAAGATATTAAGACGATAGTATAGATCCTCTCGAAATGTACCTTTTGCCACTTCTATTTCCGGATTCTTGTTTGTAGCTGCAATGATCCTGACGTCTGAATGGATGGTCTTGTTTCCACCGACACGCTCAAAGGATTTTTCCTCCAGCACTCCTAACATACTGGCTTGCAGACTCAAATTCATTTCACCAATTTCATCAAGAAGTACGGTTCCCCCTTTTCCTTGCTCCAGTCTTCCTATGCGTATTTTAGTCGCACCAGTGAAAGCCCCTTTTTCATGGCCAAACAGTTCGCTTTCCAAAAGGAACTCCGGAATATTGGCGCAATTGATTTTAATAAAAGGCTTGTTTTGTCTGTCGCTGTTAAAATGAATAGCCCCGGACAAAAAACTTTTACCTGTTCCGGTTTCTCCGGTAACCAAAATTGTTGAGTCTGTTCTGGAAAACTTCTTGAGAGTGACAATGGTTTGCTTCATTGAAGGACTACGAGCAATTATTCTGTTAAATTCGTAAACCACGTCTTGCTCGTGTCTTAAGTAGTCAATTTCATTTCTCAGATATCTGTTTTCCAGTGCCCGTTGAATGGATAACTGTATCTTTTCCTTTGAAAAAGGCTTTGCAATAAAATCAAAACAGCCCTCTTTAACTGCCTTGACGATCAAACTTGGTTCATCAATTTCACTTGTGGCTACAACAGGTGTTTGGGGACTCAACAACTTGACACGTTTCAACATGCCAAAGCTGTCCAATTTCTCCAGTTGGAGACTCAATAAAATGATTTCATATTCTTTTTGCTTTAAAAACGTTCCAATATCTTTTCCATCGGACCAACAATTGAGATCGTGAGGGGGCACAAGCGCCTTCTCAACATGATCCATCCACTTTCGGTTTTCTTCTATCACGAGTATATTAGACATGTTACCTTTTTTAACGACACACCATCCACTCGCCCTGTAAATGTGGAGGTCATCCGGAAGCCTCACACACTTCGAGATTCCCGGGAATCCATAAAAGCCCCTCCTAACTGGTTATGCCTTAGAGCTTGGTCAAAAACAACCTGGCATTTCTGCATCCCAACTTCACCGGGTTGTTTTTGACCAAGCCCATATCCTGTTTGTATTTTCACTTACCACATGTTTGTGTTTTATACCAGTGAAAAGGTGTGTCACCGATTTAATTCCTACCAGTATCCCTCGGAAGGTCAGAGGTCAGGGCAACCAACCGTGAACCCGAGTAATTACGTCTGCATTACACATTTGTAATATGAAGAACTGAAACGAAATAATGCTCCAAACTCGTTTCATCTCTCCCAAATTGCTACTTTCCAATTTCAAGTTTCAAGCCGTGAACGGCTACTTGAAAAGCTACCATCATAATTTGCAAGCAACTGAAATTCCTACACAACTCTTTTTTTTGCCATGACTCTCTTTTTCCCTCTATGATGTGGCACATATTTTGCTTATCTTTAAAAACAAGAACGCAAGGATGTCCAGGTTCTTTGAAAATCAAAAAAGCTTAAAAAATGTTCGAAAAAGGCAAACCGTTTGAAAAAGCGGGACGCAAAGCCACTGGCCTAAGTCCAAACTTGTAAGGATATGGCAGCAGGGCTCCCGGGCAGATGCAGCATCATGTCGAAGTTGCGTTTTGCGCGGTCAAAACTTTGGAGGTGCTGCCATGAAAAAATCTTATGTAACAAAATGTCTAGGAACCCGTTTTTCCATTTTCAGATTTCTCTTACTTTTAACTTTTGCTCTAGTTTTTTTTCTATTCCCCAAAAATGTCTATTCTCTTGACACAACATTGGTCTGGGATCCTAACAGCGAGGACAATCTTGCCGGTTACAGAATTTTCTATCGCGAGGAAGGCCAAAGCTATGATTACGAAGAGCCGGCCTGGGAAGGGAGTAAGACAACGTGTACTATTTATAACCTCAATGACAATACTACTTATTATTTTGTTGCAAGAGCTTTTGACACCTTGGGGTCAGAGAGCGGCGATTCCAATGAGGCGCGCTATCAATTCAACGAACAGCCTCCGGGAACTCAGGGAACTGTTGAAATTGGCGAGGTAAGTGTGGATCACAACTGGAAGCGGGTTGCATTTAATGACACGTTTATTGATCCTGTGGTAGTGGCCAACCCTTTGAGCTATAATGAAGAGGATCCGGCCGTTTTAAGAATTCGAAATGTGGATAGCAGAGGTTTTGATATCCGTGTACAGGAG
>Ga0255429_1063_pt1 | contig 23153 bp, 25 predicted proteins | sample ANMaggSeSYBR02H9_FD_182636 | JGI IMG/M metagenome (GOLD analysis project Ga0255429, IMG submission 182636) | Sediment cell enrichment communities from methane seep in Santa Monica Basin, California, United Staets - ANME aggregate JGI... | ecosystem: Environmental > Aquatic > Marine > Cold seeps >... | reverse complement strand
AGCTTGAGAAACTAATGCAGGATGAGCGTACTCATGAGCGAAGGATGCGGGTTAGGATACTGGGAAATATTGACCTGTTACCTGCCGGATTAAGGGAAACAGCAAGGCAGGCCGAGACCATCACAAGGAATTACGATAGTATGTACCTGAACATTGCCATGGCCTATGGAGGCCGCCAGGAGATCGTGGATACCGCAAGAGTACTTGCCCAAAAGGTAAAAAGCGGCCAGCTTGATGTGTCTGATATTAACGAGGAGATCATCTCATCCCACCTGTATCCCTCTACCAGCCTGGCAGTTCCTGATGTTGACCTGATCATCAGGACCGGTGGCGATGAGAGGATGTCCAATTTCCTGCCCTGGCAGGCCAACGGCAATGAATGTGCCGCCTATTTCTGTGCACCCTACTGGCCCGAGTTCAGGAAGATAGATTTCCTGCGTTCTATAAGAACCTTCCAGACAAGGGAATATGAGTGGCAGAAGAATACTGTGCGACGTATTGTCAGGCTCCTTGGGCATACAGGCCAGGTAGAGGTTGAGCAGGTTATCCGCATGAGCATGAAGGTAGGGGATATCACAACAGAAGAAGTACTGGCCATTCTGAAAGACCTGTCAGGCAACAGGGAAATGAAAGATGTTGCCTTTGTGTGGTAATTTTATCCTGAAATTTTAACGAAACTTTAATAATCAGTATACACATCCTTCTGGACAATGGACATTGAAGGTTATGCAAAGCGAGCATTGTTATCGGGTGAGAACGAAGGCCAGATAGAGAAGAGACTGACCCGGCGGATACTTGAGATCAAGGGTGATAAGGTAACCCAGCACCGTGCAAGGGAACTGGCCCATGCTGTAATGGTGGAAGCTGGTGCCACCCTGGAACCAGAGGGTGAGATACTTGAACCAGTCACATCAGGCATTACCATGGGACAGTTCGGCGTGGGCAGCCGGGGTGCCGGGGATTTCTATACACATGAGCAAATTGCCCGGGTGATAGGCAAGACAACAGCCGAAGTGGATTCCTCACACCTGGACGATTCAGGCGTGGTCAGGGCAGGCAGCGGCGAGTACCTTGTGCTGACAGTGGATGGTACCCACAGTAGGCTCAGTGATTACCCCTTCCTGGCAGGATTTCATGTGGCCAGGGCGGCGCTTCGGGATATTTATGCAATGGGGGCCAGGCCGCTGGCCATGCTGTCTGATATCCATCTGGCAGATGATGGTGATGTGGGCAGGATATTCGATCACATTGCAGGTATTACGGCAGTGGCTGAACTGACAGGCGTGCCACTGATAACAGGCAGTACCCTACGCATCGGTGGGGATATGGTCATTGGGGAACGTATGACAGGCGGTGTGGGTGCAGTGGGTATAACCCAGACTATCTCTGCCAGGATACTGGCAGAGCCCGGTGATCTGGTACTGATGACAGAAGGGGCGGGCGGAGGCACCATCTCCACCACTGCCCTGTATTATGATAGACATGATATTGTGGATGAGACTATCAATATCAAGTTCATCGATGCATGTGAGGCCATCATGGATGCCGGATTGCTGGAACATATCCATGCCATGACCGATGTGACAAACGGCGGAGTGCGGGGTGATGCAAAGGAGATTTCCCGAACTGCCGGAGTAGAACTTGTGTTTAAGGAAAACCGTATCCGGCCGCTGGTAAACCCGTCAGTGCTGTCCATGCTGGAAGAACTTGAGATCGATTACCTGGGTGTATCCCTGGATGCACTTCTCATCATTGCACCGCCCGGTGCTGCAGATGACATCATCGGGGTACTCAGGTCAAAGGACATTGCGTCAGATGTGATAGGAGAGGTCATGGAGGGGTCAGGTGCCAGAATTGAGATCAATGGCGAAATTGTAGACTTTTCTCCCAGGTTCAGGGAGTCTGCATACACACCGATAAAAAAACTGGTAGGCGAGGATGAGCCCATGGACTTTAAACAAATGTGTAACAAAATTGATAATGCTGCCCTGGCAGCTATTGATAAGAAGCGCCGGATCGTTGAAAGATTGAAGCAATAGTGGTCAGGAAAATGTAAATTTCAGGCAGTATGAACAGGATTGACAGGATACGATCCAACCCTGTAAATCCAGTAAATCCTGTTAAAAGATTTGATTGAAACTAAGAAAATCACCTATATCGATATCGAAATGGGTTTATACTTTCCTATACATTCAAAAACCAAATAATATTTAACAGAGTCCTATGTGGTAAAATTTTTATTGTCTGAAGATAAAAGTGTTAAGACATTAGTATCAATATTAGGTTCTTAACTGTAAACCATATAAGGGTGATAGGCTCATGAATTGGAAAATTATCATTGTCATTTCTCTTTTATTATTTGTACCGTTCATTGTATCTGCGAACCTGGCTCCAGAGGCTGACTGGACAGTGAGCCTGGGTGGGAACCGCCAGGAGATCATTTATGATATTATCCAGACATCAGACGGCGGTTATATCGCTACCGGGATGACTGGTTCTAAAAGTTCCAGTAATGATGTGTACGTGGTAAAGCTCAGTCCGACCGGAGATGTGGAATGGGAAAATAATTACGGAGATATAAAAGTGGATTATGCAAAATCCATACGACAGACCTCAGACGGAGGATACATAATTGGGGGAGGGACCAGGTCCTTCAATGTGGGTGTTATTGATTATTATATTATCAAGCTGGATCCTTCCGGTGAAGTCCAGTGGGAAAATAAGTATGGCGGCAGCCAGACCGATATGTGTGAAACTATAATCCAGACAGAGGATGGCGGTTATATGGCGGCAGGCCAGTCCTGGCAGAATATCCTTGAAGGGAATATGCATCTTATCAAACTGGATCCTGACGGCAATAAGGAATGGGATAAGACCATTGGCGGCGGCCTGGAGGACGGGGCGTACGATATCCAGCAGACTCCTGATAGTGGATATATCGTTACAGGATATACACGTTCGACTACCGACGGCAGCTATAAGGTGTATATTGTAAAAACCGATTCTGATGGAAATGTGGAATGGAACAGGGATTTTGGTGGAGGTAGTGATGATCAGGCATTTTCGCTTGAACAACTCAGGGACGGTTATGTTGTTGCCGGATATACAAAATTACATGGGGAATCATCTGACGTTTATGTGGTGAAGGTTGACCTGGACGGAAATCTGGTATGGGAGAAAACTTTTGGAGGAAGGGATACTGAAGAGGTGGCACAATCCATCAGTAAGACGTCTGATGGTGGATACATACTGACAGGCAAAACTAACCAGTACACGTATGGTGCCTATGATTTGTATCTCCTGAAACTTGACATTAATGGTATTGAGCAGTGGAGCCAGGTATTTGGCGGTGAGAATGACGATTTTGGATATTGCGCTATCCAGAATTCCAAAGGCGGGTTCACTGCTGCAGGCCAGACCAAATCTACAGGATTCGGCGGTGATGTTTATATTATCAAGACAAAGGACCCGTTGGGTGGCAAGACATCTGGTAGCAGCGGACTCGAGGATATTCCTGAATACGGCTCGCCTTCACTGGGTGTATTGTTTGGTTTCTTGATGCTGGTCACGGCAGGGCTGGTTATTCGAAGGCGGTCGTGATCGGACCTGCCCACTCATTTGTTTTCATTCTGGTATATACCGCTGTAGCCTTCGCTAACATCACTGCTGAGCCTGAAAAAGATCAGCTGTACGACCCTGGCATTGCGCTTCAGCCTGAAACCTGCAGGGTTGTGCACCACCAGCAGGCTCTCGCTGCGCCCGCTATATCCTGCATCCCATACAGCGGTCTCAAGCGCAACACCGCAGCGCAGCAGGCTTGAGCGGGCCCTGGCAATGGCGGCCAAGCCATCTGGTATGTTCACTACTTCGTTGTAGATGATCTTGTATATGCCAGGTACAAGGTGCAGCCAACCGTCGCCGTCGAATTCCAGAGGTTCTGTGTCTGGCAACTGCCGCTCGCTGTTGTCAAATGCTACCGAACCCGGGCCTTGCAGGCTGTGGACGCTTTGCAGGGTCATTTCAACACCGTTGGGCTGGGTCTGGACGGCGGGGTCTATCATTTGTTCCACCAGGGGTGGTTGGGTGTTAAGTGCTGCTGTAAGTTCTTGTTTTGAGAGCATTGTCATGGGTAAACCTCGGATGCTATTGAAGGTCTTACTGCACTTAATATACTATTTGTGTTGCGGGTTCTAATTTGGATCAGGGCTCTGGTTCAAATGGAACTGCAAAAAACACAATGAATAGCTTAAGAACTATTAAGAAATTAACAATTGGTCATATACTCAAATATCTGATAAGTATCTTTGGTGAAAAAAGAAAATGCTTGATATTGAGATCAAACGTGGATGTGAAGTACTTCCGGACAACAATGTCAGATTTGGTATCAAGGTAATCAATAACAGTTAATTCCTGATTGTTGACGTAGATGTTATACTGGATTATAGTGAATCTCTTTTCAAGCTTGATGGCAGTACAATCCAGAACCTGGGTATTATTAATCCTACCGTTCCCCGCACCGCCGAGTTTATCTTAAAACCTCTGGGCTGTATTCACAGGGAAGAAATTGCAGCAACTGTCAGGTATAAAGACCATACAGGTAAGAGGCACATACTGGATATGCGCCCAAAGGAAGTTCACTGTGTCTGTCCTTTCCTTAAAGGAAAGCCCATGAACAGGGGTGAGTTCTTCGAGCTGTCAGAGTCGGGGCATATGGCAGAGGCCGGACTGAACTTCCAGGGAGTGGATGCTATACGGCTCACTTCATTTCTGGTGCACACTGCGAAAATCGAAAAGGCATACTACCTGGGCAATTACGAGGTCACCCAGAAGCAGTGGCGTGAGGTCATGGGTATCAATCCTTCAAATTTCAAGGGTGATAACCTGCCTGTGGAAAATGTATCATGGAACGATGCCCAGGATTTTGTCAAAAAGCTCAACGAGAAAGAAGGCACGGACAAATACCGCCTACCCTCTGAGGCTGAATGGGAATATGCAGCCCGTGCAGGCACAACTACGCGGCATTCCTTTGGTGATTATGAATTAAGATCAAACATAGCCGATTATGTGTGGTGTCTTGAATATAACAATTGGAATTATACTACCAATACGGTGGGTCAAAGGCTTCCCAACTCATGGGGATTGTACGACATTCACGGTAATGTTGGGGAAATGGTACAGGGCAGGTGGCATACTGACTATGATGGTGCGCCAACAGATGGTAGTGCTTGGGTAAGTGGAAGTTCCTCCCGCAAAGTGTTTCGTGGCGGCTCCTGGGCCAACAGTGCCTCCGGAGACCTCCGGTCGGCCTCTCGCATGGGCAGTGACCCTAGCAGCCGAGCCTACAGCGTGGGCTTTCGCCTTCTGAAGGAGGTGTAGCTATTTTCCCCTTTACCACTTACTTTAAAATGCTGCAAAGCAGCATTACTATCGGCAGTCCGAAGGCCGGGCGTGCGTAAGGTGCCCTGGCCAAGGTTTGTTAAAAACTCACCCGTAGGGCGAGCGCATTAAAAATATAATAAAAGATATTTGCATTGTTCGAGATATTATGCTACTATTATTTGTGACATAATGGCAGATCATGAGACTTTTTATTATTTAGCATGAAAGTACCCTTGGTACTTTCATTTTTTGTGGCGTGCCTTGAAGCATAAAAGAGAAAGATAAATAAACAGGACATTGGAGGTAAAAAAAAAATCATGTCCCACTGTGGGTTAAAATCCCCCCGTCTGGGTCTGCTCCCGGATGAAGAGAATAGGAAGTGCGGTATTGTGAAGTACTGTGCGGAGTTCCTTAGTATCGGCAACCACAGCCCGAAGCGCAAGCGAACGCAAGGTGGCCTTAGCGATTGGCGACATTCCCGCTGCAAATGGAAGCTTGAGCAGAATATAATCGCTGGGGTGGTTATCGTTGGGATGGTTGTGAATGCTCTTTTGTGTGACCGAGGGAGGTCTCATGCTGTCCTGCCAGAAACTGGGTTTACATCCTACACGTTTCAGGATAAATGAACTCAAGGGAAGGAGAACAGGTAGGCGAGGTATAACTGAAAAGGAAATCCAGACCAATGCAGTATGAGAAGTCGGACGAACTCATAGTAGCCATGATGGTCAAGCCGATGATGTACCGAACCTGTGCCGCAGGGTGCAGGGGGCGACGGTATGAGGATAAAACTTGACTTAGCGAAGGGGTTCTAGCTTTGGTAGAGTCGAGATTATCAGCATATATAACACCAAACGGATAAAAAAAATACCAGAAAGGTAGCTCCCGAAATAAAGTAAGGAAAAACGCCATCTGGTTAATATATGTGAAGTTGGTGAAACAATTGCTGATTGATTGAGACCGATGGAGACATCAATTGATGAATCCATCTCCTGCTATGGGACAATGCCAAACGAAAGCCGTGTACGGGAAATCTGTACGCACGGTTTGATGAGGAGGGGGTGGTGAAAGCCACTCCTTTACTCTACCCTTGATTATGCGAGCACGGTTCACACCACCTTTTGTGCCTGCAATCAGCCACCAGAGTAAGCGCTTCATAGTATGTAATTAACAGACATGCCTTATATTACAATCTCTTTGAACTACCAAAAAAAGTATAGGGGAGCAAAACCAACTTCACAGAAGCGTACATGGCAACCACTCACACTTGCCTACTATACATTGCACTAAAAAGCCCGGTGACTTAAGCATGTCCCATCATATTCACAACCGTTCTGGCAGACTCTTCTCATGAAGCTTCACCGCAGCCGTCATGAAGATCACCAGGAATAATACAAGGGCTGCGATATCCATCCAGATCGGATAGTAATTGGTCCCCTGGAACGAATATCTGCACAGGTCAGTTATGTAGGTCAGGGGAGAGGCTGACGCCAGCACCTGTCCCCACGACGGCAGTTCACTGATCGGGATGAATACACCGCTTATAAAGACCAGTGGAAATTTTACCATTGTGGATATCATCATCACCGTGGATGTCATGCTGGTCGGTGTGGATGAGAATATCAGCCCCATAGCTGAGAAGCAGAATGCAGCCAGTACAATGCCCGCGGCAAGGATGAACGGATGTTCGACTGTAACACCGATTGCCATTCCAACTATTATCGGGACGAGAGATATCCCGATCCCGAAGAGCACGGATGCCAGCATATCTCCCATCAGGACCGTAGTGATGGAAACCGGGGCTGCTGCAAGTCGCTCCAGGTTTCTGGTCTGTGTCTCGGTGGGCGCGATCACAGGAGTGATCGACATTGATGTGAAGAAGATCGTCATGCTCAGCAGTCCGGCGATAAGAAAATCAACAGGGAGATCTCTTCCTATCACGAATGCCAGAAATAGGAATACGGGGAAGAGAATACCGAATATTACCACGGGTCCCTTCAGATAATAGATCCTGATATCTTTTTTGGCAATTGCACAGGCACGTTTTAGCTGATCGATCATTCCATCTCCTCTGTGAGTTTGATGAAGACATCTTCAAGCGTTGGTGTAAGCGTGTTCAGCATCACGATCTCCAGATCATTTGACCGGGAATAATCCACCAGTTGATATATCGTCCTGCCGGGTTCGTTCGTATACAACCGTAGTTTATCGCCACTCATCCGGACATCGATGACTCCTGATAAGTCTGAGAAATCAGAGGCATCTACAGGCATGTCAAAACTGACCTCCACCCATTCTAACCCCCCAATTCTCATTTTAAGCTTCTCTGGGGCGTCTATGGCTGCTATCTTTCCATGGTTGATGATCGCAACTCTGCTGCACAGCTGGTTTGCCTCTTCCATGTAGTGAGTGGTGAGAAAAATGGTTTTCCCTTCTTTATTCAACTCAAGCAACATATCCTTGATCAACCGTGCACTCATAACATCCAGACCCGATGTTGGCTCATCTAGAAAAAGTATTTCCGGGTCGTTCATGAGAGACATGGCGATGATGAGTTTCTGTTTCATCCCTTTGGAAAAAGTCCTGACCTTATGATCTTTTCGTTCATAGAGATCGAACTTTCCCAGGAGTTCTTCTGCTCTTTGTCTGGCATCCTTCTTTGGTACGCCATACAATTCTGCCATGAACTGCAGGTTATTCCAGGCAGTAAGTTCGGTGTATGCATTAGAGAGTTCAGGAACAACCCCCATTATCTGTTTGGCTTTGATCGGATCCTGCCGGATATCAAGACCCATGATGCTGACCTGACCAAAATCCGGTTTGATTATTCCTGTGAGCATCCGGACAGTTGTTGTCTTGCCTGCACCATTCGGTCCTAAAAAGCCAAATATCTCGCCATTCTTCACTTCGAAATCCAGGTGGTCTACCGCAGTAAAATCATCGAACAGTTTCGTCAGATTATCGACTTCAATAGCATTCATTGATCCCATCATTGTAACATACTTGACCTGTTAATGCGGCTGTTGTATCCCAAGCAGGCTCATACGCGTGCGCGGTGCTATTCCCCGTATACTGCCCTCCGGAACAAATATTATGTGACCTGGCATGGCATCATACCGTTTTGAGCCGACGGTAATAGTTCCTTCCCCCTCAATTATATGGAACAGTACCGCGTATGGTTCAGGGTGGGGTGGAATTTCCTGTCCCTCTTCAAGGCATATCAGGGAGACATTGAACCAATCGGTCAAAAGAATATCTTTTTTGACCCGCACCGTCCTGCTGTACTCAACAATGTCCTGCAAATCTATGTGTTCCATTCGTTCCCTCTTATCCTGCGATTTGCTCTTGAGTTCTTTTTATTCGTTCTTTACCATTTTATTATCCTATGTAAATCCGACTTGAGTGGGATTTTTTTATCCAATAATTCATGCCTCTCAAGCTTAAAGATCACATACTGTGTCTTCAGAATGAATTTGATAAAAGTAATGGATATAGTTAAGGAATATTAATATATATATTGATATAGGTTTGGGAAGCAACAGAAAATAGAAGATTAATTGCTTCTTTTTTTTCTGGCATTCTGCTTAAGTGTTTTATATTATTCATATTTTAAGTCCAATCATTAAAGAATAAAATACAGGTTGTGTAAAAGAATGACCATCGAAAATAACTTGTGTAGTGGCGTTAATGCTTCAAAAAATTCAACCCTTGCATTAGTCTTTCTTGCAGCTCTAAAAGGCACCGTTGGCCTATATTCGGGAAGCACTGCCCTGATTGCTGATGCGGTTCATACATCATTGGATATTTTCACATCACTTGCCGTGTGGGTTGGATTCAAGCTCAGCCTGAAAAGCAGCGGGGAGAAGTTTCCATATGGCTATTATAAAGCAGAAAACCTGGTTGCACTTTTCGTCTCAGTAATAATCCTCGTCTCAGGAGTCGAACTTGTGCGCGAGGCACTTGTAAGCATTAAAGATCCTGCCGAAATAGGGCTGCATGGAATTGCGCTTGGCACAGCCGTTTTTTCGGTTTTTGCAATTTATGCTATCTATAAGTACAAAGCCAGAATTGGAAGACAGATCGATTCACAGGCCCTGATTGCAGATGCAATGCATTCATATACCGATGTTTTCAGCTCCCTTGTCGTTGTTGTTGCAATTGCCGGCTCAATGTTAGGTATGCCCTGGCTCGATAGTATCGGAGTGCTGGTAATCTCCCTAATGATATTCAGGCTCGGAATTGGGATTGCCAGGGACTCGGCATTAGTACTGATGGACGCATGGCTTGATAAGGGATCGATCACAAGGATCCGTCAGGCTGTTGGTGATATCCCGGGTGTGAATATGGTGGAGGATATCAGACTCAGAAAATCAGGGCTGGTTGTGTTCGGGGAAATTGTGATTGAAACAGAAGGTGACGCCGATCTGAAAAGAGTGGAGATGCTTTCAGGGGAAATTAAAAGAGCTGTCAAAAAAGAAGTAAAGAACCTGGAACATATAGTGGTCAATGCCAGGCCGGGGGAGATGGCAGTCGTGAGGATTGCAGTTCCTGTAGAAGCACAAGATGGTTTGTACTCAAAGCTATCCCCGCATCTTGGCAAAGCTCCATTTTTTATCATTATGGATATTGAAGATAATAATATAAAAGACTGGGATGTCTTTGAGAACCCGGCTGTAGATCTGGAACGGAAAAAGGGTGTGAAGGCTGCGGAGTTCCTGGTAAGCCGGGATGTTAATGTTTTGATCGTACATGATATTGGTGCAGGGCCATTTTATATGCTTCACGACAACTTTATAAAGATGCTGCAAATGCCTGATGCGGCTGGGAATGTTGAAGAGGTCGTGGATAAGGTTTTTGATTTAAGTGTGGTAACTTCACCTACATAGGATCGGACTTAAAAACAAATATGTAATCTCTGGATATCCCCACATCGAGTGAGTAAAATATTAGACCGGATTTACAGGATGGTACAAGCCATGTTCATATCCTGTCAATCTAGTGTCGAGTCATGTGTCATCGGTTAAGAGCAATATTGTAATGGAACACGGATTGAACGGATGACACGGATGTGCACGGATAATAAATAAATCCGTCAAATCCGTATCATCCGTGTTCGATTTAAATTAAATTTGAGAATCGTATGAAATCATTGTTTCAGTTATTTTTAAGACGCAGATTTACACAGATTAACGCCGATTTAAGGTTGCATCTGCGTAAATCAGCGTTAATCTGCGTCTATTGAGATTATTGAAATAATTTGATTTTAAATTTGTGCCATATGACCTATGCCCCTTACAATCTAACACTTTAAAGTTGACACGACACTAGTGTCAAGTCAACCATATAATGTATCCAAATACGCTATCAATACACCTTATAATCAGACACTTTAATGTTGACTTGACACTAGTTAATCCTGTCCATTAATTCAGGCAATGCGATTCCATGTTTAAGAATATATCTTGAATAGTGATGTACCCACACAATGTTGAAGGGAAACTAATATCTTCTGTCACAGTCGCAGAATTCCAGAGGAAGCGGCAGTAGTTCATAACAAAAAATAGCTGTCGAATTGAACAAAGAAATTATCCACTCAGTGCATAAACTTTTAAAAAAATAAAGGTTGTAGGTGTGGAATCACACCTACGTTGAATTGTTGGTATTTATTTTGCTGGAATGACGAATGCTCGCTCGCCAGCGCACCTGTCGTACTCTCTGAGTGCACCCTTACCGAAGCACTCCCTGACCTCGACAAAGTCGAAGTTCATGAGGTCATCGGCGAAGCATGTCTTAACCAGTGGGTTGATTGCGAAGCCGTCTCCCCTGCCTGTATAACCACCTGTACAAACGGTTGTATAACCGCCCTGGTGACCTACATTCATGGCGTAGTTGGGGTAGTTTGCTCCTCTCATCTCAGCTAACAGACCCTCGTCGGACTGATAGGAGAACACGTTGGTTGCACCGCACTGATCCTGCAGATCGTATCCGAAGAAGCCCAGTCTACCGTGTGCCTCTTTATGGAGGTACATGGACAGATACCAGGCGGACAGACCGGCATTGGAGTTACCTGTTGTGATTGCGCAGGCTGCTCCGGTTGCAGTTGAGATCACAGTTGCCCTCTGGGAACCACCGAAGTGATCTTCCAGGGCTGTCGGGTAGTTCTCGTACAGTTCAAGACCGTACAATGCGCCCCAGGTACCGATATCCCTTATGATATCAATGGTTGGCTCTTTGCAGTTGCCAATGCTTGTACCAAATGTATCCCAGCCGTGCTCGGTGTCTGCATACAGGTTGTCATCAACAGTGTTGTTGGTATATGCTGCTGTTGCATACATAGTGAAACCGACACCACCGCTCATGTAACCACCGAGCCAAATCTGGTCGTACAGCATCATTGCTGCTGCACAGGTCTCAAGAGCGATCTTACATGGATCGTCCCTGAACTTCCTTGAGGTCTGTACGATATCGCACATGTGACCGAAGGAAAGACCACCGGGCTCGTTAGGTCCTCTTGCCCGCCTTGCGGGAAGCATCTCTGACATCTCTATCAGGCCAGCGTGCTTGGCTGTGAATGCCAGATCAGCGACTGCTGCCTCACCAGCGCACATATGATATGCACTAATGAATGACATACCGACCTGCATTGCCATCCACCTGGATGTCTGGCCACCATCAGCAGTCCTTGAGACCACTGTTGGAATATGCACTGCCTGGAATGATGCTTTGCCCATTGAGGCTTTGATCTGGGCTGCATGATCTGGTCTGAACATTTTGTCGACGTCGATCACGAACTGGGGATCCAGTTCGTCTTTCAGGGCATCGTCACCTGTGAAGACCTTCACATAGCAGTCATCCACCATCGCGGGGTGGGTCTCAACCATATGTTCCTGGACAATAGCTGCACCAGGCATTGCGTGGTTCAGTACTTCCAGATAGTAGTTGATACTCTCAGGTGTGACTTCCTTGCCGAGCCTCTTTTCCAGAGTCTCATGGGCCAGGTCCAGACCTACGACGCAGGTCCTCCTTATGTCATCCCATTCCTGCTGCATGGCAGCATTGTTGACATAGTGGAGGTCGTCACCATCGCATACGATATCTGTTCCGCCAAGGGTATACGGGGTCAACTGTCTCTGACCCAGCGGGATACCAGCCAGGTGAAGCAGGGGATCATATGCCTGCAGACCACGCTTCTTTGTGATCTCTGCACCGATCTTGGCCATCTCCATCTTCCTGGGGTTCTGGGCAGTACCCAGTCTCAGGTACTTTGCTGTGGTTGCCTGAATGTCATCAGCCTGCTTGTTGCTGCCCCATTCCTTACCGTATTTTACTTCCATTGCAGTTATGAAGTGCTTTTTGGCGTTAACTTCGGTATCAAAATTGTAGTGTGCCATTTTATATCACCTCTATTATTTGGGCTGATACCCATATATGGTTCTCAGTTCCCAGACTTTCTGGCACCATTCAATGGCTTCAGGATCGTCTCTATAGGCCACATTACCAACTCTGTAGAATGTGGTTTTCTTATTCGCCTCGGCAGTGGTCATGGGCTTGCCCAGATTGACCTTCCTGTCAAGAGGAACACCTACCTGATCCTTATCCTGGATGATAACATCACCCTCAAGTCTGCGCCTGTCGATCATGTCAAACATGACACCATCTTCCTGCAATCTGCAAGAGTGACCGTGCACGGTTGCGCCTCTAAGGCCAGCAAGACCCGGACATGTCATATCAGTTTCCATCTGTTCTTTGGCAACTGCTTCCATATCTCTTTCTCGTGCCTCGACAACCTGCCTGCCGGACAGTGTACCGGGGTCCACACCTCTGTGGTTCATTGCAGCGTGGTATGATCTCCAGTATGGCACTGCTGGTGCATTATACATGGAGTCAGCCCACTGGACATACCTTACTCGGTCGCCAGCTGCTGTACCAGCTGTTGGGGTCACGATCTGTCTGATCGGGCAATCAGGTTCGCCCATCTCTGCAAGAGGTGGATGTGTACTTGGGTAGTCACTACCTGGTGCTCTGTGGCCAAGACAAGCGGTCAAATCTTCATCAGAGATCTCTCTGACTTTTTGAACGTTGTTTGACATGTGGTTTCTTCTATTCTGAGCAACGATTGTGTTGCCAGCGTAATATTGTGGTTTATATGCCATAATATTTCATCTCCTTAATTATTTAGTGGATTAATGGTCTTTACGTATTTCACAATTTTATTGAGGTTCTCCCTTGAACAGGTTTCGCCTCTTGTGATTCCGCTTACGATTTCCATGACTGTTCCTTTGGTCTGAATATTCTCAGTCCTTGGTTTAACAAGCCTGGTTTTAATTCCTGCTTCAGCGAACTGCTCAAAATCGATTGGATTCTGGCAGGCAATTACGGTTGGAATGTCCACTTGCTTGAGGACAAATTGTGTCTTACTAATTACATGGGAATCAATATTGCCCAGATGCAGTAATAGGAGTTTATGCCTTTCTATCTGTGCAAATTCCTTTGAGGACATACCGAATTTTGGTCCGTACCCCATGATGCTATGTCCCGAGAGATCCTCTGGAACACCAGCACCTGAATTTAACACAAGCACACTTACCTGAATACCTTCTCTCCTGAGCCCGTATGTGATCTCACATACCGGTTTTGTGATATGACGCCGTCCGGGAGTCATGGCAATTGCAATAACATCAGGCCTGCCGGTTTCGGATAATGTGCCTCGCTGTGCGAGACCACCGCCTCTGCCAAGACCCATGCTTTCCCTACAATCGACACACTGTGTTTCTCTTCCGAACATGATCACTCATCTTCTGATTCCAACATACAAATACGGTCTTTGGGATTTGCCTTTGGATCGACCAATCCGAGAAGCCGCTCATCATCAAGATTGATGGACTCGTCTTCTCTGCTCTTGAAACCGTATTTGGCATAGTCTACCAAGGTTGCTTTTCTGCGAATGAAGAATCCTTCCCTGAATTCAAACGGGAAAGGTAAGTTCTCATCTGCAACTTTGCGTATTTTATCCTTGACAGACCGATCCTCAATTTCTACCTGGATCCGGCCCACTCGAACGTTCAGTTCAAATGCATGACCTGAAACATTGATTATTCGCCGGTCCGGGTGGTCTACCGGAGCGCCTGTTCCGGGTCCGCATGATACCCGCATTGGCAGGCTTGGACCCTGGATCAACATACGAATTACTCCGGGTACCTTATCAATACCGTTCAGCAGCTTTTCAGCTGTATGTGGCATCAACATCTGTTGTGGAAAAATTTCAACCTGAATTGGTTTTTTGGTGACTGAAGCGTTTCTGACCATAAATTTAATCCTCTAATGTTCTTACACCGCTCCTGCGACTGCCTTGATTGGCTCTCTGAATTCGTCAACCGATCCGAATGTTTCACCGACAAGTCCGGATGTCATTTCAGGTGTGAACATCTGGACACCAGCGTCAAGTGATACTGATGCTGCTACGCATGGGATAGCAAAGCCTCGGGAGTGCCTGGTAACTACGTGGTTACCGTTGAACACACCAGGACCGCCGCCGCCATAGATAGAGTGACTGAAGAAGGAGAATCCTACTGCAGTACCCTGGACTTTACCCCAGTCGCATCCTGGCAGACCTGTCTCTTTCTCAATTATGTCGTTGAAATACAACAATGTTGAGGAAGTGTGCTGTGGTGATCTTCCTGCACCGCAGTTAACCAAGTTTGCTGCAAGGGTTCCGGCTGCGCAATATGCGTTCCACATGGATACATCATTTGCTTTATACATCTGGTATCCTGAGCCCATTTTCTTATCAGGTGCAATTACACCATCTTCAATTCCGCGCTCAACGATTGAGTGCACAACTGTGCCGATGGTTCCTGTTGCGCCGTTTGCCTTGGTTGTACCATAGACAAGGTTGTCTGCATTCAGGTTCTGGTATGCCAGACCGAGAAGCTGGTTCCTCTCGAACATTCCGAGAGCATTACCCATCTCAAACACACCGGCCTGCTCATATATTCCAGCCAGGGCTGCTGTGTTCATTGCGTTCTTCTTTGTCACAGCTGCCAGGTGGTTTGCCATGATGTTCCTCAGTGAATGGCCAAGACCCTCATCCTTCTGGGGGATCTCGAGGATTGATTTGACGTTACCGCCAGCCAAATCCATTGTCTGAGGATACTGGCCCATGATCGCTGCCTTGACTTCCGGAACATTGAACATGTTCAGGTCGAAAGTGTCAATCATTGCCTGTATGGTTCCCATTGATGCACATGTCAGGGAAGACACATATTCTGCGCCTGCCTCGATACGTGAAGATGGCACCTGTACCAGCATCTGTTTGCCGCCATTGAGTGATTTCACATTGGTGTCATCACCGGCGTCTACTTTTATAAGATCAGCTACTTTAGCTACGATCTTGTCTGCGTTCTTGACCACATCGAAATTCATTGCCTTCGCTGGAACGTGTCGGCCTTTGCCGCCAAATCTTCCTGCTGCAAGTGCCTTCTCAATTCCGGCCAAATCCACGGCTGCTGTCCGCTTTGTGTCGTGAATAATTTTCTTAATAGCTTTATTCCTGAGGGGACTAATTGCTCCAAGATCTACTCCGGCTTTGAGTTTAGCTCCTCTGTCGCTATATAGGTCTATTGTGTCAGCCACGTTTATTTTTCCTCCTATACTTTTTCAGAAAACCGTTGTTGTCCGATACAATGAGAAAAACAAACAGAAGCTTGTTGAATTTAAACTCAAAAAGGTATAATAAAGAGTTTAAAAATATCCAAAAGTTTTGTTGTTTGTTCTATTATACTCCAACATCGTATCAACCAACCACTACAGTTTACTGTACTACTCTTGTATTCTACGACAATATTTAAAGGTTACGGATGGTTACGGATTAATCATTATATTAATTAAAAATTTTGTATATATGGAACAAAATTCAACCAAACACATGACAAAAAATGTACTTACATAGTGTATATAGAAAACTATATCAACTAGAATACTTTCGCCAAAGAAGGCTTCAAGTAATATATGGTTATATGGTCTGAATTACCAAAAAAATGAGATGATTCAGATGGAACTACTTGCTGATGTCGGGGGTCGCCCCGGATACGATTGTATGGGTTTTTGTAAATACTGTTATTTCAAAGGTGTAAAAGAGGTCCCTGCATTCGGATGTCAACATTGCCCTCCCTACCAGAAAGGATGTCAATATTGCACTGAAAGTGTAAAGGAATCCTATCCTGGTTTCAAACCAGTCCAGATGGTTGTCCAGAGTATAAACCAGACACTCCGGTTCAACAAGGGAGAAATAGAACGAATCACAATTAGCGGTGGCGGGGATGTAAGCTGTTATCCTGACCTTGAGGTACTGACACAGATGCTGACACAGCTTGAAGCACCTATACACCTTGGATATACCAGTGGAAAGGGATTCACAAGAGGTGATGAAGCAGAGTACTACCTGGACAGTGGTGTAACAGAAGTATCCTTCACCGTATTTGCCACTGACCCGGCACTACGCAGGGAATATATGCACGACAAAACCCCTGAAGCTGCTCTTACCAATCTCGAACAATTCTGTGGCAACTCAGAGGTTTATGCCGCAGCTGTGCTGATACCCGGCGTCAATGACGGAGATGTACTCAGAAAGACCTGTGACGACCTGGAAGCCATGGGTGCAAAAGGCCTGATACTAATGAGGTTCGCAAATACCTTTGACCAGGGACTTATCCTGAACAATGCCCCGATAATACCGGGTATTGAGGCTCATTCAGTGGAAGAGTTCCAGTCAATTGTGGAGGGGATTGCCCGCGATTATTCATTCAGGGTGACAGGGACCCCGCTGGGGGACCCAAAGATCGGCTCACCATTCGCTATCCTGAATCACGAAGAAGCTTTGTCAAAACTACCAAAAGTCAATATGGAAGCTACCATACTAACCAGCCGCATATCAGCGCCGTTAATAGGAGCCATCTTTGAGCGGCTGGACTCGCCTGTAAATGTTATAGGTGTGGAAAAAGATGTGGGATGCCTGATCACTATCGAGGACATACAGAAGCTGGACCTGTCAGAAGTTAAGGAAACAGTGTTCTTCCCTGGGCGAGCCTTTGTCTACGACTCTGAGATCAAGGAAGTTCTATGCAAGGACGGTGTGGACCGGCTTGTGCGCAGGGGCCCGGATAAGCTGACAGTAGATGGGGAAATGAGTATCTCCATGACACAGGATGAAGTAATACAGCGGGAGATAGAGGCATTCACAGAACTTATCAATCATGTAAATGCGCTGGGCACTCTGCCTGAATAATGACTATTCTAATCGTCTTCCATCGTTGGAATCTCACACACGTCACATTCATCATTATTGCGCTTTGGGGCTGGTCTGTCAGTTGCCGGTACTTCAGTGTCCAATGCCCTGGTACCATAGGCAAGTACAGAAGCGTTGGATAAGGTTCCTGCTATAAGAATTGCATCGAATATCTCATCACGTGGTATGCCCATCCTCTTTGCCACCCTGAGGTGCATGTCCAGGCAATGGGTACAGCGAAGTGCGGCCGAGACACCAATACTGATAAGCTCAATGGTCCGATGGTCAAGCCGCTTGAACTCCCTCATTATGGAATTGTCATATAGCACCTTAGGTATCAGCAGATCAGGTTTATCTTCCATGAACTGAAGTATATAAGGTACCTCACCGTAAATAGATTCAACTTCTTTCAGTACGGCTTTAGCAGCATCGTCCGGTTCTTTTTTTAATATCTCACCAATATCCTCAAATGCCAGAGTGCTCACCCCTGATATACAATAAAAAGTGCTGTGATGCCAAAAGACATATATTTTTGGATTTTGTTTCGATAGAAGATTTCGATAAAAACACTCAATAAAAAATTACAACCCTAAAGAATCATTCCGACCGATATCATTTCGACAGATATTATACCGGCCGGACAAAGATTTACTCCTTTATCAATACTGCATTCACCACACCATCCTGACCTGGGCGGCTGGTTATCCGGGCATTTCCGATCTCAGTACTGACAATGCCGCCCCTGGATAAGATGTTCCTTCTTATGTAGTGCTTGTTGCTTTCATTATCCACCACATTCTCGATGGACACTTGCCTGGTTGTATTGTTTGATGGATTAGTCACATTTGCCATATTGCACCTGAGCAGGCGAACCTTCCTGTTGCCGCCCAGGGTATCCACATTTTTTCGCCTGGTTTCATCCAGGTGGGGTTCAGCGGCTTCCCGACCCAATTCTAATTTTCTCTTACCCTTTGAGGCGATGCGCCGTCCACCTGTGAATTTACGTTTAGACCTACCTTGATACTGCATTTAATTACTCCTTTATGATTACATTGATATTTTTTATCCTTAAATATCTTTAACAATAATAAACATATCGCACACAATTCACCCTGTTCACCCGGTGAGTTTTTTTCATTGTGCATAAAGTATAACTTTTTGTACTCCAGGTAAATCCGACCGATGGGAGGATTTTCTTGTTTCATGGGTAATATTTAATACATAATAACCAGTTTAGAGTAAGTCCACAATCACCGCGGGCGCGTGGCCAAGCCTGGATATGGCAGCAGCCTCCTAAGCTGAAGATCGAGGGTTCAAATCCCTCTGCGCCCGTTTATTCTTTATTTCCACTTCACTTTCCTGAATTGACCATATATTATATATACCATGAATAATAATGATAAAATGTGAATACTTGCATCACCCAAGATAGTTATCAATATACCTACCAGATTTCATGTCATGTCCATTAACTATCCCTCAATACAAAATTTATTGCAGGTATTCATCCCCTCTTTTTTTAGTTGTAGAAAATTAGTTATAGAACTAAATGGTCTTTCACTGCAATGCATGAAAGTATTGCTGTTGTATTTGATAGTGCAGGTACATTACTGCAAATGTACAGGGTGGCAAAGGATACGATCACAGGCAGATACATCGATGACATCATAACAACTGACCTGGTAAGCAAAAAACCAAACTGTGGATTAGTGATCATGCATACTGACCCTGGTAAGATCATGAGCTGCCGGTCCACAAAACGAATCTACGAATTTTTAACTGACAATAATATCAGGATCGACCTTAGCTGTTCAAGCAGCCCCATCACACTTGAAGATGTTGATCAATGTATCAAGAACGATACCCGGACCAGCATGAAGGACATCCATGATGTCGTAAATGTCACCAAGCTAAAATGCCCTGATTTATTTTACCTGGGTATAGGATTTATTGTTGAAACTGAATCCCAGAGCATATTATATACTGTGAGCACAGGTGGCAGGCCATTTACCAATACTCCGGCTGTACTTGATACTCTACAGAACATGAATATTGATACATATATTGCCTCAGGGGACAGCATGCGTAACCTGGAGAACCTGGCTAGGTTGGTCGAAATACCAATTGAGCGTGTTTATGATGTGGCCACACCGCAGAAGAAAGAATGGGTAATAAAATCTCTTAAAAAGAAATACGATAAAGTGGTCATGGTGGGTGACGGAATCAACGACATACTGGCGCTGAGAGCTTCAGACCTGGGTATTTTATCCATCCAGCAGACAGGTACGTGCATGGAAAAGCTTTCTTCGGAGGGCGATATCATCATTACTGATATCAAACAGATCATCAAAATAATAAACGAAATGAAACAATAATATCAGAGATATCCCGGATCACCCAGATCATAGATATCCCCGTTCAGAGATATCCCAGCGCATCCTCAATGCGCCCCATCTCATGCCCAGTGGTTTCCCTGCCTACAACATATCCTTTTGAATTAGCTAGCAGTCCCGACCCGACCAGCGGAGAACCCAGATTCACTGTACCGATATCCACATGAAGTGAAAATATCTCATCCAGCCGATCCAGTTCGAATTTGCTGGCCCTGGGATGTACCAGTACCCCTTTATTGGTTACAGTAGCGGCCATCCCCACAGTCTTGAGCCCGCCGATGGTGCCCCTGTACACTTCCACGTCCAGGAATTCACCTATCTTTTCCACGGCCCGGTCTGGCATATTAGGATTTACAAGGGCTGCAGTATCATTAACAAGTATATTATTACCTGTTGCCGTGAGAATACCCTCCAGCCGTTTAATACGTACATATTTCCCGATCTCTTTTAGTTCAGCATCATTTACTCTTTCAGATATTAGGTGCCCGTTACTGTTTCCACAACACATACAACCTATAATGCTGCTCCCGTCTATAGATGTGGGAATCACATCCACATCCAAAGCATCCTCTATTACCTGTTTGAACTGCCTGTCTGCTTCCCTGGGTAATAAGACAAAATCCTCGGTGCATCTGGCATATACACCAAGGACCGAATTACCTCTAAAATTGGTCTGGTTAGTCATTTATAAAAAAAGTGGTAAGATCCTTTAAAAAAAGGACTTTGTCAATTTTACTCGGCTGCGAGTTCAGCTTCCACGACACCATCTTCGAACTTCATAGCCTTGACCCTAATCCTCGATGGTGGTTTCTCTGCTCCGCGATCCCATATTTTTTCACTGATTTCAGGATTCATCCTGATCAATTTCCGGTCAGTTTTCGTATGCCGCTCAAGGTACCTGAAAACCTCACTCACTGCTTTCTTGCTGCGCTGCCAGCGGGGCACATACTTTACTGCCCTGAGGGGGATCGTATAAACCTGCTCTTCACCTGTATCTACCATGTTGTTCACCCTTTATCCGATATTCAGACTGCTGCGTCTCCAGTGCCGGCGTTTAGGATGAGTCACTACAGCCCTGTTAGTCTTGATTATGGCCCATGAGGGGACCCTATGATTTTGGTTATGGGCTTTAGCCAGCCTTATCTTCTTACCTTTTGATTTTTTACTCATATTAACACACCTTCATTGATTATTGAGATATTATAAATGTTTCCTGTCTGTTACGCGTGATTGTATATGTCCTGGAAATAAACGCTCCACCATACTATCACCTTCGTTATATTGTTTTCGTATAAATGACCTGAGTTCTACTTCATAATCAGCCTTTTCTACACTGTCACTTTCCCCTTGTACAACATGTAGATGGACGTCCATCAAAACATCAACCGCAGACCGGCCGTAACCTGAAAGCGGACGGATATACTTGACGTTATGTCTGTCTTCTAAGCTTCTTACCTCTGCAGGGGAAAGCATAGGCACCCTGTCATCCCGGCGCGTGCCGTCGGCGACAATAGTAGTGTCCGGTGTTGAACATACGGCTTCAAGTGCGCTCTGGTGAAGATAGTTGATCGCACGTCCGGGAAACCCGTCTTCCACCAACATTGCGGCAGCTTCTTCGATCAGGGAAGGCTGCAGCATTATCACATTGTGGGGGAATCCAAGCCTGGATGCAGATTGACGTGCGAATTCATGCGTGGGCACAATACCGAAATTGATAGTTACCAGTTCCACATCGAAAAATGGTTCCAGCAGGATCGCTGCAAGAGAACTGTCCTTTCCGCTACTGAACAATACATAGGCCTTCATTTCCGGGTTATGCTCATCTCACGTTTTTTGGGTTGTAATTGAAATAAGAGATTTTTCAATTTAGCATCATCGATCTTATCTTGCAGCCTGCCCGATTGTCCCAGTCCTACAAGCTGTGCCTCCACACTTTGCACAAGTTCGGGCTTTGTCATCCTTAATGTATTCAATCTCTCCCTGGCTTCAGGCGTCAGGATTGAGCGTAAGATGGCCTGCTTCCTTGCTTCCATTTCGGCCATTGCCTGTTCTTGCTGGGCAGCAGCCTGTGCATCTGGCATTTGTGCCTGTTGCTGCTGCTTTAACAATTCCATTTTTCGACGTCTGATAGCTTCCAGTTCATCTTCAGCCATCACACAACCTCCTGAAAATAATTCTATTCGAGATTACTTAATATTTATCAATACCAGGGTATTGCTCCAGCAATCCTGACTTTGCCTCATATGCAATATTATCAAGTAAAGACTGACCCTTTGGAGTAATTACCCGGCCTTTCTTCACAGATTTGACAAAACCCGCACTTTCAAGCTGTTGAAGTGCTGCCCTTACAACAGAACCGCTACCTCTTGCATGATGTGTGGATGCCGAACCCCTGCGCATCTTTCCGCCGTAAAAGCTCCTGAGCCTTGAAACACCGGTAGGACCATCAATGTAAATCCGGCGCACTATTGATGCACACCTGGTGTACCACCAATCCTGGTCCATTGGAGACAATTCCTTGTGGACACCGGTCTTAACCTGTGATCCCCAATCAGGGGCTTGTACGAAATTTTCATCTTTAAGTTTCTGTGCTACATCCTTAATCAGTATATCTGCAGGAATATCATACACTGTTGTCATTATTATCCTCCATATTCATGAGATGATATTATTAGTAATTTATTACAAATCAAGATTATTATTGAAATCAAGATTATTATAGGGGCTTTCATTATGCAGATAAGGTTGATTAATCTATCGGCTAATATCGTATCTCTTAATAATTTTTTAATTTTATTTTCGTATCGGAAAGTATATACATTCCGGCAGATTTGAAAAATGCGAACGATGTGAGCATTTCCTTGAGTTGGACCTAATAAGGGATATTGCCCGGAGATACTGTATTGTAATCTACTTTCAACATACCATACTATTTCAGAACAAAAAATATGACTATTCTACCAATGATTTATATTGTTCAAATGTATAATAGATATGAATTTATATGAAAGCCGTAATACTTGGAGCGGGAGAAGGATTAAGATGCCGTCCCCTTACACTCACCAGATCAAAGGTAATGTTGCCTGTGGCAAACAAGCCAA
>Ga0255429_1061_pt1 | contig 23175 bp, 26 predicted proteins | sample ANMaggSeSYBR02H9_FD_182636 | JGI IMG/M metagenome (GOLD analysis project Ga0255429, IMG submission 182636) | Sediment cell enrichment communities from methane seep in Santa Monica Basin, California, United Staets - ANME aggregate JGI... | ecosystem: Environmental > Aquatic > Marine > Cold seeps >... | reverse complement strand
TTATTAATATTTTTAATTCTATGGAAGATGGCATTTACATTGTAAACCAGGATTATGATATCGAATATGTAAATCCAGTGCTAATGAAGGATTTAGGTGAATGGGAAGGGGTCAAATGCTATTCGTATCTACATGGCCGGGAAGAAGTTTGTCCATGGTGCAAAAACCAGGACGTTTTGTCAGGAAAAACTCTTCAATGGGAGTGGAAATCTGATAAAAAAAGGCAAGATATTTGATCTTATTGATACACCGCTGAAGAATCCCGATGGCAGTATCTCGAAGTTAGAGATATTCAGGGACATAACCGAGCGTAAGCAGGCTGAAGAAGAAATCCGCAAACTCAATACAGAACTTGAACAACGAGTAGCAGAGCGCACTGCCGAACTGGAAGACAAGAACGCCGAACTTGAGCGTATGAACAGACTCTTTGTTGGGCGGGAGATCCGGATGGTAGAACTCAAGAAGCAGATCGCTGAGCTTGAAAAGGATATCAAGCCAGATAAAAAAGCGGGGGATAAGACTACATGAAATTGAAGGGCTTTAAATTTGGTAAGGATAAAGAGCTACTCAAAAAACACACAGAAGAACTGGAGTTGACTGAAAAATATCTCCCAGTAATATATGACACACTTTCTGAAGTGATATTCCTTCTGGCCGTTGAATCCGATGATCGCTTTCGCTTTGTGTCTGTGAACCAGGCATTTTTGGCTGTCACCGGATTGAACATGGAACAGGTTGTTGGTAAAAGGATTGAAGAGGTGTTACCAAAAACGGCTCTTGTGATTGTTATTGGCAAGTATAAAGAAGCGATAAATGAAAATAAGACTGTTTTCTGGGACCAGGTTTTTGCCTACCCTACAGGTGAACTTGCGGGTGCTGTGACAGTGACGCCGGTACTAAATGCACAGGGTTTATGTACCCATCTTGTTGGTTCAATACATAATATTACCAAACGCAAGCAGATGGATGAAGCGCTGCTCAAGAGCGAAGAAAAATTCCGTTTACTAGCTGAGAATTCTGTTGATTGTATCTGGATGTTGGATAAAAAGTTGAGGTTTACTTATCTAAGCCCTTCTGCGGAAAGAATATTGGGCTTTAAACCGGAACAGTTGGTTGGTACAAGACTAAGTTCGCATTTCAAGAAAAAAGAATTTTTAAAATTTGGTGTTCTGGCTGCCAATTTAATTAAAAATTATAAGGATTTTACTCATCTTACCTTCGAAACCAAAATGCTCAACAGCAAGAAGGATGAGGTGGATATTGAAATTACCAGTAGAGTGCTTCTCAATAGCAAGGGTAAGCTAATCGGTCTTCATGGACTGACCAGAGACATCAGCGAGCGCAAGCTGGCAGAAAAAGCAATGCAAGAGAGCGAAGAACGGTTCAGGACTATCGTTGAGACAGCTCCCAGTCTTCTTATGATTACTGATGCAAAAGGTAATAACCTATACGTCAGCCCTAACTGTGAAGAGATTACAGGTTACACCCAGGAAGAACTGCAGGGTGAACTGCTATGGTGGGTGCATGAGGATGACGCTCAAAGGGCGAAGGAACTCTTTGCGCATACCTTCCGCAATGGAGTGGGATACAAGAACTTCGAATACAAGATAGTCAAAAAGAATGAGGGAATGCGGCATGTTTCAAGCTCCTGGGAGCCGCTTAAAGATGAAGAAGGGGAGTTTGAGGGGATTGTCTTCCAGACGATTGACATCACCGAGCGCAAGCAGGCAGAAGAAGCACTGCAAAAACTCAATGAGAAACTTGAGCAGCGTGTTCACGAACGTACTGTCGAGCTTGAGAAAAAGAACGCAGAACTTGAGAGGATGAACAAGCTATTTATAGGACGTGAGATCCGGATGGCTGAACTCAAGAAACAGATCGCTGAGCTTGAAAAGGATGATGAGGCTGATAAAAAGGCTAGGGATAAGAAGACATGACACTGAAGGATTTAAATCAAGAGAAGGATGAAGAGTCACTCAAAAAACACAAAGAAGAACTGGAGTTGAATGAAAAACGTCTCTCACTCATCTATGACTCGGTTTCTGAAGTGATATTTCTTCTGACTGTTGAACCCGATGATCACTTTCGCTTTATATCTGTTAACCGGGCATTTTTGGATGTCACCGGATTGAACAGGGAACAGGTTGTTAGTAAAAGAATTGAACAGGTTTTACCAGAAACGGCTCATGCACTTGTTATTAGCAAGTATAAGGAAGCGATAACTGAAAATAAGACCGTTTTCTGGGAGCAGACTTCCACCTATCCTGCAGGTGAACTTGCGGGTACTGTGACAGTGACGCCTGTTTGGAATGCTGATGGAGTGTGTACCCATATTGTTGGTACAGTGCATGACCTTACAGAGCGCAAGAAAGCGGAGGAGCAAATTCGGTTCTTATCATCGGTTTTCGAGCAATCCGCAGATGGAATGGCGATCGTTAACATGGAAGGGAATTTGCTTTTCGTAAATGATGCTTGGGTAAGTATGCACGGCTACGAAAAGGCGGAGGAACTGCTCGGTCAAAACCTGAGTGTATTTCACAACGAAGATCAACTTAAGAACGATGTTGAGGCGTTTAACCGGAAAGTTAAGGAAAAGGGACACAACACCGGTGAGGTTGGTCATATACGCAGGGATAGCACAATATTCCCCACACAAATGACCAGCACTCTTCTGAGGGATGAAAACGACAATCCGATTGCCATAGCTGGCGTGGCTACGGATATCACCGAGCGTAAGAAGATGGATGAAACACTACGCATAGCCCATGAAAACACCAGAACAATTCTCGATAAAGCCCCATTTGGCGTAGTCGTTATCAGCAGGGATAGGAAGATCAAGTGGGTCAATGATACCGCCCTGAAAATGGCAGGAATGGAAAATGGAGATGTCATGCTTGGCAAGAACTGCGGCGAGTATCTGTGTCCTGCGCAGCAGAACGAGTGCCCGATTCTGGACAAGGGGCAGCAGGTTGACAATTCCGAACGAATTTTTCGCAGGAAAGACGGCAAAGAAATCCCAATCATCAAGACAGTCGCAGAGGTCAACATGGATGGTGAGGATGTTCTGCTGGAAACTTTTGTCGATATCACAGAGCGCAAGCATGCAGAAGAACAACTCAACATGTTCAAGTCTTTTGCTGAGACCTCTAATCAAGGAATGGGATGGGCAGATATCGACGGCAATATTGTATATACAAATTCTGCTTTGGCTAAGTTATTTGGAGAAAAAGATCAGAAGGTCCCATTAGGGAAAAATGTTGCAGCAACCTATTATCCTGAGGATGAACAGCAAAGGCTTAGGGAAAAGGTTTTTCCTTGCGTTTTTAAGGATGGAGCATGGTCCGGGGAATTAATGATACGGCAAACAAGCGGGAAATTAATACCGACGCAGAATAGTTTATTTTGCATACATAACGAGGTGTCAGAACCCATATTTTTTGCTAATATTGTTATGGACATCATAGAGCGCAAGCAGGCCGAGGAAGAGATCCAAAAACTCAACGACGAACTTGAACAGCGGGTCATTGAGCGAACAGCCGAACTGGAGGAAAAGAACAAAGACCTTGAGCGCATGCTCAAAGCTTTTGTGGGACGGGAGGTCAGGATGGCTGAACTCAAGGAGCAGATCGATGAACTTGAAAAGGATGTCGAATCTGGTAAAAAAGCAGGGGATATGAAGACATGACTTTGGAGGATTTGAGTCAAACCTTGCGACGACACATCCAACCGCAGCAGAACTGCGGGGTATAGTGATGAAAATAAAAAAGAACACTCTGATACGTAGTTATGCCCTGAGTATGGGTATGGAAGCAGCTACAGACCTGATCACAGAAAAAATAAACAGCGCTGCCCTGGAGGAGAAAGAACTATACACCGAAGAAGAGACTGCCAAGATATATGGTGAGCTGATAAAAGAGGGTGGTTTAATCGGAATAGTCGCGCAAAATCTTGTGGTCCAATTAGAGCGAAAGAGATCAGAAGAGCAGACATTGCTACTTGATAATATTGAACACCAGATCTGGTATCTGACTGATAAAGAGACCTATGGTGTTGTAAACAAAGCCCATGCTAAATTCTTAGGGTTGGAAAAGGAGGAATTAGAAGAAAAGGATTTGTACCACATAATTGGTGTGGAAGAAGCCGATATTTGCATTGCTAATAATAGAGAGGTATTTGAGAAGAAAAAGCAGTCACATATAGAGGAATGGATTAAAAATGTGAGAGGTGAAACGCGTTTACTGTCTATTACAAGGACGCCGAAAATAGACGAAAATGGAAATGTTGAATATGTAATATGTGCAGCAGAAGACATCACCGAGCGAAAAAAAGCGGAAGAGAAAATAAAAGAAGCAGATATTATTATAAATAAAAGTCCTGCTGTGGCTTTTACATGGAAAAACGAGGAAGGCTGGCCGGTAAAGTATATTTCGGAAAATGTTAAAAAGCTTTTCGGTTATTCCTCTGAGGACTTTATGTCCCGGAAAATAAGCTACGCTGAGTGTATTTATCCAGATGATCTTGAACGAGTAGAGCAAGAGATTGCAGATTTCAGTGATGAAGAGGAAATAGATGAATTTGTTCATAAACCGTATAGAATATTAACAAAAGATAATAATGTGAAGATTGTCAAGAATTGGATTTTTATTGTAAGGGACTTTGAAGGAAAAATCACCCACTATAAAGGAATTATTGAAGACATCACCGAGCGCAAACGAATTGATGAGGCGCTGCTTAAGAGCGAAGAAAAATTCCGTTTACTAGCTGAGAATTCTGTTGATTGTATCTGGATGTTGGATAAGAAGTTGAAATTTACTTATCTAAGCCCTTCTACGGAAAGAATATTAGGCTATAAACCGGAACAGATGATTGGTACAAATCTAAGCTTGCATTTCAAGAAAAAAGAGTTTTTAAAGATTGGTGCTCTGGCTGCCAATGCCATTAAAAATTATGAGACTTTTACTCATTATACCTTCGAAACCAAAATGCTCAACAGCAAGAACGATGAAGTGGATATTGAAATTACCAGTAGGCTGCTTTTAAATAATCAGGGTAAGCTAATCGGTCTTCAGGGACTGACCAGAGACATCACCGAGCGCAAGCAAGCAGAGGAGGTGCTGCGGGAGAGCGAGGAGAAGTTTAGAAAACTGACAGAGCATTTGCCTGTTGCAATAGCAGTTGTAGATAAAAATGAAAAGACCGAGTATGCGAATAGGAAATATTTTGAAACAATTGGAAACATTTATGAGACTCCAAATTTAGCAGATTGGTTCCTTCGCGTTTATCCTGATGAAGAATACAGAAAATATGTGATCGAAAAGTGGTATGTAGATCTTGAAAAGTCGATAAATGAAGGAAAAGAGGTAGAACCATTTGAATACAATATAACGTGCAAAGATGGTAAAGTGAGGGTAATGGAGATTTCCGGAACCTGGATAGGTGATAAATTTGTAACAATATTTAACGACGTCACCGAGCGGGTGCATGCCGAGGCAGAACTCCAAAAACTCAATGAGAAACTTGAACAGCGTGTCAATGAGCGAACAGCCGAACTTGAGAAACAGAACGAAGACCTTGAGAGCATGAACAAGGCTTTTGTGGGCAGGGAGATACGGATGATTGAACTGAAAGGAATAATTAAAGACCTTGAAGAACAAATAGCATCAGTGGAAAACGAGGGGGAATAATATTATAGATTTTATTATAATACTTCTCATTATTGCTGCTTTTCTACAAATATTGGCTGTAATATTTGCCCTCAAACTCATTAAACTTACAAAGACCGCAAAAGGCTGGATATTGATCTCTATTGCCCTGGTATTAATGGCAGTAAGAAGATTTCATTATGTAATTGATTATTTACAATGGGATTTCTGGGAATATTCTTATATTGCTTTTGAACATTATCTTGCAGTTATTATTTCCATCACAATAATTATTGGAATCTATTTCCTTTCAGATGTATTCAGGGAAAAAGCAAGAATCGAACAAAAACTAACAGAAACAGAACATTTCGAAAATGTGCTGTTGAACAGTGTCTGGACTGGTATATGGGTAGTTGATGCCAGTAATAATTACGTTTACTTTAACAGAGCCATGGAGAAAATATCAGGTCTTACCAGTAAACAGGTAATGGGAACAAACCTCTTCAATGACATGCCAGAACAGAACATGGAAGGTGAGGCATGTTTCAGGGATTTGTTCCTGCAGGCAAAAAACTCACTTGAAGATACTCCCTATGATTCGATCCCGATAATCACTCCAGGAGGCGATCTAACTTACCAGAGCGGCGTTCTGGTACCAATACTTGATGACAATGATAAATATGACGGTATGATATGTACTGCGAATGACATTACCCGGCATATAAAGGACGGGGCAGCAATAAAGGAGAGCGAGGAGCGGTTCAGGGAGGCATTTGAACATGCGCCCATCGGTATGGCCCTGGTATTGCGGGATGGACGCTGGCTGAAGGTAAATAAAGCACTATGTGGCATGCTGGGTTATACTGAATCCGAAATGCTGGCAATGGATTTCCAGACCATTACACATCCTGATGATCTTGATGCTGAACTTGAAAAATTAAAACAGGTGCTTGAAGGGACAATGCAGACCTTCGAGAATGAAAAAAGGTACTTGACCAAAGACGGTGAGATCATCTGGACTGCTCTTTCCATATCAATTGCCAGGGATGCGGATGGGAGAGTGTTGCATTTTATCGAACAGATTGAAAATATCACTGATAGCAAACGCATTAAAGAAGAGCAAAAGCTAAATGAATCAAGGATGAAGGCACTACTGGAACTTCACACAATGACACAGGCCAAGTTCAAAGAGATCACACGTTTTGTGATGGAGAAGGGAGTTGAGCTAACAAAAAGTAAATACGGTTTCGTTGGATTAATGAACGAAGATGAAACAGTTTTCACCATATATGCACGGTCTGAGGATATTATGGATGATTGTAGTATCTCTGACAAGCCCATTGAGTACTCTATTGAGCAGGCAGGCATCTGGGCTGAGGTCGTAAGGCAGCATAGATCCATCATAATTAATGATTATTCATCCCCCAATCCTGCTAAAAAGGGCATTCCTGAAGCTCATGTACAACTTACCCGTTTAATTGTCATTCCTGTATTTGATGACGACAGGGTTGTTGCTATAGCGGCTGTGGCTAACAAGGACGAAAATTATGATAATTCTGACATATACCAAATATCACTTCTTTTGAGTGGTATGTGGCAGCATATTAAAAACATGAAAGTGGTGGATGAACTAAACCGGCTCAACGATGAACTTGAAGAGCGGGTAGGGGAACGGACCGACCTGTTAAATGAAAGCAAGCAAGCCCTGTTAAATCTTGTGGATGACTTCAACAGTACTACAATCAACCTGAAATTTGCAAATGAGCGCCTGCTGGAACTGGACCGCATGAAATCCATGTTCATAGCCAGCACATCCCATGAACTACGCACACCATTAAACAGTATAATAGGCTTTTCCAGTATCCTGCTTGAAGGCTGGGAAGGTGAACTAAGCCAGGCGCAGAATGAACAAATTGATCTTATTCATACGGCAGGAAAACAACTGCTTGCCCTTATAAACGATATTATTGACATCTCAAAGATAGAGGCAGGAAAGCTGGAAACAGGTACCCAGGAGTTCAGCCTCAAGGAAGTGATAGACGAAGCAGTATCCTTAGTAAAGAATGATATTGACGAAAAAGGACTGGATCTAAAGATGGAAGTCGAGGACACCATTATTGCATCAGACAGGCGAAGATTGCTTCAATGTCTGATTAACCTATTGTCTAATGCTGTTAAATTTACAGACGAAGGTATGATTACATTATATGCAAAAACTATAAACAGTATGACAAACATATCAATTACAGACACGGGTACAGGTATAATGCCTGATGATATTAAAAAATTGTTTGCGCCATTTGTAAGGCTTGAATCATCCCTTTCCGCAAAAACACAGGGAACAGGGCTTGGTCTATACCTGACAAAAAAACTCACAGAGGATGTACTGGGAGGTACAGTAGAAGTAACATCTGAGTATGGTACTGGCAGTACATTTACCATAAACATTCCAGTTAAACTGGAAATAACGGACTACGAGGGTGAATCAAAATGAAGCGGGTACTGGTAGTTGAAGATAATGAAAATAATATGAAATTACTCTGTTTAGTATTAGAAAAATTTGGGTACGAACCAATTAAAGCTTTTACCGGAGAGGAAGGCGTAGAAAAGGCAATAAAAGAAAGTGCCGATTTAATATTGATGGATATCCAGCTTCCGGATATCAGTGGATTAGAGGCTGTAAAACGCATTCGTATGATGGATGATATGCAGGAAATCCCGATCATTGCCATAACTTCATATGCCATGTCAGGTGACCGGGAAATGATACTTGATATGGGGTGCAACGGGTACTTTGAAAAGCCTATCAATCCCCTGACCCTAATGGAAGATATCGAGAAGATAGTAAGTTCTACAAATTTATAAGCATATTAATATATATAAAAATACCCACACAATCATTTTATAGTATATTTAAAATAATTTGTAATCTGAATGAGATGAAAGTTGAGGGACTGAACCACAGGAATAACAATAACAACCTGATATTCACTTCAGATCCAGCTGAGATCAAAAAAGCTGATTTTGTATTGATCGCAGTACCTACACCTGTCACTGAATCCAAGGAACCGGACCTGTTCTGTTGTGTAAGATCATCAGTAGAAACGGTAGGCCGGAATCTTAAGAAAGGAGCTGTGGTGGTGCTTGAGTCTAGGGTTTATCCTGGTGTTACTAAGGAGATCGTTATGCCATTACTTGAGAAAAGTTCTGGTATGATTTGTGGAATTGACTTCAAGATCGGGTATTCTCCAGAGCGGATAAATCCAGGGGATGAAGCTCACGGGATCAGTAATATCACGAAGATAGTCTCAGGGATGGATGATGAGACAACAGAAGTGCTGGCAGAGCTTTATGATCTGATCACTACTGCCTTTAAAGCCAGGGATATCCGGACTGCAGAAGCTGCCAAAGTAATAGAGAACATCCAGAGGGACCTGAATATTGCATTGATGAATGAACTGTCCCTGATCTTTGAAAGGATGGACATTGATATCATGGATGTGATCGGGGCGGCGGCTACTAAGTGGAATTTTAATGTGTGCTATCCGGGTGCGGGTGTGGGCGGGCACTATCTGCCTGTGGATCCTTATTATCTGGTGACGAAGGCTGAGGAGCTGGGGTATCATTCGAAGGTTATTACGGCGGGCAGGGCTGTTAATGATTATATGCCGCTACATGTGTTTTAAGTTGCTTGTGGATGCGCTGAATGAGTGCAAGAGGGCTGTGAAGAATCCAAATGTGTGATTGTTATATTCACTCGACATTAAAGAGAAACATATTTTAACGATAGAAAATGATTAATAAATGAGATATTATGGAAAGTTCATTTAAGAATCGCAATATTGAGACGATGTTTGCGAGAATTCTTGGTAAGTTGGAAAGAATTGAAGAAAAACTGGATGAAACCAGTTATCCGCCGGAAGAAGCTTTTAATTCGGATTTTGTAGAAAGGGTAAATACCGCGGACAATGAAATTATAAAAGGCAAGCGTCTCGAGTTCGAAAGCATGGACGATTTCTTGAGCAGCATAGAAAAATGACATACAAGATTATCGCACATCCAAGGGTTCAGAAAGAATTGCAAAAGTTGTTTAAAAGGGATAAAGTTCGTTACAGTCATGTAAAAAAGAGACTTGAAATACTTTCAGATAACCCGGAAATAGGTAAGCATCTTCGAAATATTTTAAAAGGTAAACGGAGGATCCATATAGGGTCTATTGTTATCATCTACGAATTCAATAAAGAAAATAATAGCATCATACTTCTGGACTTTGAGCATCATGATAATGCTTATAGATGATTTTATACATACCAAAATACAATGGAAAAAAGTTATATGAGGTTCTTCATTTAAAAATCTCAATCATCTTGTGCACTCGCCCCATCCACTCCCCGGCTCATGTCCAGTAGATATTCTCACACACTCACCCGGCGTAAAATTACTCATTCCAATGTTAACCACAGAAGTCACAGAGAAAGGTAAAAACACTCTACCCTCTATGTGTGCTCGGTGGTTTAAATAACATAAATTATATATTTTTACAATCGTGGCCAGCCCCTCAAACGCTCCCCAGCTCATGTCCAGCAGACATACCCATCCACTCACTGTAAAATTACTCCTTCCCCTGACCCTCTAAACCGATGCAATATGAACCAACACGGCTGGCTACTGGTCAGGTACACAGGGGGGCAGCAAGCTCATACGACCGCAGATGTAGTTTTCAGGTAAGTGAACACAATACCTGATAATGTTACAGCACTAAAATATCTGACAGCTACAAAAAATGATAAAGTATATATGCAATTTTGACACAATTACGTTTAAAATTCAATGATTATGGTGTGTTATGAAGTATGTGACAAAACATTGCCCGGTCTGCGGTAAGCAGTTCGTGGTGGTCCGGGAGGCGGCGCACAAGGTGGAGTGTTGTACCCTGGGGTGCCTTGACAGGATGGACAGTGAGGTGACTGCCTTTAGGGACGAGGCGGGACCTGATGCACAAAAGTTAAGTGAATAAGCATGTATCAGATATTTAAAAAATGTTTTAGAGTAATATCCAGGTGAAAACTGCAATCATCCTGGCCCCCGTCCCCGGACAATCAAGATGAGCCCTGTGATACGAGATTGTGATAGGCGGGGTTTGATTAGAAAATGAAAAAAACCATTTTGTGCAATCAAAATATTAGAAGGGTTATATCTTGTGGTTAAGAAAGATTATCTGGATAGATAAGTTCACAATAAAAATTCAAGATAAGCATAATCTCACTATTGATGAGGTTGAAAATGCTCTACTTTCAGGGGCTATTTTCCGACGTGCAAGCTGGGGTAAGGTAAGAGGGGAAAATGTCTATGTTGCATATGGGAAAACTAATGGTGGACGTTATCTTTTTATAGTATTTATCTACAAACAATCTATGGAAGCTCTTATCATTTCAGCAAGAGATATGACCCTTAAAGAACAAAGGTACTACAATGCCAAAAAAAGATGAGAAAATCCCAGACGAATTCAAAACATATGAAGAAGCAGCTGAGTTCTGGGAGAGTCACGACAGTACTGATTATCTTGATATACTGGAAGAGGTTGAAATAAAAGTAGATCTTCAAAAGAGACACTATTTGATCGAACTTGATGAGGATAGTGCAAAATTACTACAAGAAGATGCAAAGGAAAAAGGTGTTTCTGCGGATTATCTTGCCAGCAAATTAGTCGAAAAAGAACTTGCACGTGCCTGAAAAATACTCGAAAGTGAATACTGGCCGCCTAAAAACTCCTCATCTACTTCCCAGCTCATAGCTAGCAGACATCTCAGGCCAGCGCTATATTCCTCTATTCTCTCCTCTCATAACCCATGCTACACAAACCACCACCGTTGGCTGCACCCTGCCGCCCTTACAGGCAGCGGGTGCAGGGCTCTTCGATAAAATATCCATTCCCTGAACCCAGGCTACTCGAAACTACAAGATTGGCTGCTGGTTAAGTGCACAGGGAGTGTAACAGAAGGGGGGCATGTTTCATAGATGAATAGGTGGGGTAAAAGATCATTCCAATGTTAACCACAGAGTTCAAAGAGGACACAGAGAAAGGTAAAAACGCTCTGTGCTCTGTCGAGTAGGACTCATAGCGCACCTCTTGGTTGGGGTAATAGCCCCGAGGTTACTATGAGCCCCCTCACAGAACCGGACATGAAGATTTCCCTCATCCGGCTCTTCAGAAGAACCTCCCCCTCCTTTTCCAGATAGGTTATGAGTACAGTTTTGTTACCATCTTTAACCCGTATCTGAGTACGGAAGATGTGTCCCTGTCTCAATGGTTCAACTGTCAGCCCCTTCCCTCCACAGGCATTACCCTGTTTCATCAGTACTATGAACTGATCCGACTCCCAATATGCCATTTGCGATATCTTGCCGTTCATAGGCTTGATAGCACATACTCCTGCTTCGATAAGGAAAACAAGGAGAGCACATTGGGCCTCCCGAGTTCCCATACTCTCGCCGAGTAGCCAGAGGCCGTTGCCGGCCCCCAGCCCTCTAAGAACCGGACTTGCGACTTTTACCACATCCGGCTCAAGCCTTTCATAACCCTTATCGGGCAGCAGTTTACAATTCAATGGCATTATTGTTTTAAGACTACATTATTCATACAAATGAACAAATTTTCATTTCAACTCCAGACGTTTTGGTCTTGTTAGCCATTTTCCGAGCACACATTTTGTACTTCCGTACATCGAAATATTCTTTGTCAAGATAGGGATTTCTATCAAGTTTGAGACGTGTGTGTCTCACAATCTTTGTATCTGAGAAAAGTTTTAGTTTGTTCTTTTCTGTCGAAAATACCCAGTTCCGGCTCCCTTCACTATGCCAGTATCTACTGGCTATCCAGGATTTGGATTTTTTAGGATGTCGTCTTTTTGCCCATTTCCACAGCATATTCCAGACTGTGTTGTCTAGTTTGCTGAATGTTTCTTTGGACACCACTGATTGATGATAGTTTGTCCAACCAGTAATAATGGGATTAAGAACGCCAATTAGGTCTTCCTGTTTCCATGCCTTCCCTTTTTTAATAATGTCGCTTATTTTTTGTTTGACACTATCAATAGATTTCTTGGAGGGCTTGATAAGTAGTTTCCCCTTGTATTTTCTGAAATTCCAACCTAAAAGGTCAAACCCCTGGTCTATGTGAGTAATCAGAGTTTTCTCTTCTGATAGTTCCAGACCTCTTTCTTTCAGGAAAACTTCAATTAATTCTTTAACTTCCTTAGCAGTTTCCTCTGAATCAGCAGTTACGATAAAATCGTCTGCATACCGTACAAAATTCACCTTTTTTGGGTTACGGCTCTTCCAGCTTTTTCCGGTATAGTACTTATCTGAAATTGCATGTTCAATTCCGTCTAAAGTCATATTTGCCAGAATCGGCGATATTATGCCGCCCTGTGGTGTGCCTGCTTTGGTAGGATTCAAATGATGTTTATATACAAAACCTGCTTTGAGAAATTGCTTCAGAATCGATTGATCCATCGGGATATTGTCTAGTAACCATTCATGATTGATATTATCGAAACAGCCCTTTATATCGCCTTCCAGTATCCACTGAGCAGAGTTTTTTCCGCTCAGGCAGATGAAAGCTTGCTCACATGCATCCTGTGCACTTCTATATTTTCTGAAGCCAAATGAAGCAATATCAGCTATAGCTTCTGCAACAGGCCCCAATGCAAAGGCATATAATGCCTGCATGGTTCTGTCGTACATGGTCGGGATACCTAAGGGTCGTTTCTTCTTTTTACCAATCTTCTCAATGAAAACTCTTTTTAAGGGCTTGGCTTTATAACTCTTGTCAGATATACTCAGAGCAGCGTTCATTTTGGCTTTTGGTGTTAACCACTTTTTACCGTCAATTCCTGCTGTTCTTTTACCCTTATTCTGACATATCGTTCTCACTGCTAACAATTTCGCATAGAACGAATGGGTTAACAAATATTGTAGTCTCTTTACTAATTGCCATTTTCCTTCTATAACTGCTTTTGTAATTCTGGTTTGAAGTCTGTTAATACTTTTAATGACCTTTTTCCAGTCGATATCATTCCACTGGATTTTTGGTCTCATATATGTAAGTCTCTCGCTTTTGGGCGTCGTTGAATTACTTACATTCACAGATTTTCCTCCGTTCATACAATGAAACACCATTGGCAAGTCTGCACCCTTTCAGGTTGAGGCAAAGTCTGAACCTCTATCCGGTCCATTACAGACTGGCATTCGCTTTTTACCGTTTCCGCTACCCTCTGAGCCGTCGTCGGTCCTTACGGACTCTCTACCCGGGTTACCGGGAGCTCATGGGGCTTACCAAGTTCCATATCTTGAATAATTTCGAATGCCTTAGAAGCCATCTGTAAGCCGAGAATCATCTGTCCATTCCCTATAACGTCAAACGAGCCGTAATAGTCTGATTCTGTGCCTTTTGGCTCAAGCGTAAACAGTCTACTTTCACTTGTCATGTTTCACGACTCTTACGATGGTTCAACTTTCGTTTCTTCATAGCATTCATTACCCTAGCAGATTGTCTGGATTAGACTTCCAGAGTTTTCCACATTGTCCTGTTGGCACCATACATTCCATTGCTGGTAACGCACGTCACAGTAGGGTCACTCCGAATGGAAGGAGTGGCATTTCTGCAATTCAAGATATGACTTCTTGTCACAGCGTTTGATAACATGCTACGGTCTTAGACCCCGCTGGACTCACATCACCTTGCCATGTCGTTAAGCTCTCTGCTATATTCCAAGACTGGAGGTTTGGACTAATGGTAGTGTGAATGTTGCCTTCCGTTACACAGAGAACGTCGGCTTCCAGAATCATCAGAATTTCGGGGCTTATAACCTTCACTTCCGTTGCGGCCTATTATCCCATCCCCCCAGCTTCACATCAGCCTGTTACCAAGCTGGGTGTGGGGTTCAGTTCTGAGGTGGTGGCTAGCCTTTCCTCAGGTTGGATTTGCACCAACTGGCGAGTATGAATTTATCTCGGCACTCCTGTGTGCTCTGTGGTTTAAATAACACAAATTATATATTTCTACAGCCATTGCCTGCGCATACCACGCTCCCCGGCCCATGTCCAGTAGATATTCTCACAGACTCACCCGGCGTAAAATTACTCATTCCCCTGCCCCTCCGAACCGATGCCACATGAACCACCACAGCTGAATATTACATTCAATGTGGCAGGGGAGAATGATTAAAAGTACAGGGAATTAGGAGATATAAATGAAGGCATTCGATTATAGTAGCAAAATGCCGTAAACGATTGAATTTTGATTTTAACTAAGACATTTTCGTAAGAAAATCCTTTTATCAATAAAAGTAATAAATAGAAATATCAATTATCGGTTTAAGCAAAAAAAATGGAATGAAGGCTATACAGCAGATAAAGGCAGTTATAATTGCAAGAGGCGAAGTACAGAGATTAGGCTACGGGGATATTGTTGAGCGGGCTGCACGTAAAATGAAGCTCACAGGCATTGTTGAGAATATCAAGCCATATGATGTGAAGATCATATGCGAAGGAAATAAAACAAGCATTGACTCTTTTATTAAGCTGATCGATATAAAGGAACCCACCATTGAGGTGGAGGAATTGGAGGTCAGTTTTGAGGACGCAACTGGAGAATTTGATTATTTTGAGATCAAGCGTGGTGATATGGCCGAGGAACTTGGGGAAAGGCTTGATATCGCAAATATTAATATGACCTTGATGATGGAAAAACAGGATTCAATGATTGAAAAACTTGATGATAATACAAGTGTCCTGAAAGAGAATACATCGATTTTGAAAGACTTCAAATCTGAAACAAACAGAAATTTTACTCAACTTACAAATATAATGACAAAGCACGATGTTGATGCACAGGAACGTATTGCTGCTCTTACAGTAGAGGTTTCTGATATTAAAACGCGGCTTGCTTGAGTGGAATCAGCGCTCGTCTGAGCCTCTTTTTATTATTCAGAACAACATAAAGCGAAGAGCGCAAAGACATTGTTACCTTAACTTCGCGTCCTTTCCATTCTTTGTGGTACACTATTACTTTAAATATTTCAACAGCCACGGCCTGCACCTACCACAGTCCCCGGCCCATGTCCATCAGATATACTCACACACTCACTCTGCGTAAAATTACTCATTCCCCTTGCACTCCGAACCGATACCACATGAACCACTAAGGCTGACTGCACACTGCCACACTTAAGGACAGCGTGGGAGCATTTAATGGATGGGGGGAGGAATTGATGATTTATTAACAGCGAACTCAAAACGAACTCGTACGAACTCTGAGTTTGTGAGAGTTGGTACCAGTTCGTTGCTAATCGAACAAAACCACATACATTATATATTTTAACAGCCATGGCAAACACTTCCCAACACAACAACCCTAAATATACCTATCAATAACACTTAAATAACTGCTGGAATATCTAATAACATTTACAAAAATAAATTCAAGAGGACTATTACTTGAAATTATCAACCCCCGCCACCACCTACCCCCCATATCCGCACCATCCAACCCAAAACCACACCCTGACAGATCCAGGACCAACCCTGTCGGACCGGGCGTTCATCAGCAATTCTGATGATGCCAGGAATCCGCCGTCTGAGCCGTACAGGGACCTGCAGCTGGATGCCGGGTGCAGTCTGACCGTGCATGATTCTTATGTACTTGAGTATCCGGGCGTGGATATTTCACATGAGCTGTCCGATGTTGTGAGGGGGGCTGATGTGATTGCTATATTGACGGGGCATGATGAGTATTTCTCACTGGATGCCGGGGTGTTGAAGGGGTTGATGGGGCAGGAACGTCCTGTGGTTGTGGATGGGCGGAATGTGGTGGATGCTGATGAGTTTGTTGGTGCGGGGTTTGTTTATATTGGGATTGGGGGAGTGGATAAGAACAATCATTTAATGAATGATCACAGTTGAGCAAGGAGAATACGGAATGTGTGGAGACGCTGTAGAGGATAGAATGTGCTGTTGGGGCATGATTTTCAGATTATTTTAATTAAGGGGCAATGAAAAACTTATGGATATACTGGATGAGAAGAAACGCAAGGAGAATGAAAAAAAATTTGGTACATGGGAAGAATTACGAGATGGTGGACGTCGTTATTCTTATAAGATAAAGGGTCGCTATAACTGGATGGCCCGTTATGTTAAGGAAGTTGATTCAATGGAGAAAACCTTAAAATTCTATCAGGAAATCTATAATAGTAATGGTATACTTATTGAAATACATCAAAAATATCCTGAAGACACAGGGCACAGAAAAATTAGAGATGAAAGTTATGATAATCACTCGTAAAGATATAGCTGGAAAAATCATCGCTTATTTGCAGCATCAGATTTCATTGACAGAACTGGTAGATTGGGCTGAATCAATGATGATGGAAGCCGATTACGAACCACAGGATTATGAGACTCTTCGTGATATTGTCAGCAGGCTTGGTGTTGCAGATGTGAAGGCGTTTGGAATGACGTGGGAAGACTGTGAGCAGTTCTTATTCCGCCTTGGATATGAAGCTCATGTGATTGTTGAGGAAAGTACCTCAATGGCAGCTGCTTAGTGCGCAAAGGCATTGTCACCTTAACTTCGCGTACTTTAAGTGCTTTGGGGTGCAACATGACTTTAATTATATATTTTTACAGCCGCTGGCTGCGACTACCACGCAACCCCAACCCACAACCAGCAGACATACCCACCCACTCACCAGTCCTAAAATCACTCATTCCCCTGGCCCTCCGAACCAATACCACATGAACCACCTCGGCTGGCTGCACCCTGCCACCCTGACGGGCAGCGGGTGCAGGGCTTTTATATAAAATATCCATTCTACGAATACAGGCTACTCGAAACCACAGGGCTAGCTGCTGCTCAAGTCCACAGGGATTGTAGCAGAAGGGGGGCATGTTTCATAGATGAATAGGTGGGGTAAAAGATCATTCCAATGTTAACCACAGAGTTCACAGAGGACACAGAGAAAGGTAAAAACGCTCTGTACTCTCTGTGCTCTCTGTGTGCTCTGTGGTTTAAATAACATAAATTATATATTTTTACAGCCACCAGCTGCGCCTCCAACGCTCCCCAGCTCATGTCTAGCAGACATACCCATCCACTCACTGTAAAATTACTCCTTCCATGACCCTCCGAACCGATGCCACATGAACCACCACGGCTGGCTATTGGTCAGGTACACAGGGGAGCAGCAAGCTCATACGAACGCAGATGTAGTTTTCAGACAAGTGAAACAATACCTGATTATGTTACAGCACTAAAATATACGACAGCCACAAAAAATAGTAAAGTATATATGCAATTTTGACACAATTACGTTTAAAATTAAAAAATTATGGTGTGTTATGGAATATGTGACAAAACACTGCCCTGTCTGCGGTAAGCAGTTCGTGGTGATCCGGGAAGCGGCGCACAAAGTGGAGTCTTGTACCCTGGGATGCCTGGACAAGATGGACAGTGGGGTGACGCCTTTAGGGACGAGGCGGGACCGGATGCACAAGAGTAAAGTGAATAAGCATGTACCAGATATCTAAAAAATATTTTAGATGAATATCCAGGTGAAAATCGCAATTTTCCCTGGCACCCGGCCCGAGATCATCAAGATGAGCCCTGTGATGCGTGAGTGGGAGAAGCGGGGGCTGGGCAGCATTGCATTCAATATGGTGGGCGGGGAATTTGTATAAGCAGGACAGGGAGAGCTCTGATGACTTGAATTGCTACCGGCAAAGTATACCCTGGATATGGGCTCGGGTCCACACAGCAAGCATACCAAGAAGAATCTAGCTGCCAACAACAAAGTGAACATCTTCTGCAAAAATTAATTAATCTTAAATTCAATATAACAAATAGGTGATTATTTGACCACTACACCCATCAACGAATCAGCCAGTCATTATCGTTCTGATATTTTAAGATCCATGTTTCACATAAGAGATGAGTTAGATGATATTATTGAAACAATCGAAATCTTGAACGATAAGGAGCTATTGGAAGGAATAAGAAAATCTTTGAAAGATCTGGATTCTGGAAATGTTCATGAACTTTCTGATATTGACGATTTGGATGACCTCTGGAGCGAAGAATGAGGTTAATTTATACAGATGAATTCAAACATGATCTTCGAAAAATTAAGGATCGAAGCTGTCAAGTAAAAATTAAAAAAAATATTCAAAAAATAGTAAAGTATATATGTAATTTTGACTCAATTGCGTTTAAATTTCAATAATTATGGTGTGTTATGAAATATGTGACAAAACATTGCCCGGTCTGCGGTAAGCAGTTCGTGGTGGTCCGGGAGGCGGCGCACAAGGTGGAGTGCTGTACCCTGGGGTGCCTGGACAGGATGGACAGTGGGGTGACTGCCTTTTGAGAAGTAGGACCTGATGCACAAAAGTTAGTGAATAAGCATGTACCAGATATCTAAAAAATATTTTAGAAGAATATCCAGGTGAAAACCGCAATTTTCCCTGGCACCCGGCCCGAGATCATCAAGATGAGCCCTGTGATACAGGAGTGTAAGAGGGGGGCTGGGATCTACCATATAACCAACGAAGGAGTATGTTCCTGGTACAAGTTTGCCAGTGCCGTTATTCCTAATATCGTTCCCTGCAGCAGCGATGAGTTTATAAGGAAAGCGAAATGTCCAAAATATTCTGTCCTTGTGAATACAAAGACCGAACCAATGCGCCACTGTAAGGACGCACTTAAAGATTATCTGATAACTAAAATCGAGGGTTTGTGATGACTATTACAATAGTGTCAAGTCAAGCGTAAAGTGTCGCACTGATTTTTTTAAATCCGCCTACAACATATCAGATTGGGCATATGATCGCTATACGTTTCATGGTTGACTTGACAATAGATATTCCAAAGAAAATCGAAACGATCCTGAACCAGCGGATGAAGGATGAGCATATTGATAAGGTCTCTGTCCTGAAACAGATGGTGAGGGAGGGAGCAGGATCATATCTTGTGGACCAGTATTCCAACTGCAGGATCAGTAAGGAAAGATTGGCAGAAATGCTGGAGCTTGAAAAGTATCATGTCAGATCCAGCAGCAGTTATGAGAGGTTCAACAGATGAATTGAAATCGCTGAAAAAAGCATTAAATGCAAATGACCCAGGAGTAAAAATCATGAAAGGCATAATCCTCGCAGGCGGCACAGGCTCCCGCCTCTACCCCCTGACCAAGGTCACCAACAAGCACCTGCTGCCTGTGTACGACAAACCCATGATCTACTACCCCCCGCATACCCTGATCGATGCCGGACTGGACGAGATCCTGATCGTATCGGGCCGGGGTCATGCCGGGCATTTTCTTGAACTGTTAGGCTCGGGCTCGGAATGGGACGTACGCCTTACTTATGAGATCCAGGACGAGGCCGGTGGTATCGCCCAGGCGCTGGGGCTGGCCGAAGGATTTGCTGATGAGGAGGATGTGGTGGTCATTCTTGGTGATAATATCTTCCAGGACAGTATCAGGGAGGATGTGCATTCGTTCTTAGAGGGCGGCAGGATATTCTTGAAAAAAGTCCCGGATGCTAACAGGTTCGGGGTGGCTGAACTGGATGGGACAAGGTGATAGGGATCGAGGAGAAGCCTGAGGTGCCGAAGTCGAACTATGCGGTTACGGGGTTGTATATGTATGATGGCGAGGTGTTCGATGTGATCAGTATGCTGGAGCCGTCCGGGCGTGGCGAGCTTGAGATCACGGATGTGAATAATTATTATATCGACCAGGGGCGATGAGCTATAAGGTGCTGGATGGATACTGGAGCGATGCGGGGACGTTTGAAAGTTTGTTGAGGGCGGGGATTATGGTGGAGAAATACAGGGAAAAGAACGCATATCAATAAGTTTTTCAGACACGGATTAACACGGATTTACACAGAATATTGAAGAATTGGAGATAATATTTTATGGCAGAGTTAAAGCATCACCGTATTATTCAGGTCTTTCGTTTATCGGTTAAATTGTAAGAAGTAGAGGATTCCAGAACCATGACTTTGTCTTTTATTTCGGTTAGTTCATATTCGATTTTTGATAATCTTGTATCAAAGAGAGTATTGAAATCGTCCCTTAGGGAATGGATCTCTGAAGTTATTTCTATTCTGCTATGATCTACTTTGTCACCTACTTGATCTACTTTGTCACCTACTTGATCTACTTTGTCACCTATCCGGTCGATTTTATCACCAAGATTACCAAAACCATTTTCGGTGACAGTAATGAGTTTTTTAAATAAATCTACAGCATTATCCAGTCGTTCGTCAGTTTCTCCATCACCAACAACCTTATTAAAACCTTCATAATCATCTGAATAAGTGGAATATTCCTGTTCGATATTAGTAACATTGATAAGGCTATTTGAGATATTTATTGCCTGAATTAGCTTATCCAGTTCTGATTGCTCCCCCTGTGCAATGATCTTTGCCCTGCCATCCGGAAGGTTTTGAATAAATCCTTTAATGCCTAATGCATTGGCTGTAGATATGACTTTTGCCCTGTAACCAACACGCTGGACATTGCCTGAGATATGGAGAGTAACTTTTTTCATTCAAAATATCTTCTCTTTTTGAAGTATCATAAAGGTTTCTAATGACTGTGGTTGTTTTTACAAGTCTAAATAAATTATATATTTTTACAGCCATTGGCTGCGGCTCCAACGCTTCCCAGCCCATGTCCAGCAGACATACCCACCCACTAACCCACCGTAAAATTACTCCTTCCCCTGGCACTCCGAACCAATACCATCTGAACTACCACGGCTGATTAAATCCATCGACCTTGATCAGCAGGGGGTGCAGGGATGGTAATCATTTCAATATTAAACGTAGATGAACGCAGATAAACGCAGATGAAGGTCATTATGGATTTAAATTTCGATTAAATAATAGAAATTTGATATAATCTAAATTTTAATGAAATATATATGTTCATATGTGTTTATCCGTGGTTTAAATAACATAAATTATATATTTTTACAGCCACCGGCTGCGCCTCCCACGTTCCCCGGCCCATGTCCAGCAGAGATACTCACCCACTCACCCGGCCTAAAATTACTCAATTCCCCTGCCCTTGGAATCGATGCCTCATGAACCATCACGGCTGGCTGCACACTGCCGCCCTTACAGGCAGCGGGTGCAGGGCTAGCATATCGAATAACTATTCTCCACACCCAGGCTACTCGAAACCACAGGACTGGCTGCTGGTCAGGTACACAGGGGGGCGCAGGTGAAGTGCAGCTAAAGTGTAGTTTTAGTATGAAAAGCACTCACCGCAAAGTTCGCAAAGAACGCAAAGACATTGTTACCTTAACTTTGCGTCCTTTGCGTTCTTTGCGGTACAATATCACTTTAAGTATATATTTCAACAGCCGCCGGCTGCGCCTCCCACGCTCCCCGGCCCATGTCCAGCAGAGATACTCACCCACTCACCCGGCGTAAAATTACTCCATTCCCTGGCCCTCCGAACCCATACCTCATGAACCACTACGGTTGGCTGCACCCTGCCACCCTTACGGGCAGCGGGTGCAGGAGTAGCAATCATTTCAATATTAACCGCAGATGAACGCAGATAAACGCAGATGAAGGTTATTATGGATCTAAATTTCGAGTACACAATGAACAATTTGATATAATCTAATTTTGACTGAAATATCTGTGTTCATCTGTGGTTTGAATGACATTATTAATATATTTCGGCCGGAGCCCCTGACCCTTAAAAGTGATCCAAAAACAACATTTAAATAAACTGCACACATCATATGCAAAAAAAGACCCCGGAAACGAATAATTTGAAATCAAATCATAGCAATTCTGCTAATTGTTACCCTAAAAAGTTCATCTGAAGGAATAAAATATGAAAGGCATAATCCTTGCAGGCGGCACAGGCTCCCGCCTCTACCCCCTGACCAAGGTCACCAACAAGCACCTGCTGCCTGTGTACGACAAACCCATGATCTACTACCCCCTGCATACCCTGATCGATGTCGGACTGGACGAGATCCTGATCGTATCGGGCCGGGGCCATGCCGGACATTTTCTGGAGCTGCTGGGTTCGGGCTCGGAATAGGACGTGCGATTGACGTATGAGATACAGGACGAGGCCGGAGGTATCGCACAGGCACTGGGGCTGGCCGAAGGATTTGCTGATGAGGAGGATGTGGTGGTTATACTAGGGGATTATATTTTCCAGGACAGCATCAGGGAGGATGTTTCGGGGTTTAAGGGTGGGTCAAAGATCTTCTTAAAAGAAGTACCTGATGCTCAAAGGTTCGGGGTGGCTGAACTGGATGGGGAGGGGGTGTTAGGGATAAAGGAGAAGCCTGAGGTGCCCACATCTAATTTTGCTGAGACCGGGCTGTATATGTATGATTCAAAGGTGTTCAAAGTGATTAGGGAACTGAAGCCTTCGGGCCGGGGTTAGCTTGAAATCACGGATGTGAATAATTATTATATCGACCAATGACGGATGGGT
>Ga0255429_1053_pt1 | contig 23266 bp, 31 predicted proteins | sample ANMaggSeSYBR02H9_FD_182636 | JGI IMG/M metagenome (GOLD analysis project Ga0255429, IMG submission 182636) | Sediment cell enrichment communities from methane seep in Santa Monica Basin, California, United Staets - ANME aggregate JGI... | ecosystem: Environmental > Aquatic > Marine > Cold seeps >... | reverse complement strand
GCAGCCTGCAGGGTACGAACGACTTTGGCAGGATCGGTTATAACGGACCCTGTCCGCCGCCGGGCAAGCCCCACAGGTATTTCTTCAAGGTATATGCCCTGGATACTACACTCAGCTTAAAGAGCGGTGCCACCAAATCCCAGCTTGAGGCCGCAATGTCAGGGCACATCCTGGCACAGGGAGAGATGATAGGGAAATACGGGCGCTGATCAGCATTAGTAAATTCAAGAATTCCCAGGTGCTAAAATCCATACATGCAATAATATATAATGCAGAATACCAAATATAGAACAGTGATAATAATGCCAGAAATGATTGCACTGCCTGCAACAATTGAAATGGAAATGAAGGCATTGGTCAGGGATGGACATTATGCGAATCTCAATGAAGCAATAAAAGACGCATTTAGGACTTTATTAAATGTCAGACCTGAACTGAAAACCTCAGCAGTGATAGAACTTTACAAAGAAGGTGAAATATCCATTGGTAAAGCTGCTGAAATGGTGGGTGTATCAACCATCGAATTCAAAGACATTCTTGTAAATAGGGGCATTCGCCGAGAAGTGGGCTCAAGAAGTAAAAAAGAGCTTGACGAAGGCGTTGAACTGATTAATAAGTTGAGAAAATGACACCGTTAGTCTTTGATACTGATGTTCTCAGCACATTTGGCAAGATAAAACGGCTTGACCTTTTGGAAAAGTTATTCCCTGGTGCAGACTTCTCAATTCCAACCTCAGTCAATAATGAACTTTTCAAGGCAAAGGATTGCGGATATGAGTTCGTTGATCATATAATAAACTCCCGGATCTTCGAAGTCACACTACTTAAAAAAGAAGAACTAGATTTTTTAGAAAAACTGCATGATGAAAGGCGAAAGCTGGGACCTGGTGAATTGGAATGCATATCCATTTGTAAACATCGGGACAGCGTTTTGGTTACAAATGATACGGCTGCCAAGAAAGTTTGTGACCATTATGATATTAAATTCATTGATTTGAGCATGCTTCTTAAGTCTTTGATAGTAACTGACATCCTGACATCCAAAGAAGTGGAAGCATTGATTGATGAAATAGAAGACAAAGATAAAGTAATAATCTCAAATGCAGATTACATTTTGAACAGTAATGACCTGTAAATTGTGCTTTTACTATCAGATGCCTTTAAAGCCGGCACCACCCTGCCAATCGAACACACCTGCAACGGATAGGACAGCTCCCTTGCACTCTCATGGAACACCGTCCCCGCAGGCACCCCATCTCTCGCCCGATAGTGGACGACCCGGACGCCCCGGGCAAGACCTGGGTCCACTGGGTAATCTACAATATATCTGCCAATAGCACCGGACTGCCCGGTGCGGTACCCAAGAACAAGACCCTGGACGACAGCAGCCTGCAGGGTACGAACGACTTTGGCAGGATCGGTTATAACGGACCCTGTCCGCCGCCGGGCAAGCCCCACAGGTATTTCTTCAAGGTATATGCCCTGGATACTACACTCAGCTTAAAGAGCGGCGCCACCAAATCCCAGCTTGAGGCCGCAATGTCAGGGCACATCCTGGCACAGGGAGAGATGATAGGGAAATACGGGCGCTGACCGACCTAAGGAGTATAACGGGACTGCGGTTGAACAGGTGGAGGCTGTGGTTGAGCTATTGGGTGGAAAGCATTGATGCGAAAAGTTGGTGATGAAGTATTTCTTCAAGACAAATTTAAATATCCATAAAACAAACCATTCTTTGTGGTCCGAATGCAACAGAAATTATTGAATTTCACAGTTCTTATTGAGCAGGATGAAGACGGTATATATGTGGCGAATGTGCCTGACATTCCAGGGTGCTATACCCAGGGCAGAACAGTTGAGCAGGCCATGGAGCGCATAAGAGAAGCCATACAGGTCTGCCTTGAAGCTGATGATGAAGAAATCCTGCCAATGAAATTTATCGGGGTCCGGCAGTTAGAGGTAAAAGTATGACCCGGATTATTTCTGTAACTGGAAGGAAGATGTGGACAGCTTCTTAGCGATTCGATTCAGGATGCGATTAACGGTGCAGGGGGGGATACGATTTATGTGCATGCCGGGACGTATGTCGAGAATATGGATATGAGGAATAGCTCAGGCTGGTTGGCGATGGTACAAGAACTGAGGCTACAAATATTTATATGGATATCGAAAAGTATTGATAGCAGATAGCGTCTGAAAATGAGGATTACGATGAAGCAAAATAAGTTGATGGAACTGACTCCTGATAAATGGGGGCTGCTCGTTTATCTAAATGAGTATGATGCAGTGGATTTAACCATGGTCAAACGTTGCGCTGGCACACCCAATCGCAGCAGAGCTGCGGGGCATGACGTGCCAGCGCTTTCCAACTCTGTTTTTATTCGAAATCTAAAAGTTTCTCCTATTGTATAAACACAGTGGCATACATGTTTTAACAATATGTACTTGCGTTTGAAGTTGATACTCGGTTTGTCCCAACCGCAGCAGAGCTGCGGGGTATAACGATCGAGATAAAACGATTTATGAATGATATAGCGGAGTCCAGATTGGTGCTTGCAGAGAATAACCTCTCTGTGGCGGAAAAATTGCTTGAAACTGGTTTAAGCAACCGAACCGTGATTCACAAGTCGTATTATTCGATGTACCATGCTGCAAGGTCTGCGGTGTATGTGCAGATGCAGCTTGATGTTACAAGGCATAGATTACTGGTGGATAAGTTCAAGAAACTGCTTGCAAGGAACTTTGGAGATGAAACGCTTGCCAAGCAGATGAATAAATGGAGATCGATGCGTATAAAGTGTGATTATGATCTGGGCGTAGAAGTTGCGGAAGATATGTGTGGATATGCGATATCAGATGCTGTCAAGATCGTTGATACCTGTAAAAGTCTTGTGGAGGGATTTTAGATGGATAAAGAAGAAATTATAAGGATTATCAGGGATGAAGTTTCAAAGGAATTTGGAGCTGAAAGGATTAAGGATATTGAATATTTCGGACCTTATGAAGGCGAGGACCTTGATGTGATCGTTTATGTTGAGGGGATCGATGAGCGTAAGGATGGGTTGGACGTGGGCATGCGACTGTCTGATAAGTTCTATAAGATGGATCTCGATGTTCCGATTGCTATAATGCGGGATAGGGGCGAAATGGGCGATGAGGCGGCAGCATAAGCGGATCGCTGGGTGCACTGCTGCTGGCTGCGGTCAGTGGTGCTTGCGGCGAGCGCTGGGGATACGATTGAGGTAAAGGTATGCCTTTAGTAGAAGCAGGCGAATGCGACAGTGCCATAATCCTGAGTGCAGGATGGAGCAAACTTAAAGGGATATCCATTTCAAGTCTAACGGTAAATTGGAAAAATATACTCAAACCAAAAATTCGGATTACATTTTGAACAGTAATGACCTATACTATTGTGCTATTACATGAGTTTCGGGTATTTCAAAAATCTCTGCCAACTTAAACTTTACCACTCTACCAATTTACACCTTAAACCGCACATCTCGCCCATCCATATCATGATATTCAACATATATAATACACAAAGACCTTTATTAAGTTTTGTCATCAACTCCGTTTCTTTTAAATTCATCTCCAGTTCAATAACCATTTTTTTGCTGTCAACAAAAGCATTCCCGTCAAGCTGAAATATTGATTCGAACAACGTCAACAATCCCTATTTTTCATGACAGAGACATTTTGTCAAAAACAGCTTGCATAGAATGATAAATGATATCTGTACACCTAATCCTTGTCCCCAATTCGTATTCCCTTTCAAAGACTTCTTAAATCTCTCAAGGTTATCTTTATGTTCTTTTCAATTTAATGATCAACAAGTATTTATATCTAGGAATATATTTACTTTTTATATTCAATACTGGGTAGTCGGATTGTGGAGTGGTTAAGTTTAACTTGGCAGAAGATTTGATTTGCCCGAAACTCATGTATTACCATTAGATGCCTTTAAAGACGGCAGTAGCATACCAGTCGAACACACTTGCGATGGGGAGGACAGCTCCCCCGCACTCTCATGGGACAATGTCCCCGCAGGCACACAGTTCATCGCCCTGATAGTAGACGATCCGGACGCACCCGGCAGAACATGGGTCCACACAAGCAATCACAGACCTATGGTGTGAAATTGATAGAAGCGGTGGTGAAACAATTGGTGGTGGGGTAAGTGCGAATCTATTTATAGAATATGGGAATGATAAAAATATATGGAGATTAGAGAGGCTGATATAAATCGACCATTAGCAGAACTGGTCGAAAGCAGTAGAGAAAAAGTTGTAATTGAGGATATGGGTAACTATTATGACATCTTTTTCAGTATAGAATACATAGTTTTAAATTTCTGGCAGAAAAAACCAGCTCTTAGGGATAAAACGGTGTTATCTGCGTATCATAAACTTAAAAAAGATTTCGATGGGCAGAAGAAAGGCTCGCTTGCAGATGAAATTTCAAAATCTGTGAAAGCTATGTTGGTGCATAACAAAATTGAGGGGGAAAGGAGTTATACTTATGAGGAGATTATTTCATGTGTTAAATATTTGATCAAACTTGTAAACCAACACAGGAGCCCAAGTGGAATTGGGTATTTGCAATGGATAAAGACATTTTTTGAAGGTAATATGCCTAAAACCGATACAGAAATGTTTGATTATATTGAAGAATACGAAAGCTAATAATCACCGTGAAATTACCATGATCATTGTCGGAATCGATCCCGGACTTGCAACTGTTGGTTTTGGAGTCATACAAAAATCAGAAGAAAACATCATTCCAGTAAGCTATGGATGTATTCGAACATCTGCTGAAAAACAAACACCAGAGCGTCTACTGGATATCTATAACGAGACAAATGCACTGTTTGAAAAGTATAATCCGCAAACTGTCGTTATTGAAAAACTTTTTTTTAATAAAAATGTCACATCTGCAATGAGGGTAAGTGAAGCAAGAGGGGTGATATTACTTGCAGCACAACAAAAACAAATACCCATATTCGAATATACACCCGCCCAGATCAAGCAGGCAATAACAGGTACCGGACGCGCTGATAAACGGCAGATGCAGGAAATGATCAAAAGTCTTCTGGGCCTGGACGAACTGCCCCGGCCTGATGATGCGGCTGATGGTCTTTCGATTGCTTTATGCCATATACATATAATGAGATAATGATATGATCTCACATTTATATGGCGAAATTGCGCAATGTGGTGAAGGTTTTGTTATAATTGATGTTGGAGGTATCGGATATCATGTTAATGTTCCACAACCGGCATTGCAGGAACTTAAAGAAAAGGGAAACGCAAAAGTAAAACTTCATACGCATCTTAATGTCAGGGAGGATGCGCTCAACCTCTATGGATTCATGAATACAACCGAACTTGGGATGTTCAAATTAATAATTAACGTTTCAGGAGTCGGGCCCCAGATAGCCATGAAAATCCTTTCCGATATAAAAATAGAAGATTTCGCCAGTGCAATAATCAATGAGGATGAAAAAGTCCTTACCAGTATTTCGGGAATTGGCAGGAAAAATGCTAAGAGATTGATACTGGAATTAAAGGATAAGATGAAAAAGAAAATGGAAGGATTTGTTCCCACCAGTACCAGTAATGTCAATTATGATGCAGTTAGTGCTCTTGTATCATTAGGTTTTCAACAAAGAGAAGCAAAGGAAGCTGTAGATGCTGTATCTGCCGGTGTAAAAGAACCCACGATCGAAGCATTAATTAAAGCAGCACTTTTAAAATTAAAAGAAGTTGAAGAATAATCATGGAAGAAAGAATAATCTCTACTTCTGAACTGGATCAGGAACAGGAAGATACTACGATCCGTCCCATAAGACTTGATGAGTTTATAGGGCAAAATGTCATCAGGGAATCCATAAAAATAGCTATCGAAGCCTCAAAAAAACGAGGTGAACCACTCGACCACATTTTATTTTCAGGACCACCAGGCCTTGGAAAAACAACATTGGCATATATTATAGCAAATGAGATGGGAGTCAGCATAAAAAGTACTTCAGGACCGATCCTGGAAAAGCCTGGAGATCTTGCTGCGATACTTACATCACTTAAACGTGGAGATGTACTCTTTATTGATGAGATACACCGCATGAATTCAATTATTGAGGAAGTACTGTATCCTGCAATGGAGGATCTGGAAATTGATGTTATGATAGGCGAGGGGGCAAGTGCCAGGTCAATAAAACTCAACCTTGAACATTTCACTCTTATTGGTGCAACTACAAAGATAGGACTTTTGAGTTCACCGCTCAGGGATAGATTTGGAATAACATTCAGGCTTAATCATTATACAATAGATGAACTTGTTGAGGTTGTGCATCGAAGTGCTTCTATTCTTCGTATTCCCATAACCAGGGACGGGACTATTGAAATTGCCAAACGCGGTCGTGGAACGCCAAGAATTGTTAACAGGCTGCTGCGGCGTGCAAGGGATTTTGCAGTTGTCAGGGCCGATGGAACGATAACCCGGGATGTTGCTGATGATGCACTGACTATGCTGGGTATAGACAAGCTGGGCCTGGATGAACTTGACAGGCGTATTCTTACTGTAATAGCAGATGATTTCGAGGGTGGACCTGTGGGTTTGAAGACAATTGCCATTTCAGTTGGGGAAGAGGTCAGGACTATCGAAGATGTATATGAGCCGTATCTTATCCAGGTCGGATTCATTCAACGTACTCCCCAGGGCAGGAAGACAACACTGGCAGGAAAAGAGCATCTGATCCAGTAGTTTTGTAGCCTTCTCGACACCAGGATACAGGGAGACTTTTTAATTTATTCTGGATCAATGGGTCATGGCAAAAAAGATTAACCGCAGAGGACGCGGAGGATCGCAGAGGGTTGTTATTTTTCTCTGCGTCCCCCTGCGTACTCTGCGGTTTTCCAGATCGTCCAGAAAATAATAAAAAGTCTCGATACAGGTTTGGTATAATAAAGCTCAGGACCAATGAGACCGGTCTGGTATGATACAATCCCTAAACAAAAATACAGATTTCACTGTCCTTCAACTGTAGCTTCAGTACCCTCATCTGTGACCAATTGCATAAAACCTGTAATCTCAAGCAATTTTTTCACTTGGTCAAGGGCTTGTGGATGTTTATGAACTGTCTCTGGCAGTTCATCCATTCCCAGTTCTTTTCGTTTCTCTCGACCATCGTCGTTAATAGGCACTGCATGGCCTTTTTCAATCATAAGTCCGGCTACCTTACGGTGATCAGGCAGCATCAGCCCCATGTGAACTGATTCTGCTCTCAGGGTAAGTATCCCGTCTACTATCCTGATGCCCCTGGGACACCGCTCCTGGCACTGGTAACAGGTGGTACACATCCACAGGTCTTTATCATGATACACATCCCTGTTCCGTCTTGCAGATAGCACTATCCGCCTGGTGTTCAGGCTGGTATAGCGTCCAGAGGGACAGCTTCCTGTACATGTCCCGCACTGAATGCAGGTTAAATAACTAAATCCCTCTTCTTCAAGCAATTTGGCAGGTTCTGTACTCATAGGACCACTTTCATAAATAAGAACGACTCATTATTACATATCTTTTTATGATACTTTCGCCACATTTGTTGTGAAAATAATATAGTTTTTGTGATATAACTATACTCCAGACTTCATCAAAATCAGTTGCATGAGGGTGATTTTAGGTTAAGAAATAATTTTCAAACTTGAGTTTCAGTCCAAAATAGCTAATTCGTCATCAGTTGCTCTACAATATTATATTGCTGGCTTCACATCCGGATTACTTCAATATACCCCTATAGCTGTATTTTGACTTCGAATCTTCAGGGATAGCATCCAGGTTGATAAGGAATTTTGGGTCCTGCATCATGCACAGGTTCCTGCGCTCCTTGAAATCCTCAAGTGACCTGATAATTTTCCAGGCAGCCCGTAGTCCGTTTTCTTCCAGCGCATTCCCGAACTCGAAAGGCATATATGGACATGCCTTTACTCCTCCGTCCACGCATACATGAGCCCAGCGCCTGCCAGCCATGCAGCCCAGCATCTTGCCTTCAAAGAAGGAACTTGTGAATACCCTGGGACCAGGGCCTGGCTGGTTAAGGGTGTTGTGCATATCCAGTAACACTTTTCTATCCTCTTCTGAGATCACGGGGTCGCCAGGACGTTTGGCTACGCTCTCCCAGATGCTGAACTCGTGCACACCCAGTTCACCTGCTAGTTCATAGAGACCGGGCAGTTCATGCATGCGCGCAGGCGAGGCGTGGGTGTTCATAGTGACCAGCAGTCCGGCATCCAGTCCCATCCTGATGGCATTCACAGCCCAATTATATGCGCCTTCCAGCCGCCGGGTCTGGTCATGTTTGGCAGGGTCAGTGCTGTAAATACTTATGAGCAGGTTGTGAAGTCCTGCATCCTTAAGCCGGGCGGCTGTTTTAGGGGTCATCTCTGTACCAGGGGTGAAAATGTTGACGATTGCCTTATCCTTGTCCACATATTCCACCAGTTCAAAGATATCATCCCGCAGCAGGGGGTCGCCCTCTGTAAATGTGATGATGAATGCGCCCATGTCCAGGGCCTGGTCGATCATTGCCTTGATCTGCCCTGTTGTCATCTCGCCTTCGCCCTCGCTGACCGTGCAGTGCTCACAGTTGCATTTGCACTCCCTGGTTATTTCAATAGATACTGTCTCTGGCACGTACTTACCCAGGGCACAGCTCACCTCTGCCCGTATCAGCCTGTTAAACACTTTACCCGGTATAGGCGGCAGCCATGTGGAGGCAATCACCATATCCCCATCCACCAGGACCGGTTTCTCTTCCCGCAACCGCTCATTGATGCGTTTCAGGGCTGGCCCGCAGGCGGCACCCAAAGCCCCGGATGCCGTAAGCCGCATACCACCGACAGTCTCCATGTCCACGCTCAGACCCGGCATTGTGAGTATATTGATCTTCTCTTCATTCATATAGCTAAATTAATAAGCCGAATTGACTATAAATCTTTGTTATTGATTCTAAAAACATCCAGTCCACGTATGGAGCCCAAAGGGCTGCATACGTGTGCAGCCCGCTACTGGCTAGAGTAGATGAGAGGAAATGGGCCCACGGCGATTCGAACGCCGGACCTCACGGTTATCAGCCGTGCGCACCACCTGGCTATGCTATGGGCCCTCAATAAAATTGGGTACTGCATGGTGCTTACAGGATGTTTTCTGATGTTCGACTTTGTATTTTAATCTTTGGATTGCAGACCATCATTCCATTATCTTTATTTAGGTTAATCAGCAATAAGTAATTCACAACACATTCAAAATAATCAAGGGCTTCAACCATGTCTGATATAAAAATAACAAAGGCCAAAACCAGTAAGATCGACTCAGTTGATTTTGAAAATCTTGGTTTTGGTGAAGTCTTTTCAGACCACATGTTCAGTATGGACTATGAAAATGGGGAATGGATCAACCAACGGATCGAACCATACGGCAAGATAGAGTTCGAACCCGCCATGTGCACACTCCATTATGCACAGGCCGTATTTGAGGGACTGAAAGCCTTTAATGCCAAAGATAGCAGCATCAACATATTCAGGCCCGAAAAGAACCTGGAGAGGATGAACAGGTCCAATGAAAGGATGTGCATGCCGATCATCGATAAGGACATGTTCTTCGATGTCATGACCGAACTGATAAAACTGGAAAGGGACTGGATACCAAAAGACACAGGACATTCATTATACATACGCCCCTTTATATTCGGCACAGAAAATTTCCTTGGCGTCCACCCCTCCTCAACATACCGGTTCATGATAATCCTCTCCCCCGTAGGTGCATACTACAAAGAAGGCTTTAATCCGGTCAGCCTGCTTGTGCCCGAGGAATATGTAAGAGCGGTCAAAGGCGGAGTTGGTGAAGCAAAGACTGCAGGTAACTATGCAGCCAGCCTCCTCCCTGCCAAGATTGCACAGGAGAAAGGTTTCACCCAGGTCCTGTGGCTCGATGGTGAGCATCATAAATATATCGACGAAGTGGGTACCATGAACATCTTCTTTGTTATAGATGATGAAGTGATAACACCACCACTGGAGGGCTCAATCCTGCCCGGTGTCACCCGGGATACTGTACTGGACCTGACAAAATCGTGGGGCATGAAGGTTAGTGAGCGGCGCATCTCGATCGATGAACTCATTCAGTCCTCAAAAGAGGGACGGTTGCAGGAAGTATTCGGTACCGGTACCGCAGCCGTTATCTCTCCGGTTGATGAAATCCAGTATAGGGATACCAACATCAATATCAATGAAGGCCAGATAGGACCAATAGCGAGGAGACTGTTCGACGAGATCTCCGGCATCCAGTACGGGGAGATACCTGATACTCACGGCTGGATATACAATATATCCTGATCAGGCAGTATCAATCATTGACCGCCTTAATTGTGATATCTAGTTTTAAGTCAACCATCAAGTGTCGGATTATAAAGGGAATGGGGTACAATTCTAAAATCTAATTATTCAATAATCACACTAGTGTCGAGTCAACTCTATAATGTATCTAAATATGCTATCAATACACCTTATTATCAGACACTTTGATGTTGACGCGACACTAGTGTTGAGTCAACCTCCAAGTGTCGGATTATGAAGGGCATAGGGCACAATTCTAAAATTCAGTAATTTCAACAATCATATTAGACGCAGATTTACGCTGATTAACGCAGATGCAACCTTAAATCAGCGTTAATCTGCGTTGATCGTTGTCTTAAATCACTTGAAAACGATACAGTGCCATTCAATATATTTTATTTGTTGAATCATCCCTCACTTAAACCTCAATATCCTCTTATATTCCTTTTTACTGAGTCGAAAACCCGCTCCCATGAGATCATCAATTGCTGTCTTAAGGTCCAGTTTTTCATCCTCATGTGCCAGAAGCAAAATACCCATTGTTCCTGTGATCTTCAAACCCAGTGACTCTGCAGTTCTTCTTCCATAACCATCATCAATTATCAGCAGGTCCCTGGATATCATTAAAAAAGTTCATCAATGAGAATTTTACTTTATCCAGTTCCACATCTATGATCTCCTCACGCTCTTCCTGCGGAAAGGCATTAAATACCGAATATTTTTTCCACTGCCGTGGTGATGTGGTAGTGAACCTGCCGTCCAGCAGGATCCGCACGCCATGGTCAGTTGGAGAGCGAATGACCCGACCCATTGCCTGCCTGATCTTACGTATGGCAGGCACCTGGATTGCATAATCCCAGCCGTGCCCGGCAAACTCATGCTCATAAGCGGATTCAATGGCCCGCATACGATCGTTCAGGGCAGGGTAACCCACCCCTACGATCACAACAGTTCTGCCCCGCCCCTCTTTGTAATCGACACCTTCGGTCAGGGTACCCCACAGGTATGAAAATATCACAGCTTTATGGCCAGATTCACCGATCCGGAAGAACTCCTCCCTGATCTCCTGGGAAGATGTACCGACCTCGTCCAGGTATACGGGTATGTCGGTGGTGATGCGATCCTTATACATCAGGGCTTCGTGATAACTCTGGAAGAACACCAGTATATTCCCCCTGCTGCAGTGGATGATATCGTTAATTGCATGGGTCACCTGTTCAACTATTATGGGATCGTCCCGGTTCCTTGCAAACAGGGGCGGTATATTAACGGCAATGGTAAGCCTGTTATCTTCGGGGAATGTAAGGCCGAATGCTATTTCCTCCACCTGCCGGTTGATGGCAAGTGAGGCACCCATTACAGGGAAGGGCTTAAGGGTAGCAGACATGAGGATTGAGGAGTATAATGAACTAAACAGCGGTGCTGTAATGTTTCTTGGGATACAAGAAACAAGTTCTATCCTGCCTTCCATTTCGCCATCCCGCATTCTCAGGTTGAGTATTGGATAATAAATTGGGTCCGCAGCATGTTCAAGGTAGAACCTGGCAAACTCGGCACTGCGTAGCAGCTGGGACCTTTTCCGCCTTTGGGAATGTCCGCTTTTATACTGATCTTTATAAAAATCATCCAGGAACTGCCCCAGTTCAACTGCTTCTTCAAGCAGTTCACCCAGGTCGGTTATCCCTGCCTCTTCCACATGTTCCAGTAAACGATGCAGGAAATAGTCGTTCCTGTGTTTAGGGTCGCAGATGCTTACATCCTTCCATGTGCCGCTCAGGCGCTCCCTTTCACCGAACTCCAGTCTTGACTCGTATGTATCCTTTAAATGCAGGTGTATGGTCTTGAAGAACACCTCCATATCCCTGATGCGGTATGAATCGTTCCTGCCCATGGCCTCGTTGGCAGTAACTTCCTCATAAGCGTGCTGTAAGCTGTATTCTGGCAGCATCATGGATGAGTGGCTCCTGGCAGCAGATTCGATGTTATGGGCCTCATCAAAGATTATTATTACATCATCCAGTCCCCTGTCTATCCAGCCTAGCAGGTTGCTTAAGATGTCAAAGTTCAGGATATGGTGATAGTTACAGATTATCAGATTGGCATGTATCAGCTGGCGCTTGACCAGTTCATAACTGCACATTCCTCTTTCATATGCCCATTCGTTCAAGTCTTCTGGTGTGCGTACATCTTTATAGTACCATGCAGAAAAATCCTCTATATCAGATATTGCAACTTTATACAGGTAAGAGCAGTGCCGGTCACGAAGTTCCCTTACACGTTTTTCCATTTCATTGAGTTCAGCCATTCCGCTCAGTTCACCGGACATTGTCCTGCCAGATCCTGACGCTGCTCTATCCGGGCCCGGTTCTAATTCCTGCAGCAGATCAAGGCGCGATTCAAGTTCAGTGATCTCCCGCTCTTTGCCTATCAACTCATAGGTATTTTCCCGAAGCACGCTGCAGGTCTCATAATCCTCATCCCTGGGGCACATGTGCTTTTTCCCTTTCAGGATTGCTACTTTTATGTCCTGCATCTGCCTGATCTCCCTGGATTCCTCAATGAACTGAAGCATCTGCTGGTGGACATTGGTGCCAATGATGACCACCTTGCCCAGTTTTTGTGCTGCGGCCAGGGACGGGACAAGGGCACTCAAGGTCTTTCCGGTCCCGCAGGCACCTTCGAACATTATTATCTTTTTGTCCAGGATGGCTTTGTAAATGGAATCCATTGCCTCTTCCTGGTTAGGGTAACACGTAGGCTTGGGGAAGAAATTCATGAAGCTGGAAGTCATCAAAGTAACATTCCTATTACCCTTTAAATATGGTTGGTAATTCACCATCAGAAATTATACAATCATTCATCAATTTTAAAAGATCTAGCTTGAGTGATGATATCAGATATTAAAGAGAATAATTGCTCCATCACATTATTTGTTTCTGGTGTAAATCCTTTCGTCAGTAATATTACAAAAGAATATTTCATTAAATATCATATAAACTTATATTAAATAAGTAAATATCTATCTATATATATCTAATTAAATTGATTTAAAGTATCCATTATCATATAATAATTAAAAGTATCTAATAGCACATAAAAAGATTTATCTATTTTGGAGGCTTATCGATAATTGGAGATGTGTTGAATATGTATTTACAATGCCAAACATGTGGCTATAAGTACAATTTTTTCATGAGCGACATAAAAGCCAAATGTATAATCTGTCAGTCTGACCAGGTTATAGTTGGAAAACCAGAAATTGAAATTGAATCGAGTAGTGTCGAGTCAACCATACAATAATGCTAGATATATCATCTGACACTGTTCCATTTCCCTTTTATTTTTAAGACGCAGATTTACACTGATTTACGCAGATTTAAGGTTGCATCTGCGTAAATCAGCGTAAATCTGCGTCTAATATAATTGTTGAAATTACTGAATTTTAGAATTGTGCCCTATGCCCTTCATAATTCGACACTTGAAGGTTGACTCGACAGTAGGAGTAGTTCAATTTGCTTGACTCAATTGCTTTATTTTCAAACTTTTATAAGCTGTAAATTTTTTGTATTTGAATTTGGCAGGCTGTCCCAAAAGTCCATTAAATGAAAATTTTAGACCTTAGTTCTTGATTCTAAGGTCTAATTGAACTCCTTTTTTCTGGGAATTTTAGTTTTGGGACAGCCTGTTGGCTCAATTTTTTAGTTTAGTATAAAATGCATTCATAATGTGCTATTAAGTATGGGGTGTGCTTGAACTGAACAAATACAAATATTATATTAGTAATCAGCAATAACGGTTCAATGTGAGTAAAATGGATAAAAAGATATTGATGCTATGCGTGGCGCTTGTGATTTTTTCAACCTCAGTCCATGTTCATTCTGAAAGTATTCCTGCAAATATCTGGGAGTTCACCGAAGATTACTATGACGTGATAGGTGAACCGCAACTAACAGCTTCTATTGTGGGAAACCCGGAATATGAAAGTGGTGAGACATCTACGATTTTTATCCAGTTGATGAATGACGGGCTTATATTCGGGTTTGAGACTGATGAGATCCCTTCCGGCTCTAATGAAACCATGGATGCCCAGGCAGAGCTTGACCTGGAATACGATGTCACTACTGCCATCAATATCAGGGGAACCCTGGAAACTGAAGATGGAAATGCATTCAGGGTTTTAAGCGGTCTCCAGCAGGCAGGCTCTCTTCGGAGCAGTGAAACGTCCCAGCCAATGGAATTCGACATTGAGATATTTGAGAACGCACCTGCAGGGACATATGACCTCACACTGAACCTGACATACCAGTACCAGTATGATGTGAAGGTCGAAGGATATCCTGGAAAAGAATTCGATTACTGGTACATCACCAAAAACCAGACGATCCCTCTTCAGATAATAGTTAAACCAAGGGCCCAGTTTGAGATAGTGAAGGTCAGCGATAGCCTGGTCTCAGGTGGGCAGGGCGTTCTTCATATCACGTACAAGAACACAGGGGATGAAGTGGCAGAGGATGCTGTGGCCAGGATAAGTGTGGTAGACCCCTTCAGTACCACTGATGACCAGGCATTCCTGGGCACACTGAACCCTGGCGACTCCTATGAAGCACAATATAAGGTAAAAGTGGATAAGGATGCCCTTCCCAAGGCCTATGGTATCAATACCGAAGTAAAATACAGGGATGAACACGGCGATACACAGATATCGGATGTTATGAAAGCATCTATTGAGGTGCGGGAATCCGTTCCCCTGGCCCAGAGGATAGGGTATGCAGGTTATCTGCTGATAATTTTCGTAATCCTGGGCGCTGCAGGATACTATTTCTACAAAAAACAGGGCAATACAGGAAAATGAGATATCCGGAAAAACACAGGTGATCGAATTAACTCCCAAACCAATTGAATCCCTCATAATACAAAAAAAGCAAGAACTCCAAGGTGTCATTGATTATCCGGATAAGACACTTAGCAGCATTATCAGGAAAATTGGATTTAAATGCGACCTGTGTGGTAAATGCTGTACAGCAGAATTCAATGACCATGTATTCCTGCTGGATACTGATACCGCCCGGATAAAGCAGATAGCACCCGACGCCCTCATCCCTGCACCGTACTATGAGTTCTGTGATCGGGAGGGGAAGTTCTATGTGTCAGGCTATGCCCTCAAGAGCAGGCCGGATGGTTCATGCATTTTCCTGGAACAGGGACGGTGCAGTATCTACAGCCAGCGTCTTACTATTTGCCGGATATATCCGTATATGCTTCACAGGGAGGCGGATGAAAATGGAAATATGGACTGGCGGCAGATAAGCGGTTTGAACGAGCACGGGTGCTACCATACAGATATTGAGGAAGGGCAGTGCCGCCAGATCGCAGAGGAGACTAAGGGATACGAGATTGCCTGTCTAAAACAGGAGATAGGGTTCCTGGAGGCAGTAGATGCCCACTTTGGGAAGAACAAGCTCAGGCACGTACAGGGAATCTACGATAAACAGATGAGATATTTCCGGAATGGCGGCGAGATAGAGGTACTTGTGTATTATAATGGGGAGTTTGAAAAGAACTTGATACGAATAAGCAATTATGTATCAGGCAGTGTATCATTTGCCATCGGTTAAGGCCAATATCTACAGAAAAAAAAGAGATGGATCGGTCAGTATCCTGACCCAATCCCACCTTCCAATGGTCACTATTTAAGTACACCCTTCGAAAACTCAGTAAACCCGATCCGTTCTATGAGTTCACCCAAACGCTCTTTTGGCTTACCATTCGCCTTATAGAAGTCAATGATATCCTGCGTCACTTTCATTGCATCATCCATCGATGCAGCATAAGTCAGTTCAGTTCCAATTCTCGGCTTCCTGCCAGCTTCACCACCAACTACTATTTTGAATCCATCCTTGAACCCAATGAACCCAATATCCTTCACCCATGACTCAGCACAGCAGTTCGGACATCCGGATGCTCCCATCTTGAACTTGGCCGGCAGACTCATACCATGATATGCTTCATGCAGTGCCATCCCAAGGCTCAAACTATCTGAGACAGCTCGTTTACAGAATGCTGTTCCGGGACATATTTTGACACTTCGAACACACAGCCCTATCGCAGCACCAGGGCTCATCCCAAGATCTTTCCAGGCATTATCAATATCTTCTTCTTTAAGGCCTACGATCACCATCCGCTGTGCACTTGTGATCTTTATTGCTGCTGCATTATATTTTTCTGCGACATCAGCGATCTTACGTAAAATTTCCGGCGGTACTATACCGGCAGGCGTATCAGGTGCTATTGCATATGTTTCCCTGTCTCTTTGCAGTACTGCTCCTTTCTCAGGAAGATCTGTTTTCTTTTCATCAGCCATTTTCATAACTCCTTAGTTAGTGTCTGGTACGCAAACCTTTTAAAGGTTTATCAATATGCTAATATTTATTATGAATATATAACGTTATGGTACGAAATTCGTCCTTTTATTTCACATATAATGTATAAACAAACGTGATGATACTATAATGATCGACGAAAAAAATCTAAGGATAATAGATATGTTGCGTGAGAATGCACGCATTCCAGTTACAGAAATAGCATCAAGGCTTGATGTTAGTGAATCAACTATACGAAAACGCATCAGAGCACTTGAAAAAAATGGCGTAATAACACAATACACTGTTGTTGTTGATCCTTCAAAACTCGGTTACAATTCGGTTTCTATGGTCGGTATAGATGTTGAATCAACACATCTTCTTGATGTCGCAATGCGAATGACCGAATTTCCTGAAGTGAAATTTGTTGCAACTTCGACTGGAGATCATATGATCATAACAGAGATCTGGACCAATGACAGCAAAGAACTTGGCAGGTTTATTACTGAGAACATTGAAAAACAGGAAGGCGTAAAGAGGGTATCTCCAACTATTATCCTGGAGAACTGGAAAGTGCATAGTGGATATCTCCTGCCGTGATAATTAATTATGGAATTACTGATCTAATGATCTAATAATCTAATGAAGTCCTTTCTCTACAGCCTCCCGAATAATATATCCTCCTTTATGCAGTATAGTATCTTCCAGTTGCACATCCCTATCCATGCTGGCTGTACATGGATATGAGTGATGGGCATTTGAGATTGTTTCTTTATATCCTGCTGTATCTGACCACTTTAATTTCCTTGCCACAAACCAGGTGCTTCCACAGGGAGCGTCCCTGAGTACTTCTACCCTGGTAAAAAATCTGCCATCTTCACTCAAACATATCTTTAGTTCAGGTTTACCAAACCCAAGTTTTACGAACATATCGATCACAGGCTTACCTGTCAGTGTTAATGAGCAGAACGGCTTGGGGAACTCACATTCTACACCTATGGATTCAAGTTTTTCACGTATCTGTTTTTGAAGCCCTGGTGGTGCCCAGCCCGGCTCTTCCACAGGAACGATCACTGCCCTGGTATTTATTGATTCTGCTATTGCAGGGATATCAGCCAGCAGGTCAGGGTGGATACCCAGAGCAATGATCAGATCACAATGACCTATCTTGGGAAACAGGTCTGCTGGATCTTCAATAAAATCAGGCAGGTCTGCTGGAAGTTCATGGATCTCATACACCATATCTGCAAAAGACATCCTGCCTGCACGACACTTATCACACAGATCGCCGCAGGCCGTACAGAAATTACTGAGATTTACCAGGTTTCCAACAACCTTTTTTCCAAACTCACCGGAATACAATATACAGATTTGCATATATCCCTCTGTCATGTTCCAAATGCTTGCTTAAAGCTGTCCATCAACTCTTTAGTATTGTGTACTCTTCTTGAATATTTCTTATTTTTCTTAATAACGCTAATATGAACGGAAGGTGTTTCAACAGGTTCGCCAAAAATACCCTGCATGATCCCGGCAAAGATATTCTGGGTCTTTTTATCTTCGAGATCCAGTTCCCCGAAATGTGCAAACCATATACCGAGTTTATTCTCTCCCGAGCTTATGGTTATTTTCCTTATCCTGTGCTCCCACCATGTATGTACTTTGATATCGTATTCCATAGTTATTCCTCGATGTTAATAATATACTCTTCATATTCAATACTTCAAAATACCCTTACTTCCTAATACTTCTACTTCTGATTAGTAATCAGTTAGTCTTTATTCCTTACACTGTATGTAAAATATGTGACAGTATATACGATTTTCCATAATAAAAAGGATACAATCTTACGGCACTTTCCGCTGCACATTTTGCAAAGTGGATATCATAGTGTGGCTATAATATCCAGTTTATCGTATCCCCTTCAAATTAAATGGTAATTGATTATAATGCTCTGAATTTTGAGACACTGATTCCACTGATTACACAGATTGATAGTTGTTGTGAAAATCAGTGGAATCTGTGTCTACATTAATCTTGCGTTTGACCATACTTTTTGAAGTCGATACACTTTATCTCAATGTGAAATATCTCTTATAGCTTACAGGGAAGTTCCTGTCTACTCTTCAACAACCTTTACCTGTTTCATCACGTCGCCCTGGCGTATAGCGTTCACTACATCCATACCTTCGGTCACCTGGCCGAATACGGTATGCACACCGTCAAGATGGGGCTGGGGCGAGTGGGTGATAAAGAACTGGCTGCCGCCTGTATCCTTTCCTGCATGTGCCATAGAGAGTGTGCCTGCAAGGTGTTTTTTGGGATTTATCTCGCATTTTATGGCATATCCAGGCCCGCCTGTGCCGTTACCGACGGGACAGCCGCCCTGTACCATGAAATTTGGGATGACCCTGTGGAATTTGAGACCGTTATAGTATCCCTTGTTTATCAGTTTGACAAAATTTGCCACTGTGTTGGGGGCATCACTTTCAAATAGTTCCAGTACAATATTACCTTTATCGGTTTCAATAATTGCTTTTTTCATAATTGTTTACCTCAATGCAGGATTAATGGATGAGGTTGATTTAATAGTTTATGTCTACTTAAGATTCCGGATTATGGGAATTACAGACCGCCGAACATGGCGATTTATTAACCTGTGTTGACATTAATCCGCAGCTAGTGTCGAGTCAGCCATACAATATTGCAACATATATGATCTGACACGGTTATATTTTCCAGTAGTTTTCAAGACGCAGATTAACACGTATTTAACCTTATGCGAGGGTGTGTTGTACCACCCAAATCCGTGTAATCTCTCTAAAACAAAAACAAAATCAAAATCATCATATTGAAATTAAGAATATATTTTCCGATGCTTGATCATATTGAAACGCATAGAATCATCCAACGGTTTATTGATACAACAGCGTTGAAAAACCAAATACACAAAATGCTTAATACTGACAAGGGCGTAAATGAATCAGATTTTAACGTCACAGGCATTAATGCCTGAAATATCTCCCAGGAATATATTCTATGATCGTTTCAATGGACCTTGAGTTGAAAGATAGACCCGGCCAGCTTGTCCAGGCCCTCAAACCACTTTCCACGTTCGGTGCCAATATAATGAGTGTCCTGCACCAACACGACCAGCGCACACCCAGGGGTGCCATACCTGTACAGGTCGTTTTCCAGTTGACCAACGGAAAATTAAATGATATCATTGCCGAACTGGAAAATGGAGGGGTCCGTATAGTATGTGTGGGAAAAAAATTAATGTACGAAGAAGTGACGGTCATCCTTATAGGCCACATAGTCCACAGTGACATGGGTGATACCATTGACCAGATCGACAGCACTGGCTTTGCCGAAGTGGTGAGCCTGTCTATCTCCATGCCCGGGATAAATGAACCCTCATCAGCATCAATGGTTATAAATGCAGTAGATATGGCACAACTTGTTAAAGCACTGGATATATTAAAACGGGTTGCCTCGGAAAAGGACCTGCTGGTCATCGAACCCATAGAAAAGGATCAATTATCGGTGAAAACATGAAGACCATAAGACTTTCCATAATCGGGTTCGGGGCAGTAGGCCAGGGCGTGGCCAATGCATTATTGCATAAACAGGATTACCTGGAAAGTGCAGGCATAAACCTCAAAGTAGTTGCAATATCCGATAGCCGGGGTGCATGCATCGACCTTGATGGAGTTGACCTTGAGGCTGCACTGGAAAGGAAAAATGAATCGGGTTCGGTTGCTACATCTGATGTTATGTCCCTCGAAGTGATCAGTGATGTGGATCATGAACTGGTAGTGGAAGCTACCCCGACAAATATAGATGACGGGGAACCTGGTCTTACCTATATGCTGGAGGCATTCAGGCATGGGCGGCATGTAGTGACATCCAATAAAGGTCCCCTTGCACTAAAGTACAACCAGTTATGTGATGAAGCAAAAAATAATGCTGTCCATTTCAGGTATGAAGCGACAGTGGGCGGTGCTATGCCAATATTGAACCTGGCACATGATGCCCTGGCAGGCAACAGGATCATTGGTATGGAAGGGATATTGAACGGTACGTGCAACTACATACTCAGCCGGATGACAGAGGAGGGCTTATCATACCAGCACGTACTGGGTGAAGCCCAGGAACTGGGCTATGCAGAAACCGATCCTACCTACGATGTTGAGGGTATCGATGCCGCATGTAAACTTGTCATACTGGCAAATTCCATTTTCGGGATGGATGTGACCTATGATGATGTAGAGGTTACAGGCATCACCAGGATCACACCTGAAGCCCTCACCCTGGCAGGGGACGAAGGGATGGTTATCAAGCTTATTGGAGAGGTGAAAAACGGTGAGAATGGCGCAATAAAGGTTTCGCCCAAGCTTGTGCCTGAACAACATCCACTTGCAGTGGGAGGCACACTTAACGTAGCCTTGTTAAAGACCGACATGGCAGGTCCTGTATGTGTGACCGGAAAAGGGGCCGGGTCAATGGAGACTGCCAGTGCCATATTGAGCGATATTATCGCAATTTGCAGGAACAGCCATTGAGGGGCTATATTCTTGAGTTTTATGTCCAGCAACCTTAAACGTGTCAGGACCATTGCAGATTTCCAGTTTGGTAGGGGGGTAGGCCGTGCCCTGTTCCCTGACGATTCAGAGTTTCTCATGTCCAGGACCAACAGGATCAGGCAGGTAAGTTTTAACGGAACCAGGATCGCCACTGTCCGCGCCAGGGACGGACTCCTTACATTGAGCATGAATGGTGCCCTGCGCCTGCATGATTTCCTGGAATTGCCCGCATATCGGGTGATGGTGCATGCAGATGCAGTACCCTTTGTCCTTAAGGGCAAAACCCTGTTTGCCAAACATGTTGTTGATGTTGACCCTTCTATCAGGGCCATGGATGAAGTACTGCTGGTGGATCTGGAAAACAACCTGCTGGTAACAGGACAGGCGCTACTTTGCGCAGCCGAGATGAAGGATTTTAATTACGGGGCTGCTGTTGCAGTAAGAAAAGGTAAGGGTTAGGAAAGTAAGGGTTAGGAAAGTAAGGGTTAGGAATGGCAGAGTTGAGAAAGGCAGGGTTGGGAAAGGCAGAGTTGGGAAAGGCAGAGTTGGGAAAGGCAGAGTTAGGAAAGGCAGAGTTGGGAAAGGCAGAGTTGGGAATTGCAGGGATTAAAAAAATAATCTCAGAACGTCAGCTCAAAATGTCACTTTGATAGCAAACTCACATTGGCCGTCTTTATTGCATTTCTTTTTAGGCTGCATGACACTTACATTAGGATTTATAGCGTGTGCCATACCTTTGAAATAATTCCTACACACTACGGTATTAGGTACAATACCCACCAGTACGTCATTGAAAGGACATTCATATATTTTAAGGGATGCAGTGGTATTTTTTTCTGATATGATGTCTGTATCGATCCCGTTTAGCAGACATACCATTTCTATAGGTTCAAGGCATGATCTTGCAGTATCTTTCTTGATGTGGAGTGTGCTTTTCAAATTATTTGAGTCCTCTTTGCCAAGCTGGTAGCATACATCTTCGATAACAGGAAGGGTCTGGGACTGGAACTGGTCCATAAGCCTTGTTATGGCACTGGTCAATATCCTTGAGTTCAACAGGTTTTCCTGGAAATTTGATTTCGACGGAATCCTTAAAAGCTTCCAGTTCCTTGCGAATCGTTCTCGCCTGTCTGTTGATCTTCCCTCCATTTATTATCTCCATTTATTTACGACTTCAATGCCGAATACAGCATTATCAGTATACCTGGGATTTCCACTAATAAAGCAATTGCCCGGGCAGCTTCTGAAGACATATCAGGTAAAACTACAGACGCAAGTATATCGAAATTACTGCCAAATATCAGGATAAAAAACCCGATCGCCAGGATTAATAAGTTCTTCTGTTTCGTTTTTCCATAAGCTTCATAAATGAATAATACGAATACCCCACCAAGAAGATATACTATCACAGTCAGGATCATAACTGTTTCCAGACCTGAAATCAATTTACTTTACCTCCCATTTTACTTTACATCCTTTATTCCTTTATTAAAATGTTACATACTTTTTCTTTATGCCTTTTTGTAGTGATCAGGCTGCTTGACCCAAGTACCCCCTCTATCTCATTGATTATACGAAGTACATTGTTCTTAAGGGAATTTATGTCAAAGGTCCTTACTTTTAAAAACAGGTCATAGGGTTCCAGCAGTTCATATATCTCAAGTATATCTTCGATATTATTGAGTTTATTGATTATATTGATCCTCAGGCTTGAATCTATATTAAGGCCAATGAATGTGGTAATGTTAAGATCAAGTTTGGACGGGTCAGTTATTATTGTAAAATTCTCAATTATGCCTTCAGATTCAAGGTTCTTAATGCGTTTGTGGATGGTAGAAGTGGCAACTCCAAGTTCTTTTGCTATGTCGGTACTGTGCATCCGGCCATTCCTTGAAAGAAATTTAAGAATAAAAATATCCAATTCGTCCATAAT